>Ga0153962_1000306_pt1 | contig 11144 bp, 22 predicted proteins | sample TSFL046MetaG_FD_106657 | JGI IMG/M metagenome (GOLD analysis project Ga0153962, IMG submission 106657) | Attine ant fungus gardens microbial communities from Florida, USA - TSFL046 MetaG | ecosystem: Host-associated > Fungi > Mycelium > Unclassified | place: USA: Florida, Withalacochee...
ATAGAAAAGGACAACAAAAATAAGATGTTGTGTTATGAGAGCCCCAAAAAGGAAATAACTTTCTACACTTTTGAATAGTTGATCCACAATCTCAAGACATATAATGGGATAAAGCCATAAATAGCATGGGAACCTTAAGTAAACTATATCATGTGATTAGATCAGGTGATTGTGGAACTTTAGTACACAGACCATGTAAGAATAGTGTGGGAGTAGCCTTTGGGCTACTTGCATAATAACAAGATAGTATTGTCACAAACTTCATTTGGTCATATCTCCACCAATTCTTCGACGATTCCCACGGTCTTAAGGCCAGCTTAAAGCCCTTAAGAAGACCTTTTGATAGATACCAGTCATGTCTCGAGGTGATCAATAATGGCCAAGATATTAAGCAGATCAACTGGTAACCACCATGTTACCGTTTATTAAATTGCTAATATCTTGGAAACCGCCATGATCGATGCTTTGGTTCTAGGCTCAGAAGAAGCCTTCTTCATAACGCTCAGAATGAGCCTAGAATGACCTCAAGGTAATTAATATTAGTGGAGATATGAAGGCCTCAATGTTTGCACATGGACTTTATTAATTACCCATAGATAGTCATCTGTCCTTTTCTTAGAACAAAGTACAGCCTCCATATGGTTAGGTTATCATTATTCCAGTACAAAGGCACTACCATATGTAGAACAATAGGTAGTAATCAGGTGATGATCTGTACTAGTGCATAGACCATCACAATTATGTATATAAGGACTCATAGTCTAAGGATTAGACCTCAGACTTAACAACATCATTTGCTGCTTGTCTAACTTTGCTTTTTTGAGCTTTTCAAATATCCAAACCATCAGTCACAAATCAGTGAGTAGCCATTTGTGATAGTATTCCTGGGCTAAAGGCAGCTTTGTGATGAAGTCTGCCAATATATGTGCCTAAGGTTTTTCTGGAATTGAGTTCGGCATTAACTTTCCTGCTGGCTATTCTGTGTGGTTTTTGTTGCATTGGTAAGCATCACATCCCTCCACATATTGCTTCACCTCTTTAGTCACTCTAGACCACCAGAAGTTCCTGGTGACTAATTCTACCATTTTCCACTGGCCTCTATGGCCTCTGATTGGTATGTCATAATGTAGCCTGATAATTTCTGCTCTCAATTTATCGTCTTTTGGCACATACACCTTTTCCTCTTTGTACATTATGCCATTTACTTTTCTCTATTCCTCATCTCTTAATATCTTTACCCCTGCTTGTTTCATTTCTTCTACTGTCTTTACTACCTCATTGTCTTTTACTTTTGATTTTCTTACTTCCTCTAGTAGATCTACCCTGTCTACTATTATTTCTACTGCCTCTGTTCTTCTTACTTCCAACCACTTTGGTTTTACTAATGTCTCATCCTTATTGTCTTTTTCTACTCTAACCTCCTAGTCTAGTCTCTTGCTCAGACTGTCTGCTTTCCCCATCTTACTTTCTGGAACATGCTTTAAAGTGAAATTGAAGTGAGACAAGTATAGGGCCTATCTTGCTTATCTTCTATTCAACTTTTGCACCTTCATAAAGTATTCGAGGTTCTTATGATCTGTCCAAATCTTGAATTTTTCTATTGCCCCTTCTAGGAAATGTCTCTATACTTCTAAGCACCTGATGACTACTAACATCTTCTCGTCATGTATCTCTGTCATAACTTGGCAAAATGGCTAACTACAAGATGGAGTGTGGGAAAGTATCATGTGACTTTGTCACAATGTCACAAATGGGTGATGGAGGGTCACAGATGGTCATGTCACAGATCACAGTCACAGTGTGTCACATGATGAGAGTAACATGAGGATCATGGGAGAGCAAGCACATAGCCATAGTAGTAAAGTGTATAAGTAGTAGAAAAATGAGCGAGAACTCCATCGAGTTCTCTTTGTCAAACTCTGAACAAAGAGACAGTTGGCTTAATTCCGGTCATTGGGGTTTAGATGCTGACAATCTCATAGTTTCATTCTGTTTCACTAAGAGACTTGGAAATAAAAGTGACTGGTCTCTTTTTTTGTTTGAGCACCTTATTGACAGTACTTCTCCAGTAGCATAGTTTGATGCATCAGCCTCTACTCTGAACTCCTTATCTAAGTCTAGTGCTGCTAATACTGGCTTTGTCATGAAGACTTGTTTCAGCTTGTCAAATGCTTTCTGTTGTTTTTCTCCCCACTGCCACTTCTCATCTTTCCTTATTAGCAATTCATTGGTCTTGCTACTTGAGCGAAGTCTTTGATGAACCTCCTGTAATAATTTGCAAGGCTTAAAAACTTTCTGGCATCTTTCACATTTTTTGGTTCTGGCCAACTGAGTATCCTATTTACCTTTTCTGCTTCCATCTCTATTCCATTGGGTCCAATGATGACTTCTAAGAACCCTATCTTCCTTGCCTTCCACATACATTTCTCCAGCTTGACATACAAGTTGTTCTCTTCTAACCTCTTCAATATTTCTTCCACAATTTCATCATAGCTGTCCTCCATTTCCGTCCCCACCAATACATTATCTACAAATGCTGCTACTTTCCCTTAATTTATCAGGTCTCTCAGAATTTTGTTCATCATTGCTTGGAATGTTGCTGGTGAGTTTGTTATTTCAAAAAACATGACCATTGGTTCAAAGAAACTAATGTACATTATAAATGCTCCCTTCCACTTATCTCCCTCTTTTATTCTCACATTGTTGAACCCTTACTTAAGATCTATTTTAGTAAACACTTTCTTGCTCCCTATGTTGTTGACTAACTCAGTGATTAATAGGAGCAGGTAGTTGTTCTTTATTGTCTGATCATTCAGGTTATGGTAGTCTATCACCATCCTCTTACTTCCATCCTTTTTACCCACAAAGAAAACTGGCAACATTTGAGGTGATTTAGAAGGTCTGATATATCTCTTTCTCAATTGATCTTCCATGAACTTCTGGACTTCTTCCCTTTCATTTTTCAATAATGGGTAAATCCTTCTCTTTCACAGTTTAAACATCTCCTTGAGATCTATAGCATGATCCCAAGTTTTTCTGGTCAGCATCCTCTTTGACTCTATCTTCCTAAACACCTTTTTTTACTTCAAAAACCTTTTTGGGACCATTTCCTTGATTTTCCTATGGTCTTTCTCTATCTCCTCTTCCTTTCTCCAATCTTCTTTATCATCTATTGCCTATCTGACAATTTTCTCTTCCTCTAGGGTTACTACCCTTTTGACTTTCTCTTTCTTTGGACTTCTTTCACCACACAGGGGTGGGCATCTCATCATTTTGACTTCCCCAGTTTCCCAATTTATCTCTGGGTTATGTGCTGCCAACCATAGTATTCCCAGAATCACTCCTATCTTTCCTAAGTTGCACATATCTATCCTCATTCTTTTTATATGGCCTTTGTAATACACATTGCACTCTACTTGGTGCGTAATGGCCCCTTCACTATTATTTGTCCCGTCCACATTTCTAATGGCTATTGGTCTTTCTAGTTTTTACAGCCTAAACCCATATTTTGCTGCTGTTCTCTTATCTATGAACATTCCTGTTCTGCCACTGTCTAAGAGCGCTTTTACCATTACACCTTCATGTGTGTCTATTTTCTTCATCCCAATATTTAACCATATCTCTCTCAGCACTTTGAAAGTTCTCCTGATCTCCTTTCAGCTACCCTCCTCTTTTGCTGTGCTTTCCAACTCTCTGTTATTGACAGGCTGTGATAGCTCTTAGTAATCACCCTAGGTAGATGTTCAGAAAGAACTCGATGGAGTTTTTTGTTGGATTGCTTGACTACTTATACTATTTTACAAGTGGCTATACACTACTTAGTCCACAGTCATGTGTCCTTTTGGAATGTTCTATGATCACATGTCCTTGTCACCTGATCAGATTACCTAAGTTCCCATGCTATTTATATCTTGACTCTGTTGTATGACTTGATATTGTAGATCAAGTGTTCAAATGCATGGGAAATTATTTCCTTTTTGGGGCTCTTATAACACTCTCCTGGTCATGTGCTGCCTTGCTGTGCTTTTGCCTCTTTGGGCTATGCCACCTTCCTTATACACCCATACCATCCCTGCTTGTCCTTGATTATCCTTTGTCTCCTATTTTCCTTCACATGATATCTCTTCTCTCTATATCTTTTGTACTATATGTATATCACTATCACTTCTTTCATGTACTATCCTAACTCCAGTAGGCATGCTTCTTCTGGCACTCCCTTGCCACAATACTCCTCTACTCTCCTTCTCAACTCTACTACTGAACTCCTCCTTTACCCTTGCTGCGTTTCTTGTAGCTCAGCCACATGTGCTGCCTCTTTTTCCACTGTCCTCCTCAACCTTTTTTTCTGTGCTTCTCCCTTCACAGGGTGTGCTGGTCTCTCTTCTTGCTGTGCCTTTTGTGGTCTTGCCTATTATGACTTGGCAAAATGGCTAAGTCATTATTTATATTTCTTTTCTTTTCCTTTTACTTTATCTTGGACTTACTACACAGAAGGGAGTGTAGGAAAGTGTTATGTCACAAGTGTCACATAGTCACAGTCACATGACAGGGAGTCACAATGTCACATCATATGATATCACATGATAGGCATGGGAAAATAGTGCACAGATCATGTAGTAATTGTATAAGTAGTATAGAAAATCTAACAGGAACTCTATCAAGTTCTCTTTGTCAATTGCTGAACAAAGAGCAGTTGGCTTAATTCTGGCTTGGAGTTTAGCTTTCTTACACTAGAACTTGATATCTACTTCTTGAGCACTGTCTGCCTTGGACCTTGCTTACTCTTACTCTCATATAAATTAACCCTTGGCTGGTGGTCATCATGATCACTAGCCACCTCCATATATAGCTAGGCCCTTGGCTTAAGGGGACTTTGCAGTCAGTTAGGGACTGCAGGTGGAGATGCGGTACCAAACCCAGGCATTGTGTTCTAGACCTGACCTTGCAACTAGGTGGTGTTATTAGTTACTGTTTTCTTAGTAGAAACCTTGTGCTGCACTCCATTGTGAGTGGTACATGCAGAGAAGTGACAGTTACTTCTAGAAGGTTGTCTAGAGTAGGGATCCTCTCCTTGAGGTGATAGTCTAACCCTATTATTAAGGCAGTAGTTAGTAGGGCAGTAGGTACCTGGCTGGGTGAAGATCTTGCACCCCAGCAGACATAGTTGTAATTAGCAAGAATCAACATTACTTCTGTACCCTTGCAGAGACATAGCACTATGTCTTTGCAACAATACAATTCATTAATGAGCAACTTGCTCAAACAAAAGCATGCCCTTACTTCATTAAGGGCAAAATTAGAAGAAAAAAAGGAACAAGAATGTTGGGGTTGCAAAGAGTTTAGGCACCTGGCCTGAAATTACAGGAATAAGGAAGGAAAGAAGAAGAGAGGAGCCACTCCCAAAAATAAATTTGAAATGTTATCAAGTAGGGTGATGCAGTGCAATGTAAAGGAGAGGATGATAAGAAAGTAGGAGAGGGTAGAGGTTGAGTGTTTTAAGTGTGAAGAGGAAGGACACAAGTGCAGGAAGTATTCACTATGGAAGCAGATGAAGAAGGCGGCGCATGTAGCAATACCACAAAAGGTGCAGCAAGAGAGGAGACTGGCATGTTCTATCAGGAAAAAGGTACAGGAAGAAGAAAAAAGGCTAAGGAGAGTAGAGGAAGATGAGGTGGCACACGTGGCCAAGCCACAAGAAGCGTAGCAAGGGTAGAAGAGAAGCTCAGTAGAAGAGTTAAAAAAGAGAGTAGAGGAGCACTGTGGAAAAGGCATCCTAGAAGAGGCGCAATTATGGGATCTAAAATGGTGTATGAGAGAGGTAGTGGTTTTGTACCTAGCTTGCGAGAGGTGTGGAAATCAGGGATGTTATGTGGAAGACAATAGGGGACAGGGAATAATCTCCAGAAGAAAATTAGAAAAGATGAAATAGTATGAATGTAGAGGAAAGACAACGCACCCCACAGAGGAAAAAGTGCAGCAAAGTAGTGCATGACCAAGAGAGTCAGAAAGTGCAGCAAAGCAGTGCACAACCAAGAGAGTCAGAAAGCACAGCCAAAGAGGGGGGTAGTCAAAGGGAGGTCAGAAGAACCTTTAAAATGCTAAGAGAAGTATGGATAACTATTGGAATAGAAAAGTTGGATATGCATAAGGGCATAACCATAAAGGCACTCTTGGATAGTGGTGCCACAGGGATGTTTATGGACAAGAGAATGGCAGCTAGGTATGGGTTCAAGCTGCAGAAGTTGGATAGGCCAATAATGGTCAGAAATGTGGATGGAACAAACAATAGTGGAGGGGCCATTACACACCAAGTAGAGTGCAATATATATTATAAAGGCCATATAGAAAAAATGAGGATAGATGTGTGTGATTTAGAAAAAACAGAGATAATCCTGGGGATGCCATGGCTGGCAGTACATAACCCTGAGATAAATTGGAAAACAAGAGAAGTTAAAATGACAAGATGCCTATCATTATGTGGTGGAAAGAGTCAAAAGAACGAGAAGGTCAAAAGGGCAGTGACCCTAGAGGAAGAGAAAATTGTCAAATAGGCAATAGATAACAAGGAGAATTGGGGAAAAGAGGAAAAGATAAAGGAAAACCACAGGAAAATTGAGGAAATGATTCCAAAAAGATTTCTAAAGTAGAAGAAGGTATTTGGGAAGGTAGAGTTGGAGAGGATACCAACTAGGAAAACTTGGGATCATGCTATAGATCTCAAAGAGACATTTAAACTACAAAAAGGAAGGATTTACCTATTATCCAAAAATGAAAGGGAAGAAGTCCAGAAATTCATGGAGGATCAGCTAAGAAAAGGGTATATCAGACCCTCAAAATCACCTCAAATGTCACCGGTGTTTTTTGTGGGCAAGAAAGATGGTAGCAAGAGGATGGTAATGGACTACTGTAACCTGAACGACCAGACAATAAAGAACAACTACCCACTCCCATTGATCACTGAGCTGATCGATAACATGGGAAGGAAGAAAGTGTTCACCAAAATAGATCTTAGGTGGGGGTTCAATAATGTGAGAATAAAAAAGGGGGATGAATAGAAGAGAGTATTCACAATGCATATAGGTTTCTTCAAGCCAACAGTAATGTTCTTTGGGATGACAAATTCACCTGCTACGTTCTAGGCAATGATGAATGAAATCTTAAGGGATTTAATTAATGAGGGAAAAGTAGCAGCGTTTTTAGACAATGTGTTGGTAGGAATGGAAATGAAAGAAGGACACGATGAAATTGTGAAGGAAATACTGAGAAGGTTGGAGGAGAACAACTTGTATATTAAGCCAGAAAAATGTGTGTGGAAGGCAAGAAAAATAGGATTCTTAGAGGTCGTCATAGGACCTAATGGAATAGAAATGGAGGTAGAGAAAGTGGATGGAGTACTTAGTTGGCCATAGCCAAAAAATGTGAAAGACATCAGAAAATTCTTGGGCCTCGCAAACTATTACAGGAGGTTCATTAAAGATTTTGCTTAAATAGCTAGGCCAATGAATGTGCTTATATGAAAAGATGAGAAGTGGTGATGGAAGGAAATGCAACAGAAAGTATTCAACAAGCTGAAAAAGATCTTTACTAGCAGACTAGTATTAGTGGTCCCAGATTTAAACAAGGAATTTAGGGTAGAAGTTGATGCTTCAAATTATGCTACTGGAGGAGTACTCTCAATGAAGTGCTTAGATGAAAAATAGAGACCAGTTGCTTTCATTTCTAAATCTCTAAGTGATACAGAAAGAAACTATGAGATATATAACAAAGAGATATTAGCAGTCGTTAGATACTTAGAAGCATGGAGACACTTCCTGGAAGGAGCAACAGTTAAATTTGAGATATGGACAGATCACAAGAACCTTGAATACTTCATGAAAGCATAGAAGTTGAATCAAAGACAAATACAATGGGCTTTGTACCTATCTAGGTTCAACTTTATGTTAAAACATGTTCCAGGAAGCAAGATGGGAAAAGCAAACAGTCTCAGTAGGAGACTAGATTAGGAGGTTGGAGTGGAAAAGGACAATGAGAATGAGACAATGGTGAAACCAAAGTGGCTAGAAGTAAAAAGAACAGAGGTGGTAGAAATAATAGTAGATGAGGTAGATCTACTAGAAGAAGTGAGGAAGTTGAAAGTAAAAGATGACGAGGTGGTAAAGGCAGTAGAAGAAATGAAAAGAGCAGGAGTAAAAATGTTAAGGGATAAAGAGTAGAGAGAGGTTGACGGCATTATGTACAAAGAAGGGAAGGTCTATGTACCAAAAGATGATAAGCTTAGAACAGAAATAATCAAGCTACATCACAATACGCCAGTAGGAGATCATGGGGAACAGTAAAAGACAGTAGAATTGGTTACCCAGAACTTTTGGTGGCTAGGAGTGACCAAAGAGGTGAAGAGATATGTGGAGGAGTGCGACGCTTGCCAGTGAAATAAAAATTACACAGAACCACCAGTGGGCAAACTAATGCCCAATTCTATTCTGGAAAAACCCTGGACACACATATCAGCAAACTTTATCACAAAGCTACCTTTAGCTCAGGGATACAACTCAATCTTAGTAGTAATCAATAGGTTAACTAAAATGGTATATTTCATACCTACTACAGAGAAAACCTTGGCAGAAGGATTAGCACGGTTATTCAGAGATAATGTGTAGAAGTTGCATGGGCTACCTGAAAGTATCATCTCAGATAAGAGCCTCAATTTGTGGCAGGACTAATGAGAGAGTTGAATGGGATGCTGGGGGTCAAGAGTAAATTGTCAATGGTGTTTCACCCTTAGACAGACAAACAAACAGAGAGGGTTAATCAGGAGTTGGAACAGTACTTAAGAATGTTCATTGATCATAGACAAGAACAGTGGCCAGAATGGTTGGGAACGGCAGAGTTTGCATACAATAATAAAATGCACTTGAGTACTCAGACATTGCCCTTTAAGACAATCTACGGGCAAGATCCCAGGATGGGGTTTGAGGGAAGAAAGAAGGGGAAGTATGAGGGAGCAGAAAAATTCATTGAGAAAATGAAAGAAATACAGGAGGAGGCAAAAGCAGTGCTAGGGAGAGTGCAAGAAGAAATAAAGAAATACATAGACAGGAAGAGAGGAGAAGTAGATGACTATAAAGTAGAGAACTTAGTGATGTTGAGTACTAAGGATTTAAAGTACTAGATAGTTAGAAGGAGAACAGAAAAGTTGACAGAGAGATTCATAGGCCCTTATAAGATTAAGAAGATCATATCATTGAATGTAGTTGAATTAAAACTACCTAGCACAATCAAAATACATCCAGTAGTCAATGTTAGTAGAATACATAGATACATAGGGCAAGTAGAGGGGCAGAGTGACAAGTGAGAGAAAAGGATAAATACTTGGTATGCTGGAAGGGATTCACAACAAAGTTAGATACTTGGGAAGGAAGAGAGAATTTGGAAAATGTGAAAGAAGCAATTGAAGAATTTGAGAAGGAATACCAGCAAGACATGGAAGACGTAGCAAGACAAAAATGCGAGAAAGGAATATTTAGAAGGGAAGAATTGCCAGGGAAATTTACAGCAAGAAAACTATTTGGATGGTTAGATAAAAGGTATGATCAAGAATATTGGGAAAGGCTGGAAAGAAATTGAAGATGGTGAAAAGGAAAGCAATGAGGAGAAATGGAAACAATTACAGAAGAAAAAATTGGGAAAGAAAGTTCAGGAGTTAAAGAATGGATAGAGAAAGATGATGATAAGATGGGCAACATGATGGACCCATACTACAAGTTGTAGAAAATTCCTTGGGACAAGGAAACTTAAGAGGGAGATGGTATCATGACTTGGCAAAATGGCTAAGTCATTATTTATATTTCTTTTCTTTTTCTTTTACTTTATCTTGGACTTACTACACAGAATGGAGTGTGGGAAAGTGTCACATCACATAGTCACATAGTCACATCACATCACATGATGTCACATGATAGGCATGGGAAGATAGTGCACAGACCATGTAGTAATTGTATAAGTAGTATAGAAAATCTAATAGGAACTCTATTGGGTTCTCTTTGTCAATTGCTGAACAAAGAGCAGTTGGCTTAATTCCAGCTTGGAGTTTAGCTTTCTTACATTGCCACATACACCACTCTTTCCTTTCTCACCCACAATGGGTACTCCCTACATTTATGCCCTCTTTCCCCATACTTAAAACACTTAACCTCTACTACTTCTACTCTTCTTATCATCCTCTCTTCTACTTTGCACTGCATTACTCTACTCTTCAACACCTCAAACTTATTTTGGGAAACAACTGTCCCCTCCTCTTCTCTTCCTTTGTTCCTGCAGTTTCAGGCCAGGTACCTAAACCCTTTGTAACATCAACATAGTTTTCCCTTTCTTCCTTCAAGTTCTGCCCTTAATTTAGCAAGGGTATGCTTTTTGTTGAGCAAGTTGCTCATGAGAGAGTTATATTGTGTTTGAGACATCATGGTGATGTCTCTGAGGGTACAGAGTTAATGATTTGATTCTATATCTGTTGGGGTACAAGATCTTGACCCAACCAGATACCTACTGTCTTACTTACTACTGCCCTAATAGTACTTTGTCTATCACCCAATGGATGGGATCCCTAATCTAGATGGCCCTCTAAAGATAACTGTTACTCCTCTGCATGTACCAACTCACAATGGAGTTGCAGCACAAGGTTTATACTGAGAAAAGGTTACAAGTAAACTACTAGACACTGCTCATTTGTAAGGTTAGATCTTAGAAATGATACCTGAGTTTGGTACCACTCTTCCACCATTAATTCCTAACTGATTGACAAGTCCCCTTAAGCCAAGAGCCCAGCTATGTATAGAGGTGGCTACCAATCACAATGATTAGCAGCCAAGGGTTGATTTGTATGAGATAAGAGAGTGAGCAAGGTCCAAGGTGGATGGTGCTCTGAAGTGAATCGAGTTCTAGTGTCAGTGAGCCAACTCCTAAGCCAGAATTAAGCCAACTGCTCTTTTATCAGCATTTGACAAAGATGTCAGTAACCAAACTCCGATGACCGGAATTAAGCCAACTGTCTCTTTGTTCAGCGTTTGACAAAGAGAACTTGATAGAGTTCCCGTTGGATTCTCTACTCTACTTATACAAGTTTCTGACCCTAACCTTACATTAAAGTC
>Ga0153962_1000309_pt1 | contig 11117 bp, 16 predicted proteins | sample TSFL046MetaG_FD_106657 | JGI IMG/M metagenome (GOLD analysis project Ga0153962, IMG submission 106657) | Attine ant fungus gardens microbial communities from Florida, USA - TSFL046 MetaG | ecosystem: Host-associated > Fungi > Mycelium > Unclassified | place: USA: Florida, Withalacochee...
ATAAAATTCAAAAATTTATCAAAACAAAAAAGACTACAAATTTCCAGTGCTGACAGAGTACGCAACCGGAGAAAAGCTGCTACTTCCCTCTTCTACACCCTCCATTTTATTATCTTCTTGTCTCTCCACTTCTTCCTCTTTATCCTCTCCATCTAACCTCTTCTCCCTCTGTTTTCCTTTTTCCTCAACCCCCTGTATCTCTGTGACTTCTCCCTCGGACTCCAGCCATGATAATAACTCCTCATCGGAGTCCTGACTCTTGATACTAGCTAATTTTTCCAACGCCACTGCGACCCTCCGCACGTCCTTCCTCAAACCGTGCAGCTCATCTAAGCTGTCCAGTTTTCTCAATACCTCCGCCTTCCACTCCGCGTCCATTTGTTGTTTTGCTCTTCTCGCTTTTGATCTCCTGGCCGTTTCCGCCTTGGCTTTCGCTCGCACCTTGTCAGCGTCAAAAGGCTTACAGGCAGCCTTGGCTTTGGCGCAGGGAGTACAGGAGGTTGCATTACTAAAAGAAGAGACTTAACAAATAAAACAACAATTCAGGAAAATTAATTACGGCAAATTTTGGGAAATGCAAAGTATCCCGAAGTCTGCACATCTCTCGCATGGACTGCCCCCACCAACAATGGATGTATCCATCTTTCTTGCCAACTCCTCACGTTGTTGACGAGCCTCCGGAGTTTCTTTCAGAAGGTAGTGAACACATTGCCTCTTAGTCAGAGGCGGATAATCGAGGAGGTTTATCTCCTCATCGGAAGGGGGGAACGAAGGTAATTGAAATTTATTCATCTAGTTTTTGTGCCATTGTTGCTCAACAGCGGCAACACGGTCCGCTTCAAGTCGATGAGCCAGATCCTTCTGGCGTTGCTCTTCCTCTTGTTTCCGGCGTTGCTCTTCTTCTGCCAATTTCTGGGCCTCCTCTTCCAACCTCGCTCTCTCGGCGATTTTTGCTTTTTTTCTCGCTTGACGTTCTGCGCGTTCTTTCTGCTTCTGCTCTCAGAGCAGGGCCTCTGCCTCAGCACGTTTTTTGGCCAAGTTGGCCTCGTAGCGCTCGTTGTCGGAGTCAGAGATATAATCAAGTGAGGACATGGTAGTAGAGTTTCAGGATTAAAAGTCCGCAAAAGGAGATTTTTATAACTAAAGTCAGGTGATATTTATATTGCTTATGCACAGAAGCTTCGAGAGCTCAGCCTTAAAGGGGGGGTACTGTCATATTCTGGAAATATGATAATTATGTAATTTCTTTCTCCTAATAATTCTCCTAGAATTAATAATAGTAGGATAGCATAGTAGACTACTCTTCTCCTATTCTATACTTACTATAAGTACTGAGTAGTTACAGTGTAATTCCTTAGTCTGTAAATTAACGTCATTTGGTCCTAAGCCCATCTTGTCCACTCGAACTCCTTCACTCGACTCTTTGGGACCTCTGTCTTGGTGACTTTCTTTACTCTGAAATACACGACCAACCTCACGACCGGAGACTGGGGCGCAACACATAAGTTGAAGCCAAGGTCATTCAATAAGTTGCTCTCTGCCCCGACATCCTTGTCTTGCCGCCGGAGCCTTCTTTCTCTTATTGCTAAGTATATTTCCCTCCAACATTGTACATTACTCCAGAACGGAGTGTAGTTTCTATCTATTATCCTCCACTTCTGTTCCTCCGAAATTCCGTCTTTGACAATCTATATACTTCTTCATATCTTCCTGTGCTTTTCCTAGTGCTGCTTTTGCTTCTTCTTGTATTTCTCTTATTTTTTCTACAAATTTTTCCACTTCATGTATTTTCCTTTCTTTCTCCTCTCAAACCCCATCCTTGGGTTCTATTTATAATTTGCTTTAAACAGCGACATCCTAGTACTTAAGTACATCTTGTTGTTATAGGCAAATTCTATTGTTCCTAACCATTCTAGCCATTGTTTCTGCCTGTGGTCAATAAACATCCTCAAGTATTGTTCTAGTTCCTAATTTACTCTCTCTGTCCATCTATCTGTCTGAGGGTAGAATACTGTTGATAATTTACTCTTGATTCCCAATATTCTGTTTAATTCTTGTATTAACCTTGTTGTGAATTGAGGTCCTCTGTCCGAAATAATGCTCTCTAGTAGGCTATGCAATTTTCACATATTGTCCTTGAACAATCTTGCCAATCCTTCTGCCAATATTTTCTCTATAGTAGGTATAAAATATACTATTTTAGTTAGTCTATTAACTACTACCAAAATTAAGTTGTATCTCTGAGCTAGTAGCAATTTGATGATAAAATCTACCGATATATGGGTCCAGGGTTTTTCTGGGATTAAATTGGACATAAGTTTTCTTGTCAGCTATTCTGTACAATTTTTGTTTTACTGACAAGCATCGTATCTCTCCACATACCACTTTACTTCTTTTGTAACTCCTGGCCATCAAAAGTTTCAGGTGACCAGTTCTATTGTTTTTCATTGTCTCCCATGACCTCCTACTGGTGTATTATGGTATAGTCTAATAATTTTTGCCTATAATTTATCATCTTTAGGCACATAAACTTTTTTCTCTTTGTACATGATATTGTTTACCTCTCTCTACTCTTTATCTTTCAATATTTTTACCCTTACTCACTTCATTTCTTCCACTGCTTTTACTACTTTATTATCTTTCACTTTCGACTTTCTAACTTCCTTTAGTAGATCTACTCCATCTATTATAATTTCCACTATCTCTGTTCTTCTCATCTCTAACTATTCTGGTTTTACTAATGTTTTATCCTCATTGTCCTTTTCTACTCCAACCTCCCAATCTAGCCTCTTGCTTAGACTGTCTGCTTTCCCCATCTTACTTCCCAGAATATGTTTTAACATAAAGTCAAATCTGGATAGGTATAAAGCCCATTGTGCTTGTCTTCAATTCAACTTCTATGCTTTCATAAAGTATTCGAGATTTTTGTGATCTGTCCAGATCTCAAATTTAATTACTACTCCCTCTAGAAAGTGTCTCCATGTCTCTAAGTACCTAACAACTGCTAGCATTTCTTTATTATGTATCTCATAGTTTCTTTCTGTATCACTTAGAGATTTAGAAATAAAAGCAACTGGTCTCCACTTTTCGTCTGAGCACTTCATTGAGAGTACTCCTCCTGTAGCATAATTTGAAGTGTCAACTTCTACCCTAAATTCCTTGTCTAAATCTGGGGCTGCTAATACCAGTTTACTAGTAAAGATTCTTTTTAGCTTGTCAAATGCTTTCTGTTGTGCTTCCTCCTACTGCCACTTCTCATCCACTACTTGAGTAAAGTCTTTAATGAACCTTCTGTAATAGTTTGTGAGGCCCAAGAATTTTCTAACATCTTTTACATTCTTTGGCTATAGCCAACTAAGTACTTCATCCACTTTCTCTGCCTCTATCTCTATTCTATTTGGTCCTATGAAGACCCCTAGGAATACTATTTTTCTTGCTTTCCATATATATTTTTCTGACTTTGTCACAAACTTCATTTGGTCATATCTCCACCAAATCTTCAATGATTCCCACGGTCTTAATGCCAGCTCAAAGCCCTTAAGAAGACCTTTCAATCAATACCAGTCACGTCTTGAGGCGATCAATAATGGCCAAGATATTAAGCAGATCAACTGGTAACTACTATGTTACTATTTATTAAATCACTAATATCTCGGAAACTGCTGTGATATGATCGAGGCTCAGCAGAAGCCTTTTTCATAACGCTCAGAATGAGCCTAGAATGACCTCAAGGCAATTAATATTAGTGGGGATATGAAGGCCTCAATGTTTGTATATGGACTTTATTAATTATCCATAGATAGTTGTAAGGGGACATCTAGTGTCGCTTAGATAACCTGGTAGGGTTCATATTATTTAGCGTTCCCATGGATCCTCAGAGTCCATGGTACATAGTTCCTATTATCCTTTAGTTCAGGTCTCCATCAGAGATACTACATAGCTATATCTGGTAGTGTAGTTATTATTGTCTGGTGCATATGACTATGGCAATGATGCACAGACCGGCTAGTCTAGTATAAGTAGCTAGTGGTGTATGGTAGAATACCTTACCTCAACAATGATTGAAGCTCCTGGGCTATCCATCACTTCTTCTTAAGACACCTGCTTTACTCTACTACAGTGTAACTGGGTACCTCACCAAGTGTACCCCTTACAATAGTCATCTGTCCTTTTCTTAGAACAAAGGACAGCCTCCATATAGTTAGGTTATCACTATTTCTAGCACAAAGGCACTACTATATGTAGAAACAATAGATAGTAGCATGTGATGATCTGTCCTAGTGTATAGACCATCACTTTTCTGTATTTAAGGACTTATAGTCTGAGGATTAGACCTCAGACTTAACAACATCTTTGCTGCTTGTCTAAACTTCGCTTTTTTGAGCTTTTTGAATATCAATTTAACTAATCACAAATCAGTAAGTGGCCATTTGTGATAGACTTGATATACAAGTTGTTCTCCTCCAACCTCCTTAATATTTCTTCTACAATTTCATTGTGTTCTTCCTCTGTTTTTATTCCTACCAACACATCATTTATAAACACTGCTACTTTTCCCTTGTTAATCAAGTTCCTTAGTATCTCATTCATCATTACCTAGAATGTAACTGGCAAGTTTGTCATCCCAAAGAATATTACTATTGGCTCAAAGGAGCCTATGTGCATTATAAACACCCCCTTCCACTCATCTCTTTCTTTTATTCTCACATTATTGAACCCCCACCTGAGATCCATTTTAGTAAACACTTTCTTACTCTATATGTTATTAATTAACTCTATGATTAAAGAGAGCGGGTAGTTATTCTTTACTATTTGATTGTTTAGGTTATAGTAGTCTATCACTATCCTTTTACTACTATCTTTCTTACCTACAAAAAATACTAGCAATGTTTAAGGCAATTTTGAAGGTCTGATATATCCTTTCCTCAATTGGTTCTCCACAAATTTCTGGACTTCTTCCCTTTCATTCTTTAACAACAGGTAAATTCTTCTTTTTTGTGGTTTGAATGTTTTCTTGAGATCTATAGTGTGATCCCAAGTTTTCCTGGTCAGCATTCTCTCTGACTTTACTTTTCCAAACATCTTTTTCTACTTCAAGAATCTTTTTGGGACTATTTTCTCAATTTTTCTATGATTCTTCTCCATCTCTTCTTTTTTTCCCCAATCTTTCTTATCATCTATTGCCCATCTGATAATTTTCTCTTCCTCTAGAGTTACTACCCTCTTGACCTTTTTTTTCTTTAGACTCCTTCTACCATACAAGAGCAGGTATCTCATTATTTTAACTTCTCCAGTTTTCTAGTTTATCTCTGGATTATGCGCCGCCAACCATGGCATTCCCAAAATGACTTCTGTTTTCCCTAAGTCACAGATATCTATTCTCATCCTCTCAATATGGTCTTTGTAATATACGTTGCACTCTACTTGGTATATAATAGCCCTTTTGCTATTGTTTGTTCTGTCTATATTCCTAATGGCTATTGGTCTCTCTATTTTCTGCAGCTTAAACCCATGTTTTGCTGCCGTTCTTTTATCTATGAATATCCCTGTTGTGCCACTGTCCAAGAGTACTTTCACTATTATACCTTCATATGTATCTATCTTTTCTATTCTGATATTTAGCTATATCTCTCTTAATATTTGAAGGTTCTCCTGACCTCCTTTTGACTACCCCCTTCTTTGGCTGCACTTTCCAACTCTTTTGGTCATGTGCCACTTTGCTGTACTTTTGCCTCTCTGGGCCATGCTGCCTTCCCTGTATATCCACACTACCTTTGTCAGTCCTTGATTACCCCCTATTTCTTGTTTTTCTCTATATGGCATTCCTTTTCTCCACACCTTTTGCACTGCACATATATCACTATCACCTCTTTTGTGCACCATCCTAACTCTAGTAGGAGTGCTTTCTCTGGCACCTCTTTGCCACAGTATTCCTCTGCTTTCTTCCTTAATTCTACTACCAAACTCCTCCTCCACATTCCTTACTGTGCTTCTTGTGGCTTAGCTATGCACGCCACCTCTCCTTCTTTTACTCTTCTTAGCTCCTTCCCCTTTTCCTGCACCTTTTCCTTCACAGGACATGCTAGCCTTTCTTGCTACACCTTTTGTGGTTTCACTATATATACTGCCTTCTCCTTCTTCCACCACAATGGGCACTCTCTACATTTGTGCCCCTTCTTCCCACACTTGAAGCACTTAACTTCTGCTATCTCTACCCTTCTTATCGTCCTCTCTTCTACTCTATACTGTATCACTCTACTCCTTAATATTTCAAATTTATTTTAGGGAACAATTGTCCTCTTTTCTTCCTTCTTTTTATTTCTGCAATTTCGGGCCAGGTACCCAAATTCTTTATAGCTAAAACACAACCTTCCTCTCCTTCTATCACAAACTTCATTTGGTCATATCTCTATCAATTCTTCAATAATTCTCACAGTCTCAAAGACTACAGAAAGCCCTCAAAAAGACCTTTCAAAGGTGATCAATATTGGCCGAGATATTAAGCAGATCAACTAGTAACTATTATGTTACCATTTATTAAATTGCTAATATCTCGGAAACCGCCATGATTGATGCTTTGGTTCTAGGCTCAGCAAAAGCCTTCTTCATAACGCTCAGAATGAGCCTAAAACAATCTCAAGGCAATTAATATTAGTGGAGATATGAAGGCCTCAATGTTTGTACATGGACTTTATTAATTACCCATAGATAGTCATCTGTCCTTTTTTTAGAACAAAGGACAGCCTCCATAAGGTTAGGTTATCACTATATTAAGCACAAAGAAACTACCATATGTAAAACAATAGGTAGTAGCATGTGATGATCTGTCCTAGTGCACAGACTATTACAATTATGTATATAAGGACTCATAGTCTGAGAATTAGACCTCAGACTTAACGACATCTTTTGTCACTTGTCTAACTTTGTATTTTTGAACTCTTTAAAGTATCAAAGCACCTATCACAAATAGTAAGTGACCATTTGTGATAGTTCAGAAGTATTGAAACTCAGAAAGGCAAATTTTGGAAAGAGATAGAAGAGGCAGAAGAATTTGTAGAAGAAGAAGTGAGGGGAGCAGTAGAGCGACAAGAGGAAGAATGAAAAAGAGAAGGGAAAATACTACTTTGGAAAGAGAGAATATACATTTCTGACTCAGTTACACTTTGAAAGGAAGTTATCACTAAAAATCATAATTCTGGACTAGCTGGTCACCTAGGTTATACCAAGACATACAAGCTAATAACAAGAAACTACTGGTAGCCTAGAATATTAGAAGATATTAAATAATACATTGTAGGATATGAAAAATGCCAAGCGATCAAACCAAACCAACAACCCAAATAAAATTATCTTCACCCTAACAAAGTACCACAAAATCCCTGGGAGATTGTTAGTATTAGATTTAATAAGACTACTACTAGTGTTAGTAGGATACAATGGAATATTGGTAATAGTAGATCGTTTCTCCAAGATGACTTGCTATATACTAATCAATATGAATATTACAGCCCAAGGGATAGCCAAGGTATCTTAGGATCAAGTTTTCAAGGACATGGGAATTTCCCAAAAGGTTATCAGTAACTGAGGACCACAGTTTGTGTCAAAGTTCATAAAAGAACTATGCTCACAACTTGGAATAGAGAGAAATCCTTTAACTGCTTATTATTCCCAAACCAATGGTCAAACAAAATGAGTCAATCAAGGACTAGAACAATACCTTCGACTCTACTGTAACTATAGACAGAATGATTAGGCAGAATAGTTATCAATTGTGGAATTTTTTTACAATAATCAGATTTACTTTAGCATAGAACAATCTCCTTTCATGGTCAATTTAGGATGCTACCTGAATATTGGCAAAGATATAAACTTATCAACTAAAAACTCTCCAGGAACTAAACAATTTCTCAAAATAATTAAGGAAATTAGAGATAAGGTGGAGTTAGCACTTAAGAAAACAAATGAGACAATGAAGAAAAAGTGGGATTTAAAGAGAAAACCAGAAACAGAACAATTGGGCAGAGATTTGGTATAGGTAGATGCAACACATTACAACACAGATCAACCTTCGAAGAAACTGTCAACCAAGTGATTAGGACCATTTCCTATAATACAAAAAGTTGGTAAATCGGCTTATAAACTCAAGATCTCGTTCATATGGAAGTTTATCCATCCTATCGTTAATAAGTTCTATCTTACTTCTTATGTGACATCCACATTTGAACAATGATCACAGAAATCTGACAACAGAGTTGCTAATCCTAACAACCAAACCAACATACAGGAAGTAGAAGAAATACTCAACTTTAGATGGAGAGAAGGCAAATTACAATATCTTATCAAATGGAAAGGACAGTTGCTAGAAGAGAGAACTTGGGAAAATAGAGACAAAGTAATTAAGGAAGTACTAAGGTCATGTAGAGAATTCCACCAAAAATATCCAGACATACCCAGAGTCCCTACTATTTGACTACCCATAAAAACATATGCCAATATTGTGAAGATGTGATCTTAGGAGGGGAGTAATATAACGAGTTTACTTTCTATGATATCTAGATGACATAGCACACTGAGGAGGATACAAGAATGATAATTGGATAATGTTCATTATAACAGAGGGATGACATAGAGAACACAAGGACTAATGTAACATATATATAGGAATTAGTGAAGTAGTACAGACTCAGCTTCATTCTGGTTTATATAATTCTTTCTTAACTTAAACACTGGGTTTGGAAGGAGTTCATAACACCATTTATGATAAGCAGTACTAGTATTTCTTCTACTAACCACTTATTATCAGATCAGAGCTAATAATAGGTGTAGTCCTACTATAGGTTCATAACAATTAGTATTGAGTTCAAGCCCATTAATTTTGTTTTGGAGTTGCTATCTGACAAATTTATAATATATTTAATAGTTTCTTTCTCTTTTTATGCTACTCCAAACATTACCTAATAATTTTTCATACTGCCTTACTATTGTGTGACTTAGTCATGGTAACTTAGAGAGCAAAATCTTTGATGATTACAAAGAGAACTCAATAGAGTTCCTTGATCAATTGTTCAACTACACTATTTGTCCTTGTTTATACTGATCCTATCTTACACTGTCCAAGAGGTCACCAGTTCAATTCCCTTATTTGTTCTTTTGTTATTACTTGTCCTTGTCATAGTAAAGGTAACTCATGACACTTACTATCAAGAATCCAAACCTCCAAACATTAACCACAGATATATCTTGTGAGTAAGATAGCAAGTTACTTAGCCACTATACTATACTGCCATAGCAGCCACACTTTCATCAAATATGTCTTAACAAAACTATACTTTGACACCTGGACTAGTTAGTACCCAGAGGCATGCTTACAACACATGCCACAGGGTCTGCCACTGCACCCCAATTGCTTCCTGCTTATTTGTATCTAGAGTAGCTGGCTTTATAATTGATGATTTAGAAAAAAACACATAACCCCTTATTTTTACCTTTAGATTATCTACCGTGAAACTAGTGATCCTTACAATACCCAAATTAGGTCTGACCAACAAGAGGTAAATGAACTAACACTGCTGAGCCCGAAACTAAACCAACTAGATAAGGTCTGGACTAGAACTACTGGTTCTTGGTTCAGACAAAACTTTGATAATCCCAGGTCAGCAAAGCTGCGTCAGGATGACCAGCGATAAGCCATGGAAGTTGTGTCATGACTCAGAATGATCTCTAGCCTATAACATTCACTAGAACGAGGTCGGTATCTCAAAGTTCAGCTTTCTATGTGATTCTATGAACTCCTTGTTACATAATTTCTACAATGTTCAGTCAACTGCACCTGGCACAAAAGGATACATCATCCGTCATGCTCTTTACCCTCACTTAAAGAAAAGCAATCAACGTTCTGAGTTTACTAAACAATCGTACTCATCTCACCGTCGCCACATTATGTCTGTCAACGAGGAACTCCTCTACATCGCACTTTACGCCCGAGGCGGACGGCCCAAAATGCCAGGACTAGAAGATACGTAAGAGACAGTCTGGATTATCTAACGAGGCTCAACAAGGCCGTTTTATCTGAAAAATCGCTAATCAACCGCTTCGCAGATATCACTGGAGCCTCATGATCAGATCAGATACCGAGGAAAATGGGATGCGCTTTCATGCAAAAGAAACTATGACATCGATGGGAGTGGCGTGGCAGTATGAGGCAATTTCCATCCTGTTAAAACCGACTAAGATGCTTCTTGTCCGAGTCATAATCAGCAGGATAAGAAACATGGACCGACTCATCAACATTTTTCAAAGCACGCCTATCCGTGCTGGCCAGCCTGGTCACGAAAATTGGAACTGCGTTGAATGGGTGAAGGAGGCTTTAGAGTTGGCTGGATGCGATGGTGAAGCATTACAATCGCCAACGATTGATTGGGAATTGATGCGCAACACCGCCATGTGGTATGCCAATAAGAAACAAAAAGAGCATCGATTCGATGGTCAAGGGACCTACAACCAGAGCAAGACCGCCACATGGGACCTTCTGACCAGACAAGAATTGATCCCTTGAGATATGACGACGGAATACTAACGATCAGTCCTATTTGATAGCCGTTTGCCTGTATCCAACAATCGCTCACATCTTGAAATTAATTGATAGACATTGAAGTTCAATTTTTTCAAAACTGGCATTGTGGCTCAGCGTACGATGCTGCAGAAACCAATCATCCCAACCACATCGTCCTGGCGTGCTTGCTCAAATCGTCATGCATGAAGACAGATCAGGGCCTGGAGTGTGATGAGCTTCCGAATATCAGGGTATGCAGAAGTGATAACCAAGAGACAGGCTTCTACAAAATGTCGTAACTGTCGGTGAAAATTGTCAATGGTCTTGAAGGGCCCCTGATACTGTGTGGGAACCTACAGCGATGATTCAACTGGCTGCATTACAGACACCGACACCTTTTGTCCTCAACTCTTCAACCGTCTGTTTGAGCCGAGAGAAAATCATCTCCTTCGATGTTCTTTGGAACGGAAGACCTACTTTTTCGCTACCATTTCTCCACGGATCCGTTCCATGACAATGCATGTCTTGCTACTGTGGACAAGATATGTGGTTAGCACTAATATCA
>Ga0153962_1000310_pt1 | contig 11103 bp, 11 predicted proteins | sample TSFL046MetaG_FD_106657 | JGI IMG/M metagenome (GOLD analysis project Ga0153962, IMG submission 106657) | Attine ant fungus gardens microbial communities from Florida, USA - TSFL046 MetaG | ecosystem: Host-associated > Fungi > Mycelium > Unclassified | place: USA: Florida, Withalacochee...
TAATGACCTCTACGCTAAAGCAGAAAAATGTTTCTTTGAGCAAAGTAGCATCAAATATTTGGGTGTAATAATATCGGAAAATAAAGTACAGATGGATGAAGAGAAACTTTCAGGAGTTCTAGAATGGCCAGTACCGACTAAAGTCAAGCAAGTACAAGCATTCTTAGGCTTTGCGAATTTCTATTGTAGGTTCATTGAGAACTTTGCTAAGATGTCAAAGCCACTCTCCGACTTGACCAAGAAGGATTGTACCTGGAATTGGGGCATTGAGCAACAAAATGCTTTTGAGGTACTGAAAAAGGCCTTTATCATGGCCCCAGTCCTGAGAATACCAAATGACGAAGATCCCTTTAAGTTATCCACCAACGCCAGCAACTTTGTAACAGGAGCAGTCTTATCGCAAAAAAACATGCAAACTAACCTGTGACACCCAGTAGCTTTCTTTTCTAAGTCATTAGATGTCCACAAAAGGAACTATGAAATCTATGACAAGGAGCTACTTGCGGTAATTCAGGGACTAGAGGAATACAGATACCATTTGAAGGGACATCCACATAAAGTTAAGATCTGGTCAGATCATCAGAACCTCACATTTTTCAGGACAGCTCAAAAGCTGACCAGGAGGCAAGCAAGATGGGCATTATTCATAACTCATTTTGACTTTGTACTCTATCATAAACCAGGAAAAACGATGCAGGCGGAAGACCCCTTGTCCAGAGGAGCAGATCATGAGATGGGGATAGACCTCGATAATACAAACCAGGTGTTGCTAAAACCTGAGTTCTTTGCTATCAATGCACTAGAGGCTACTCATGAATCGCCAATAAATGACGAGATAATCCTAAAGGAGATCAAAGCTGCACTCTTGTCAGATGAAGTCACAAAAGACTACAAGTCGTTACTCAAGTCTGGTCCCAGAGAATTCGAAAAATCCTTGCAAGACTGGAACTATGAGAACAGACTACTCCTGTACAGAAAGAAGATATATATCTCTCATAGCGTGAAAGATACTTTGTGACAACAGATCGTTCAGATGCACTATGATTTGCCATCCACTGGACACCCAGGTCGGTGGAAGACCTACGAGTTGGTCTCCAGAAATTACTGGTGGCCTGGGATGACTACATTTGTCAAGAAATACGTTACGGATTATGATATGTGTCAGCGGATGAAAAATCGCCCACAGCAACCTTTTGGACCACTTGTGCCTAACAAGGTATCTAACGGACCTTGGGAAATAATATCAATGGACTTAATCACTCAATTGCCAGAGTCAAACAGTTACAATGCTATCTGTGTTATTGTCGACAGGCTCACCAAAAGGGCTCACTTTATTCCTATAAATAATTGGTTTTCATCCAAGGATATGGCACAGTTACTATATGACAAAGTTTATCCATTGCATGGACTGCCCCTACAAATTATTTCGGATAGAGGAGTACAATACTCAGCCGAGCTATTCCAAGAATGGTACAAAATTTTAGGAATAGAATCTACTATGTCGACAGCATACCATCCACAAACAGATGGACAAATGGAACGTGTAAACCAGGCTCTAGAGCAATATCTTAGGTGCTATGTCGATTACAATCTTAGTAATTGGTTGGATCTGTTACCAAGTGCAGAATTCACATACAATAATCAAGCACACGAAGGAATTAAAGAAAGTCCGTTCTACCTTGAATATGGCAGACATCTGAGAGCAGGTCCAATCTTAGTCAAAGAGTTGCCACAAAGGGACTTGAATGACCTGACGTATAAAAGACAAGAAGCCTTGGAGCAGGCAAAAGCAGCTCTTACTCTTGCAGCAGAAAGAATGAAGTGGTACTATGACAAGAAAGTCCAAAGTGTCCCATTTAAAGTTGGCGACAAAGTGCTGCTCAATTTGAAGGATTACCAGACTACGGAGTGAGCATTACGACCCCGGTACAAAGGACCATTCAAAATAATAGAAAAGTTGTTCTTGGTTACGTTCTGACTTAGGATGCCACCTCGCTACCGAGCACTACACCCAGTCTTTTATATAAGCAAGTTAACTCAGTACTCTGAATCCACCATCCATGGCCAGAAAGCCACTCCCCCACCACCAACCTTGATACAGGGCCAGGAAGAATGGGAGGTAAAAAAAATTCTGGACTTACAACAAAGACATGGAAAAAATGAATACCTTGTCAGATAGAAAGGATACACTCAAGGAGATGACACATGGGAACCTGAAGAGAATTTACAAAATGCAGGCAAAAAGCTGCAGGAATATCTTCAGAGTATACCAAAAACAAGATAACTTCTCAACGGAGCTCAAACTAAGAGAGAGGGTAATGTTACAAACTTCATTCAGCCATATCTCCACCAATTCTTCAACAATTCTCATGGTCTCAACGGCTATGGAAAGCCCTTAAAAAGACCTTTCGATCGGTACCAGTCATGCCTCGAAGCAATCAGTATTGGCCGAGATATTAGGCAGATCAACTGGTAACCACCATGATACTGTTTATTAAATTGCCAATATCTTGGAAACTGCCACGATCTAAGCTTTGGTTCTAGGCTCATCAGAAGCCCTCTTTATACTGCTCAGAATGAGCCTAGAACAACCTCAAGGCAATTAGTATCCATGGAGATATGAAGGCCTCAATGTTTGTACATGGACTTTATTAATTACCCATAGATAGTCATCTGTCCTTTTCTTAGAACAAAGGACAGCCTCCATATGGTTAGGTTATCACTATTTCTGGCACAAAGGCACTACCATATGTAGAACAATAGGTAGTAGCATGTAATAATCTGTTCTAGTGCATAGACTATCACTTTTTGTATATAAGGACTTTCTGTCTAAGAATTAGACCTCAGACTTAACAACATTTTTTGTCACTTGTCTAACTTTACATTTTTGAACTATTTAAAGTATCAAAGCACCCATCACAAATAGTAAATAACCATTTGTAATACTACTATGCCCTAATATACTCCCCAAATGTTAGTGACTGACTTAAGATCCTAATCTAGGGTTTAGACCAGGAGGGTTAGAAGAGAACTTGATGGAGTTCTCAATTGTCATGACTTGGCAAAACAGCTAAGTCATTTTCTATTTTCTTTTTTTTTATTTAGTTAAATCACTATTATGAAGGTGGAGTGTGGGAAAGGAGTCATGTCACTGTCACAAAGTCACAAAAGGTATGACATCAGTCACAGAATGGTCACATCACTATCACAATGTGTGACAGGTAGTCATATGACAGATAATATGAAGACTATGGGAAGTGAAGTGCATAGCCATAATAGTAGTTGTATATATAGTGTAGAAAATCAAATGGGAACTCTATTAAGTTCTCTTTGTTAACTCAGACTTGGAGTAGATTTAAGTTGTCTTGGCTAAAGTCTTACACTAGAACTTGATTCCACTTTGAGCACTGTCTGTAAGGGGATCACTCATAGGCAACCCTTAATTACACTAAGCATGAGTGGTGAAGGCGAACTTAAGTAAGAGCAGTGAATAGCCCAGGAGCTCTAATCAATGTTGAGGTAAGGTATTCTACCATACATCACTAGCTACTTATACTAGACTAGCTAGTCTATGCACCAGTCGTTAAGAGAACATAGATCAGGACACTAATAACTACTATACCTAATAAGGCTATATAGTACTAACCATGGCAACGAGAACAAGAGGGAAGGGAACTATGAATAGCAGGCTCCGAGGATCTGAGAGTGTAAGGGAATAGCTCTATCTCTACCCCTAAACTGCAAAGCGATACTCTGGAGCAGCCTAAGCCTGTTCAAGTATTACTTTAGTAATACTTAAACACACTAGTATAGCTCCAATCACATAGACCCTGACACTTAAGAATGTAAACCTAGTATATAATATAGAAGATCCCTTCAGGAGCCTTATCCTAATCTCTGAGGATTCTCCTGGAGGTGAGTTGTATTATAATCACAAACTGTAATATCAACTGAGGATTCTTCTGAAGTCTTGTGCCCCAGTCACCCTTATAGGTAGGACATCAATGCAGAGATTGCCCCAATAGGAGATTAGCAAAAGGAAAAGTGGCACATGTGATAAACCCACAAAAGGCACAGCAGAAGAAGTGGAGGAAGAGTCTAGGGGATGCTCTACAACAAAGAGCTTTTGAGTACTGTGGAAAGGGAGTACCTGAGGAAGCAGATCTATTTGAACTGGGATGGAGTAATGGGGAGGTAATAGTTTCATATTTAACATGTGAAGATTATAGAAGGAAAGAACATCATGTAGCAGAAGATAGAGAGCAAGAAGTGGTCAAAAGAAAGGAATGGGAAGAACTAAAAAGTATAGAGAATGTGCAAAGAAAGGAAAAGAGAAGGCAGTACGCCCTACCAAGAGAAAAGCACAGCAAAAGAAAAGGGCAGTCAAAGAAGTTCAGAGAACTTTCAAAATGTTAAAAGAAGTGTGGTTGGATATTGGTATTGAAAGGACAGACACTCACAAGGGTATCACAATAAAAGCGCTCTTAGATAGTGGTGCAATAGGAATATTCATGGATAGAAAGACAGCAGCCAAACATGGATTTAGGCTGCAGAAGTTAGAAAGGCTAGTAAAAGTAAAGAATGTTGATGGAACATACAACAGTAGAGGGGCTATTATGCATGAGGTAGAAGTAAATGTGTACTATAAGAGCTATGTTGAAAAAATGAGGATGGATGTAAGGAAGCTAAACTCCAAGCTGGAATAAAGCCAACTGCTCTTTGTTCAGTGATTGACAAAGAGAACTTGATAGAGTTCTTGTTAGTTTCTGTACACTATTTATATATGAAGAGTAACCCTAACCTTTCTTTTTGTCCTGTGCTTTCTTATGAGTTACTTTTCTCTCACATGTCCATTAATAAGAAAAATAAATGAAATGAAATGAAAATGAAAAGAAAAATAATAATCAAAAAAGAAAAGACAAGGAAAAGAAATATAAATATTGACTTAGCTGTTTTTACCAAGTCATGATAATGAATGTATATGACCTAGGAAGGACAGAAGTAATTCTGGGAATACCCTGGTTAGTGGCATATAACCCAGAGATCAATTGGAAAACAGGAGAGGTAAAGATGACAAGATGCCTACCTCTATGTGGTAAAGTAAAGATAAAGAAAAAGAAAAAGAAAAAAAGAAGAGTAGTAATAGTAGAAGAAGAAAAGATTGTCAGATGGGCAATAAACAATAAAGAGGATTGGGGAAGAAAAAAAGAGATTGAAGAGGATTATAGGAAAATTGAAGAAATAGTCCTAGAAAAATTCTTGAAGTGGAAAAAAGTGTTTGGGAAGGTAAAGTCAAAAAGAATGCCAATGAGAAAAATTTGGGATCATGCCATAGATCTCAAAGAAATGTTTGCACCACAAAAGAGAAGGATTTATCCATTGTCCAAAGATGAAAGAAAAGAGGTTCAGAATTTTGTGGAAGACCAGTTAAGAAAGGGATATATTAGACCAACAAAATTCCCTCAAACATCACCAGTATTTTTTATAGGCAAAAAGGATAGAAAGAAAAGAATGATTATAGACTATCACAACTTGAATAGCCAGACAGTGAAGAACAATTATCCGTTACTGTTAGGGGTCGATTCCAGCACTAAGGCAAAGACCTCTTAAGCTAATGGGTAGATCCTGAAGCTAAGGTGATATTCAACTGAAGTATATCTACAACAGAAGACTAGTATTTATACTACTAGATCGTCAAGGTACCGTTCTCATGGTACCTGACAGATATTCACACTATGTCCAATAATAGATTTAGAGGAATCACATGATATAACATAGAAAGGAAAGTAGGAGAGACATGGGAATGCGATCGGAGAGATAGCAGCTCTTAGGTGGGAACCTACTCACGTCACTAAGCACTGCCCTAGGGTAGTCCCCTTACAGTTACTATTAATCACAGAGTTAATCGACAATATGGGTAGCAAGAAAGTATTCACTAAAATAGATCTCAGGTAGGGGTTCAATAATGTAAGGATCAAAGAGGGAGATGAGTAGAAGGGAGCATTTATAACATATGTGAGCTCTTTTAAACTAACAGTAATGTTTTTTAGAATGATAAACTTGCCAGCTATATTCCAAGCAATGACAAATGAAATCCTAAGAGATTTGATTAACAAAGGAAAAGTTGCAGCATTTGTAGATGATGTATTAGTAGAGACAGAGACAAAAAAAGGACACGATGAAATAGTAGAAGAAATATTAAGGAGAATGACTTATACATCAAGCCAGAGAAATACGTGTGGAAAGTGAGAAAAATAGGATTCCTAGGTGTTGTTATAGAACCAAACGGAATAGAGATGGAGAAGAAGAAAGTAGATGGAGTATTGAGTTGGCCAGAGCCAAAGAATGTAAAAGATGTTAGGAAATTTTGAGACCTCACAAACTATTATAGAAGGTTTATTAAAGACTTTGCTTGAGTAGCTAGGCCAATGAATATGTTAATGAGAAAAGATGTAAAGTGGCAGTAGGGGCAGGAGTAGCAACAAGTATTTAATGAACTCAAAAGGATTTTCACAACAAGACCAGTACTAGTGTCCTCAGACTTAGACAAAGAGTTTATGGTAGAGGCAGATGCCTCAAACTATGCTATAGAAGAAGTAACTCTCAATGAAGTGTTCCGACAAGTTGTGAAGACTAGTAGCTTTCATTTTGAAATCATTAAGTAATACTGAGAGAAATTATGAAATACATGATAAAGAAATATTGGCAGTAGTTAAATGCTTGGAAGCATGGAGACACTTCCTGGAAGGAACAGTAGTTAAATTTGAGATATGAACAGATCATAAAAATCTTGAATATTTTATAAAAGTGCAGAAATTGAACCAAAGGTAAGTGAGATAGGCATTATACCTGTCAAGATTTGATTTTATACTAAAATATGTTCCAGAGAGTAAAATAGGGAAGGCAGACAGTTTGAGTAGGAGACCAAATTGGGAAGTAGAAGTAGAAAGAGATAATGAAAACAAGACATTGGTAAAGTCAGAATGGCTGGAAGTAAGAAGAACAGAAACAGTAGAAATTGTGGTCAAAGGAGTGAATCTATTAGAAAAGGTAAAACAGTCAAAAGTAAAAGATGATGAAGTTGTTAAGGCAGTAAAGGAAATAAAGTGAGTGGAAGTTAAAATGTTAAGAGATGAAGAGTGGAGAGAGGTTGACAGCATAATATACAAGGAAAGAAAAGTCTATGTACCAAAGAATAGTAAGCTTAGAGCAGAAATTATTAGGCTGTATTATGATATGCCAGTAGGAGGCCATGGAGAATAATGAAAAATGGTGAAGTTAGTCACTTGTAACTTTTGGTGGCCAGGAGTTACAAAGAAAGTGAAGCAGTATATGGAGGAATGCAATGCCTGCCAGTACAATAAAAATTGCACAGAATAGCCAGCAGGCAAATTAATGTCTAATTTAATACCTGAGAAACCATGGACATATATATCAGTAGACTTCATTACAAAGTTGCCCTTAGGTTAGGGATATGACTCTATTTTAGTAGTAGTGGACTAGTTAACTAAAATGGTACACTTTATACCAACTACAGAAAAGACAACAGCAGAAGGATTAGCAAGTGTAAGGGGACACTCTAGAATAGCTTAGATAACCTGGTATGGGTGAGTATTATCTAGCTTGCTCTCAGATCCTCGGAGCTTGCTATTCATAGTTTCCTTCCCTCTTGTTCTCGTTGCCATGGTTAGTACTATATAGCCTTATTAGATATAGTAGTTATTAGTGTCCTGATCTGTGTTTCCTTAATGACTGGTGCACAGACTAGCTAGTCTAGTATAAGTAGCTAGTGATGTATGGTAGAATACCTTACCTCAACATTGATTAGAGCTTCTGGGCTATTCACTGCTCTTACTTAAGTTCGCCTTCGCTACTCATGCTTAGTGTGATTAGGGGTTGCCTATGAGTGATCCCCTTACAGCAAGGTTGTTTAGAAATAACATGTGGAAATTGCATAGGTTACCCGAAAGCATCATTTCAGATTGGGAATCTTAGTTTGCAGCAGGAATTATGTAGGAGTTAAATAGGATATTGGAGATCAAGAGTAAAATTTGGACAGTATTCCACTCTCAAACAGACAGACAAACAGAAAGGGTGAACCAAGAATTAGAGCAATACTTGAGGATGTTTATTGATCATAGGCAAGAAAAATAACCAGAATGGTTGGGAACAGCAGAGTTTACATACAACAATAAAGCACACTCAAGTACTCAGACATCGCCTTTCAAGGCAAATTATGGACAAGATCCAAGAATGGGATTTGAAGGAAGAAAAAAGAGGAAATACGAGGGAGCAGAAAAATTTATAAAGAAAATGAAAGAAATACAAGAGAAAGTAAAAGCAGTACTAGGAAAAGCACAAGAAAATATGAAGAAGTATGCAGACAGAAAGAGAGCAGAAGTTGATGAGTATAAAGTAAGAGACTTGATAATGCTTAGTACCAAAGATCTGAAATACCAGATGGTCAGAAGGAGAACAAAGAAGTTGACGAAAAGATTTATAGCACCTTACAAAGTACAGAAGATAGTATCGTTGAATGTAGTGAAACTGGAATTATCTAGTACAGTAAAAATACACCCAGTAGTAAATGTTAGTAGAATATGACACTATATAGAGTAAGTAGAGGTATCACAAATGGTCACTTACTTGATTTGTGATTAATGAGTTGATATTCAAAAGTGCTTAAGGAGCAGAGTTTAGACAGTGACAAGAGATGTTGTTAAGTCTGAGGTCTAATCCTCAGACTATGAGTCATTATATACAGAAAAGTGATGGTCTGTGCACTAGGACAGAGCATCACATGCTACTACCTATTGTTTTACATATGGTAGTGCCTTTGTGTTAGAAATAGTGATAACCTAACCATATGGAGGCTGTCCTTTGTTCTAAGAAAAGGACAGATGACTATTTATGGGTAATTAATAAAGTCTATGTGCAAACATTGAGGCCTTCATATCTCTATGAATATTAATTGCCTTAGCGCCATTTTAGGCTCATTCTGAGTGGTATGAAGAGGGCTTCTCTGATGCCTAAAAGTGAAGCTTAGATTGTGGCTGTTTCCGAGATATTGGTGATTTAATAAACAGTACTATGGTGGTTACCAGTTGATCTGCCTAATATCTTGGCCATTACTAATCGCTTTGAGACATAACTAGTATCAATCGAAAGGTCTTTTCAAGGGCTTTCGGGTGCTGTTGAGACCATGGGAATAATTGAAGAACTGATGGAAATATGGCCAAATGAAGTTTGTGACAAGAGAGGCAGAAAAAGAAGCAACCAGCTTCAGTAATAATTAAAGGAGAAGAAGAGCAGGAAGTAGAAAGGATACTGAATAAATGAAAAATTAGGAGAAAGAACAAATATTTAGTACAATAGAAAGAATTTACAGTAGAGTCAGATACTTGGGAAGGAAAAGAGAATTTGGAAAATGCAAAGGAAGCAATTGAAGAATTTGAGAAGGAATATCAACAGGATATGAAAGACATAAGGAAACAGAAAAGAGAGGAAGAAACATTTAGAAAAGAAGAATTGCCAGGAAGGTTCACAGCAAAGAAATTATTCAGATGGACAGATAAGAGATATGACTAGGAGTATTGGGGAAGGTTAGAGAGGAATTAGAATAGATGGAAAGGAAATGAATGGAAGAAGAACCGACCAGGCAAAAAGAGAACTACACTGGAAACAATCAAAGAAGAAAAAAAAATTAAGCAAGAAGAATTAGAAATAAGAGAGTGGACAGTTGAAGATGAAGATGAAATGGGTAATATAATAAACCCATACTACGAATTATAAGAAATCCTTGGAACAAGGAAGCTTAAGAGGAGGGTAGTATCATAACTTGGTAAAACAGCTAAGTCATTTTCTATTTTCATTTTCAATTTTCATTTCTTTTATTTAGTTGAATTACTACTATGAAGATGAAGCATGGGAAAGGAGTCACATTACTGTCACAAAAGGTGTGACATCAGTCACAGTCACATGATGGTAACATGAGGACCATGGGAAGTGAAGTGCATAGCCATAATAGTAGTTGTATATATAGTGTAGAAAATTAAATGGGAACTCTATCAAGTTCTCCTTGTCAACTTAGACTTGGAGTGGATTTAAGTTGTCTTGGCTAAAGTCTTACATCAATCAATTGTGCTACACTATATATACAGTTTAGACTATTTGTCCTTATTTAATCTACAAGTGTCCATTGTTTACTGGTTCTATTCCAGTCTGTGTCATATTCCTTGGGTCATGGTCAAGGTGACTTATGGTGATACCCAGATTTTGTAGAGGAACACATGTATTTGTGGTAAGCTATAGCGAGCTCTTCTGTATGGGTGTCATTCAGTGACAGAGTGTTTGTAGGATTCTTTTTGAGGGTGGATTCCCTCTGGCCATTAGTTCAGTCCCCAGATGGTGCCCTCTTCCAGCCTCAGTAAAGAGTGGGTGCAAAGGGAACATGCTGTGGTAGTCATGTCCTCAATGCATAAATAAATGCACAAATGTGCTGCCCCAAAGGGCAATGAGAAATAAAGTGAATGGGTGACATTATGACAATATTAGTAAGAGGTGTTGGGTAGAGTATGACCCCCAGAGGTCATCTCGCCCCAGGGGATGGTGATGGTAAAAGGAATGGAGTATAATCATTCCTCGATCTATATTCACAATCCAAGAAATGTACTATTGGATTATGGAAATGCTCGCTTATCTCGCGTGGGACAAGCAGATCCCGTTAATCAGCCACATGTTCATCAAAGAACGCTCCCTAAACTCCGGTGAAGGATCCATATATCCAATGTTCCAGGTAATATTACATCAATATGGTTCTAACATGATCTTTACCGCAAAGCACAGCGGAGATTAGAGCTCTGAGTGATCACGCAAAAGTTCCCGTTGAGCTTCATCTTCGTTCATTTTGTTGTTTAGCTCAGGAGTGAGCTCAGGAGCCTAATTTAGACATAAGACATCGACCGCATGTCACGTTTCAAAAGTCTCACCACTTTGAAGCCCAAACTTTGGAGTACCTCCGGGTCATTTCCCCACTCTTCGATTGTTGAACTCATGGTAAACACAACGATGCCGCCACCAGCAATCTGGTCATGGGTGATGATA
>Ga0153962_1000311_pt1 | contig 11079 bp, 6 predicted proteins | sample TSFL046MetaG_FD_106657 | JGI IMG/M metagenome (GOLD analysis project Ga0153962, IMG submission 106657) | Attine ant fungus gardens microbial communities from Florida, USA - TSFL046 MetaG | ecosystem: Host-associated > Fungi > Mycelium > Unclassified | place: USA: Florida, Withalacochee...
GGAAGCGAAAACGTTCAGTCACATCATTAAATCCAGCGCGAACGTAATCGCTCCGTTTTCTGTCTCAAAACAGGCGCTGCGTTTTTCCTCCGAAATTTACCTGCAGTACGCCAATTATTCCTTGCCCGTTCAGGATAAAGCGTCTCTCGGCGATCGCACCACCGTCCGTGGTTTTAACGGTGACAGAAAAGTACTCGGTGACAATGCGGTCTATCATCGAAACACGCTGCTGCTGGATAAAGGTGAATTCAGGCCTTATCTAGGAATTGACTGGGGCTATAGCAGTAAGAAGCACGCGGCGGAAGGCGGCTTTCTCGCTGGGGGCGTTGCAGGCATTGAAATGCAGAAATGGGGCGATAACACATTAAATATTTTTGCCGGCACGCCCTTCGCCAAACCGACAACACTTCCGGCCGATCGCTTAATTGCGGGCTTTAGCTTGCAAACGAGTTTTTAAGCCCCCTGCTACCAGATTTCAGTACAGTACGCCCAAATTCAGGCTGGCCTGCATGCATGCTTTCAGCTTCACCAAATAGATGATTTTACTACTGAAGCATATATTCACCTGCGCGCCTGGTAATGAAAACAACCCATCTACAAACACTCCCAGTTTGGCATGGTTAAATAGTATATAAACTTGATATATCAGACCAATGGAATAACATTTAGTCGCTTATTTTAAAAATAAGCCCTACACAAAACAGTTAATTAAGGGAATAAATATGTCTGGTAAAAAAATATTAGCAACGACCATTTTTTTGCTGTGTAACAATGGTCAGGTGCTGGCTGACGTAATATCTTCGCAACCGACTGTCGGCGTGAACAACACTAATGGTGTCCCGGTAGTTAATATCAACAACCCCAACGCTGACGGCGTTTCCCACAACGTCTATTCACAGTTTAATGTCAATCAGCAGGGTGTCATTCTTAATAATGCCACCAGCGCTAGCCAGTCTGCATTGGCAGGCGCTATCGCAGGCAATAGCAATATTACCGGTAACGCCGCAAAACTTATTCTTAACGAAATCAACTCATCCGACAAAAGCGTTCTTAAAGGAATGGTCGAGGTGGCTGGATCCCGTGCCGATGTCGTCATCGCAAACAAAGCAGGCATTACCTGCGACGGCTGTGGCTTTATCAATACTGGTCACGGCACCTTAACGACGGGCGAACTGCTGCTCAAAGATGGTCAGCTCAGCGGCTATCGCGTAAACGGTGGCGAGATTGTTGTTGAGGGTAAGGGCCTGCTGAAAGGCGACGTTGACTATACCGCTATCATCTCGCGCACGGCAAAAATCAATGCGGCTATCCACGCCAGCGATCTGACTATTGCCGCTGGCAATAATGAGTACGATGCTCAGGCTAAAGTAACCAAAGCGCTGGCCGCGGAAACGTCGCCTGACGTTCTCATTGACGTATCTGAGCTTGGGGGAATGTATGCCGGGAAAATTAGCCTGGTAGCGAATGAAAGCGGCGTTGGGGTAAATGAGCAATCTACGACTACGGGTCTGACCATTACGGGTAACAATAATGTGGGTAATGGCAATGGTGTTATTATCGGAGATAATAACGTTGGCACCGGCAGCATTAACATCGGAAGTAATATAACTACTAATGGTCAAACCACCAACGGTAGCAGCAACAACGGAATTCAGGTAACTAGTAGAGATGTAATCATCGCTAGCAACATTGGTGCTAATGGACAAACCAGCAATGGTAGTAGCAACAACGGAATTCAGGGAAATGGCGGCAATATCATTATTGCAAGCAACATTGGCACTGGCGATCAAAGCAGCAATGGCATTAATATTGGGATTCAAGGAAATGGCCAGGGCATTAACATCGGCAGCAACGTCAATAATCAAAGCAGCAATGGCATTAACATTGGGATTCAAGGAAATGGCCAGGGCATTAACATCGGCAGTAACGTCAATATTAACAACGCTAATTCATCCTCAGGACAAACCAGCAACGCTTCAACCGTCGGCATCAGAAACAAAGGCACTATTCAGTCAACCGGCGCATTAACCCTCAACAGTGCGACCATTGAAAATGCTGGAAACATCTCCGCAGGAGAGGAAGGCGTACAACTTTCAGGAGCAACCCTGGTTAACTCAGGTAAAATTCAGTCATCGGGTAAAATTGTTTATGACGGAGCAAAGTTTACGAATACAAACAGTATTATCTCTGATAATGCCGGCATTGAAGTTTCTGCCAGCAGAATGAATAACTCAGGCGTGATGCAGGCACTGAAGGCGATCAACTTTAACGGTGCCAGCCTGGAAAACTCCGGAGATATTATTTCTTCTCACGACGGCATTAGCGTTGCTGCAGCCAGCTTTAATAACCTGAAAAACATCACAGCCTCAGGCGACATTGAGGTCGAAAGCCAATCGTTCACCAATTCGGGAAATATTATTTCCGAAAACGGCGGACTCATCGCCAGCGGTGCATCTTTTGATAACTCCGGCGATATCAAAACAGCCGGCACGATAAGCCATAGCGGTCAGAGCTTTAATAATTATGGCAATATCACTTCAACGGATTCCACTGTCGTTGCCAGTGAGAAGAGCTTCAATAACTTCGGTAAAATGATTGTCGCTAAGGCGATTGATATTTCAGCAATGTCTGTTAACAAGGGCCTGGTTGAAATCAAACAGGCTGCCGCCGAGGCACCGGTAATCGTCCCCGAAGAAAACAACGCAGCGGATAATAGCGCGGTCGCGCAGGATGAGGCCGCCGAGCCAGCGGTACAACCTGATGCAGGCGAAGATCATGTGACCGTGCCGGCTGTTGAACCGGTTGTCCCTGCGCAATCTCAGGCATCTGACTCTGACGCGCAACAGGCAGCCGAAACGGCAGCAGAGCCAGCAGTGAAGCCTGATGAAGTTAAACCTGCCGAAGATAAGCCAAAATCTCCGCTGGATAATCTGAACAATCTGTTCATCTCCATTACTAAGCAAATTACGGAATCTCTGTCGACGCTGTTTAAATCGATCGCAGCCATTCGCTTTTGGTAACCGAGTTTCATTGCGGCAAATGAGTCCGTAATGGTTGCTCGCAAAAATAAGAAGGGCAGCGTTTAACGCTGCCCTTCTACCAGATACAGGGTTCAGGCTACAGCAGACGCAAATGTGCATATCCATTCTTGTCTGCTTTGCTCAAAATCACGTCGAGCCTTAGCGACGCGCCAGCAGCAGGCCAAGCACCAGACCGGCGGCAGCGCCGATGCCGATACCCTGCCACGGTTTCTCGTGCACGTAGTCGTCGGCGCGGTAGGCGACGTTTTTCGCACGATAGTAGTAGCTGTCGGAAGCCTGGCTCACGCGTGACTTCACATCTTCCAGCGCCTGCTCCGCTTTGGTTTTCAGCTCAATATACTTCTGATCGGTCGGATCGCCTGATGACTTCAACACCTCTTCCAGCGTCTCGGTCAACAGCGCCAAATCATCATCCAGATTGGTGTCAAAAGCTTCTGTCTCTTTTACCATCATTTCCTCCGTGTCATTTCAAAGCAGTCTCTTAACTATAGCGGCAAAATTGCCGTTTGCAGGATGGTTTCACCAGGATTCTCCCGAGTTTCCCGACGCGCGGTCTGATACGAAATTACTCGGCCTTCTTGATTAATCTGATAAATTTAAGGCGGACTGAATTTTTCACTTACTGGACTGTCGTACCCTGCTGTTATCTGCGCTTTTCCATCACCTGCGCGCAGAGCAGGACAGTCACAACACACTCGAACGCTAAGGAATAATTTCTGGCATGAATCGAAGAATGTTTATGAAAGCGTCAATGGCCTTCTCCGCCGTCAGCGGTATGACCGGCCTTTCTACGCTGTTTGCACAATCGGCATGGGCTGAAGATGGCATAGCAGACGGCGCCGCCGTGCGCTTCGATTTCGATGTACTGAAAAAGAAAGCTGCCGCGCTGGCGAAGCAGCCCTGGGGCGGCGCGCCGGGCGCGCTGCCAGAGACGCTGGCGACGCTGACCCCGCAGGCGTACAACGAAATTCAGTACGACGCCGGACACTCGCTGTGGAACAACATCCCCGATCGTCAGCTCGACGTGCAGTTTTTCCACGTCGGCATGGGTTTTAAGCGCCGCATCCGCATGTTCTCCGTCGACGCCGACAGCCGCGAGGCGCGTGAAATTCACTTCCGTCCTGAACTGTTTAACTACAACAACGCGAAGGTGGATACGCAGCAGCTGGTGGGTAAAAACGATCTCGGCTTTGCTGGCTTCCGCGCCTTTAAAAAACCGGAGCTGGCGCGTCGCGATATCGTCTCTTTCCTGGGCGCCAGCTACTTCCGCGCCGTGGACGACACCTATCAGTACGGTCTTTCCGCACGCGGCGTGGCGGTTAATACCTTCAGCAACGGCGGCGAAGAGTTCCCCGATTTCACCGCGTTCTGGTTCGAAACGCCAAAAGCGGACGACACGACCTTTGTCGCTTACGCCCTGCTGGACGGTGCCAGCATCACCGGCGCCTATAAGTTCACCATCCACTGCGAGGCGAACCGCGTGGTGATGGAGGTTGAAAACCATCTCTACGCGCGCAAAGCGATCCGCCAGCTCGGCATCGCGCCGATGACCAGCATGTTCAGCTGCGGCACCAACGAGCGCCGCATGTGCAACACCTATCATCCGCAGATCCACGACTCCGATCGCCTGGCGATGTGGAGCGGCAGCGGCGAGTGGATCGCGCGTCCGCTGAATAACCCGCAGAAGCTGCAGTTCAACGCCTATCAGGATGAGAATCCGCGCGGCTTCGGTCTGCTGCAGCTTAACCACGATTTCAAAGATTATCAGGATGTTATCGGCTGGTACGATAAGCGCCCTAGCCTGTGGGTCGAGCCGGTAGGCAAATGGGGCAAAGGCGCCATCAATCTGATGGAGATCCCCACCACCGGCGAAACGCTGGATAACATCGTCTGCTTCTGGCAGCCAGCCGAGCCGGTAAAGGCGGGCAGCGAGTTTAGCTTCTCCTACAAGCTTTACTGGAGCGGCCTGCCGCCGGTGCGCAGCGGCCTGGCGCGCGTCGACGCCACCCGTACCGGCATCGGCGGCTTCCCGGAAGGCTGGGCGCCCGGCGAACACTTTCCAGAGACGTGGTGTCGTCGCTTCGCCGTCGATTTCATCGGCGGCGATTTAAAAGCGGCCGCGCCTAAGGGTATTGAACCGGTCATTACCCTCTCATCCGGTACCTTTAAGCAGGTGGAGATCCTCTACGTTGAGCCGCTGAACGGCTATCGCATCCTGTTCGACTGGTATCCAGAGAGCGACGCCACCACGCCGGTAGAGATGCGTCTGTTCCTGCGCACCAAAGATGAAACCCTGAGCGAGACCTGGCTCTATCAGTATTTCCCGCCGCCGGCGGATCAGCGCAAATATGTTGATGACCGCCAGATGACGGTAGGCTAAAAGAGAAGAACGGCGAGCTAAAAGCTCGCCGTTTTTATATGGCTGATACTGAGCCGACGCGGGTGACGTGGCCCTATCGCAAAGACGCAAAAAACGGCATCCCTGCCAGCTCGTCCTGCGCCAATACGCACCTCATCCCTGAGGTGCGCCCGTCACCGGGCCAACGCGCTGCGTTGTTCAAAAACGCTCCCGGCGTTTTTGTCTCTGGCGCAGGACGCTTTGCTCTTCGGTCCACGTCACCCGCTTCCCTACCTGAGCAGCCGCCTGTAACAGCAAGCCCACGCCGTATTTATTTGCGCATATCAATATGCGGAATATTGTCTTCCAGATAGATCTCGCCGACCGGCTGAAAGCCGAGGCGTCCATAGAAATCCTGCAGGTGCGCCTGCGCCGACAGATAAATTTCGCGCCCCGGCCAGTGTCGTTCGCAGCTGCGCAGCGCCTGCTCCATCAGCCGGTTGCCGAGATTAAGGCCGCGCGCGCTGGCGGAGACGATCACGCGCCCTATCGCCACCGGCGCGGCCTCGTCCGCAGGCGTCAAAATACGCGCGTAGGCCACCAGCTCGTCGCCGCGCATCCCCAGAATATGGCGGTTATTCGCCACCAGATCCTGACCGTCAACGTCCAGATAGGGACAGTTCTGCTCAACGATAAACACTTCGCAGCGCAGCGCCAGCAGCGCGTAGAGCTGCTGCGCGCTCAGTTCACCGTGATGCCTGTCCTGCCAGCTGATATCCATAGGCTCTCCTGAAGACAAAAAAAATCAGGCCCGCGGGCCTGATTTCACAAGGGTAACGGCAGTTTACATCAGCGGCTGCGCCATCTGCACCAGCGTAATCAGCGGCTGCGGATAAACGCCGAGCAGCAGCACCAGGATCGCTGAAATCAGCACGACCACGCCACCGGCGGTAAACGCCCAGTTGGCCGGGGTGTCGCGCGTATGCAGCTCCGGCGGACTGAGATAGAGACTCACGGTCACGCGCAGATAGTAGTAGAGGCCGATGGCGCTGCCGACCACTACGGCCGCCGTCAGCCACCACAGCTTCGCATTGACGCCGGAGGCGATCACGTAGAATTTGCCGATAAAGCCGAGCGTCATTGGAATGCCGGCCAGCGACAGCATCATCACCGTCATCACCGCCGACAGCACCGGACGGTGCCAGAACAGGCCGCGATAGGAGTAGAGCGAATCGGCGTCCGGGCCGCGGTACGGGCTGGACATCAGGCTGACGACGCCAAACGCGCCCAGGCTGCTGAACAGGTAGCCCGCCAGATAAACGCCCGCCGTCTCAAGCGACAGCTGATGGGTTTTCACCGCGATCAGCGCCACCAGCAGATAGCCGAGATGCGCAATCGAGGAGTAGCCCAGCAGACGCTTAATGTTGCTCTGGGAAATCGCCATCAGGTTGCCGAACAGAATCGACACGAAGGCGATCAGGCCAAGTACGGTACGCACGGCCTCGCTGTCGGTCAGCGGCGCGTACATAAACAGACGCATGATGACGCCGAAGATGGCGATCTTGCTGGCGGTGGCGAGGAAGGTCGATACCGGCGCAGGCGCGCCCTGATAAACGTCCGGCGTCCAGAGATGGAACGGCACCAGCGACAGCTTAAAGCCGAGGCCGATAATCATCATGCCGAGCCCCACCAGCAGCAGCGGCTGCTGGACCATGGCGTCGTTCAGGCTCTCTCCCAGCTTCACGAAGCTCAGGCTGCCGGAATCGGCATAGATCAGCGCGATACCGAACAGCAGGAAAGAAGAGGCGGCCGCCGACAGAATGGTATATTTCAGCGCCGCTTCCAGCGAGCGCTTCTGACGGAAGGCGTAGCCGATCATGCCGAACAGCGGCAGCGACAGCAGCTCGACGCCGATAAACAGCGACGCCAGATGATTGGCGCTTGCCAACACGATGCCGCCCAGCGTCGCGATCAGCACCAGCAGATAGAACTCATCCTTGTTATCCGGAAAACCGGCCAGCCAGGGATAGGCAAAGGTACAGGTCGCCAGACTCGCCAGGATCACCAGCGCGGTATAAAACACGGCGTAAGGATCGACCCGCAGCAGCGGCGTCACGTCCATTGCGCCCGCCTGCGCCACAAACCAGAGCGAAACCAGCGCCAGGTTGAGACCGATGACCGTCAGCGTGGCGTTAACAAAGTGGTTGCGTCGCCAGGCAATGGACAGCATCACAACCACCACCGTCAATCCGACGATCAACAGCGGCAGCAACGCGATCAATTGTTGAAAAGTTATTGTCATGGCGAATTACGGCCTTGTAGTTGAAATTGAAGCGGTAAACCACTGCTGAATATTGCTCATGGCGGCATGGGACGTATCCAGAATCGGCTGCGGGTAAACGCCCAGCAGCACCAGCAGAACCACCAGCACCATAATCATCGTAAATTCACGCGGCGACATGCCCGGCAGCGGATCTTTTGACTTCGCTTCGCCGTAGTAGGCGCGCTGCATCATGATCAGCGAGTAGACCGAGGCGAACACCAGGCCGAAGGTGGCGATGACGATAATCACCGGCACCACCTGGAAGCTGCCCGTCAGGATCATAAATTCGCCGGCGAAGTTGCCGGTGCCCGGCATCCCCAGATTGGCGACCGCAAAGAAGAGCGACAGACCCGGAATCCACTTAATGCGCGACCAGAGGCCGCCCATCTGACGCATATCGCGCGTGTGCAGACGCTCGTAGAGCTGACCGCACAGGATAAAGAGCGCGGCGGCGGAGAGGCCGTGGGCAATCATCTGCACCACCGCGCCCTGGAAAGCGAGCTGGCTGCCGGTGTAGATGGCGATCAGCACGAAGCCCATATGGGAAATCGAGGTGTAGGCGATCAGGCGTTTGATATCGGTCTGCGAGAAGGCCATCCAGGCGCCGTAGAAGATGCCGATAATGCCCAGCCACATGGCGATCGGCGCGAATTCCGCCGAGGCGTTGGGGAACAGCGGCAGGCTAAAGCGCAGCAGGCCGTAAGCGGCGGTTTTCAGCAGGATGCCGGCGAGGTCAACGGAACCCGCAGTCGGCGCCTGACTGTGCGCGTCCGGCAGCCAGCCGTGCAGCGGCACCACCGGCATTTTGACCGCGAAGGCGATAAAGAAGCCCAGCATCAGCAGATATTCCACCGTGTGCGACATCGGCGTTTTCAGCAGCTGCTCGTAGTTGAACGTCCAGACGCCGGTAGCATTGTAGTGCACAAAGACCAGCGCCAGAATCGCAATCAGCATCACCAGGCCAGAGGACTGGGTATAAATGAAAAACTTGGTGGCGGCGGTGATACGGGTTTTACCGTCGGATGCCTTATGACCCCAGAGCGCGATGAGGAAGTACATCGGCACCAGCATCATCTCCCAGAAGAAGAAGAACAGGAACATATCGATCGCCAGGAAGACGCCGATGACGCCTCCCAGAATCCACATCAGGTTGAGGTGGAAAAAGCCCTGATACTTCTCGATTTCGTTCCAGGAACAGAGCACCGCCATCAGGCCAAGCAGGCCGGTCAGCACCACCATCAGCAGCGACAGGCCATCCAGCGCCAGATGGAAATTAATGCCGAAGCGCGGGATCCAGGAGGCGGAGAACTCCGACTGCCACTGCGGCATGCCCGCGGCCTGCGTCAGTGAATAGCCGCCCTGCAGCCAGAGCTGCAGCGAAATCGCCAGCGTCAGGCCCATGGTGATCAGGGCTATCCAGCGCGGCGTTTTCGCGCCGAGGCGCTCAGCCAGCCAGCAGAGCAAGCCGCCGACGAATGGAATGATTATTAGCCAAGGTAGTAGCACTGAAGTCTTTCCCTTTTTTCTGCCTGTTTTCGGGCTATCTTGCCTGCCATTTTTATCCCCGGCAGCGCTCGCAATCCATACGTACCTCAGTACGATCCGGTTGCTGCATGCTGGCGGTGCCAAAACTGACTGCGCCGATAACGCCCGCATATTGGGCAATTTTTAACATTCTTGACCAGGGGCGACTCGCCGAGCCGCCCCGCTCATCAACCTTAAACCACCAGCATCAGCGCCAGCACCACCACGGCGCCTACGCTCATCGAGGCGACATACCAGCGCAGATAGCCGTTTTCGCTGACCACCAGACCTTTGTTAGCGATACGCGACACCAGCGCAGGCAGATTCATCACTGCATTCAGCGGATCGCGCTGCAGCAGCCAGGCGATGCCGAGATAGGGTTTGACGAACACTTTGTCATACAGCCAGTCGAAGCCCCAGGCAGCGAACCACCAGGTGCCGAAAAAGCGGCCCGGCGCGCTGTTGGCGATGCGGCTGACCAGCTGACGTTTGCCCAGCCAGAGCGCGGCGGCGATCAGGATACCGACGACGGCGACCACGCCGGAGGCGATCTCCAGTCCCACCTTGCCCGCTTCGCCGGTTTCGCTGTGCGGCAGCACGCCCGCCAGCGGCGGCGTGATCAGCGCGCCGACAAAGGTCGACAGCACCAGCAGCACGATCAGCGGCAGATGATGAGTAATGCCTTTGCCCGCATGCGCGTGAATCTTCTCTTCGCCGTGAAACACGATGAAGATCATGCGGAAGGTATAGATCGAGGTCAGGAAGGCGCCTACCAGGCCAGCCGCCATCAGATTGATGTGGCCGTTCGCCAGCGCGCCGAACAGGATTTCATCTTTACTGTAGAAGCCTGCCGTAATCAGCGGCAGCGCGGCCAGCGCGGCGCCGCCCACCAGGAAGCAGGCGTAAACCAGCGGAATGCTCTTACGCAGGCCGCCCATTTTAAAGATGTTCTGCTCGTGATGACAGGCAAGGATCACCGAACCCGAGGAGAGGAACAGCAGCGCTTTAAAGAAGGCGTGCGTCATCAGGTGGAAAATCGCCGCGTCCCACGCCTGCACGCCGAGCGCCAGGAACATGTAGCCGATCTGGCTCATGGTCGAGTAGGCCAGCACGCGCTTGATGTCGGTCTGCACCAGCGCAGCGAAGCCCGCCAGCACCAGCGTAATCGCGCCGACGATGCCGACCAGATGCAGCACGTCCGGCGTCAGCAGGAACAGGCCGTGGCTGCGGGCGATCAGGTAGACGCCTGCCGTAACCATGGTCGCGGCGTGGATCAGCGCTGATACCGGCGTCGGACCGGCCATCGCGTCCGCCAGCCAGGTTTGCAGCGGCAGCTGCGCCGATTTACCTACCGCGCCGCCCAGCAGCATCAGCGTCGCCCACTGCAGCATATGGTTGTCCGCCGCAAAGTGCTGCGGCGCCAGCTCCATCATCTCGCGGAAGTTGAGCGTGCCCAGTTCGTTGTAGAGGATAAACAGCGCAAAGGCGAGGAAGACGTCGCCGACGCGGGTGATGATAAAGGCCTTCATCGCCGCCTTGCCGTTTTCCGGATTGCTGTAGTAGAAGCCGATCAGCAGATAGGAGCAGAGCCCTACCCCTTCCCAGCCGAGATACATCAGCATCAGGTTGTCGGCCAGCACCAGCACCACCATGCTCGCGATGAACAGGTTGGTATAGGCGAAAAAGCGGGAATAACCCTCTTCGCCGCGCATGTACCAGGAGGCGAACATGTGGATCAGGAAGCCAACGCCGGTCACCACCGACAGCATAGTGAGCGAGAGCCCGTCCAGCGTCAGATTGACCTTAATGTCGAAGTTGCCGACCTGCATCCAGGTCCAGAGCGCCTGGTTAAA
>Ga0153962_1000312_pt1 | contig 11077 bp, 12 predicted proteins | sample TSFL046MetaG_FD_106657 | JGI IMG/M metagenome (GOLD analysis project Ga0153962, IMG submission 106657) | Attine ant fungus gardens microbial communities from Florida, USA - TSFL046 MetaG | ecosystem: Host-associated > Fungi > Mycelium > Unclassified | place: USA: Florida, Withalacochee...
CAGAGAATTAGATGAGGCTCCTGGAGGGAATAATCTACAATATATATACTAGAATGTCCTTACATTCCATTCTTTGGTAACCAGGGGCTGTACAATGAAATTAGGTTGGGAGGCAACGGGCTCTGGAGTCATGTGTGAGGGGTCCCCTTACACAGTCTATCTCTGAGTTGTGGGCTGCTAACTATGGCATCTCTAGTATCATCTCTGTTTTTCCTAGGTTACACACATCCATCCTTGCTCTTTCCACATGTCCTTTAAAGAACATATTCCACTCAACCTGGTGTGTTATGACTCCCCCCACATTTGCTGTTCTATCTATATTTCTTACTAAGAGGGGATTTTTTAACTTTTCCATTTTGAATCCCTTTTTTTTGGCAAAGGTCATATCCATGAATAGACCAGTTGCCCCACTATCTAATAGTGCCTTTACTGCTACTCCTTCATGGTTTTTCAGCTTCTTTAGCCCCACTTTCATCCAGACTTCTCTTAGTAGCTATAGTATGCGCTGCGCATCTCTTGCCCTCTCAGTCATATTGGTAGAATTTAATTTATTGCCTAGTTTTTCTGGGTGCAATACACTGTATAAATTATTGGAGGCCAGTCAAGAGCTCACTGTCCTCCATTGTCTTTTGCTGACTCCTGTAACGTTTCTATTACCCTTCCCTTCTTTCATCTCTCCCAGCAATTTTTGGCCATATAGTCCCACTTTTCACATACATAGCAGGTTCTGTCTCCTCCCCTTCCTTTGTCCACATCCATTGCATTTGGGTCTCTCCTTGGACCCGTTTGATTTTGGCTAGGCACACTCAGCCCCTGGTATCCTCTGCTGTTGTTTCCAGCTCTCCACATGATCTGTTTTCCTCTTCCTCCATATGATCCTCCACTATATCCTTCTCTTGGCTGCACATTTCCCCCTGGATGCACTGCATTTCTCCCCAACATCCTCTCTTCTGCCCTACTTTGCCTCTGGTTTCTATCCAATCTTACTACTCTTTCCTGCCACTCTCCAATAGTAGTTAGCAGTTCCTCTGCTTCAGCCAACTTTTTTCTGATAGCCCTGTTCAGCCCTCTCTTGAATTCCTCTATAAGAGGTCTTCTTGTATAGCCGCTCCCCCTGGCGATCTTTTTAAACTCCTGCACATACTTGTCGCAGGTCCTTCCTTCTTGTTCTATTGTTCATAGCTGTTCTATCTTTCTTTCCTCCTCCAACGTTTCTCCAAAATCATTTTTTATTTTTGTGAATAACTTCTCTACTGTATCTACCTCTGACTCTCTCTTGGCCAGTTCATCCAACAGATTGTCCTTCCATGCCTCTGTTACTCCTCCCTATACATATGATAATACCTAGGCCACCTGGGTTGTTGCTGCTTCATCTGTCATCTTCATTCTCAAATATAAACGAGCTGCATTTATAAACGCGCTTACTTCCTCCATCTTCCCTCCAAATACTTGAGGTTTTGCAATCTCTACTCTACTCCCCTGTTGGTGGAGGAGCATAGTGTTGACCTACTGTTGCAGGGTGGCAATCATAGTGAGGAGTTGCTCCTCTCAGGTGAGGGGTGGGCACTGAAGATGTTTTCTCTTGTTGCTGTTGTTGTCGGGACATGTTGTGTGGTAGTGGTGGTGATGGTGATGGGGATGATTCATACTCAGAGCTTATAGATGATACTTCTTCTAGGGTGATTATCTAAAGCTATGTCCAATGGAGCGCAAAATCTTTACCCATCTGAACTCCTATTGCCTTACTGACTACTGCCCTAATCAAATTGTATTTAATTGCCCCTAAGAAGGGAACCCCTAAGCTAAGTGGCTTCCTAATGAATAACCACCACTCCCTTGCATGTACCACTCACAATGGAGCACAGCACAGAGTTTATACAGAGAAGATTGTAAAGAACAACATCCAGTTGTAGGGTCAGGACTTGAACAAGATACCTGGACTTGGTACCTAGTCTCCTCCCTTAGTCCCTAACTGACTGAGAAGTCCCCTTTACAGCTAGGGCCCACTATCCAAGATGCTTGTAAGTGCTGTGCTCACTAGCGAGGAAGATAAAGAGTAAGTGGGTAGTGAGGCTACAAGGTGCAAGGTTATTGTTGGGTATTAAGTTCTTATGTTATTGATGGGCTGTGATAGCTCTTAGTGATCACCCTAGGTGAATGTTCAGGAAGAACTCAATGGAGTTCTTTGTTGGACTGGTTTACTACTTATACTATTTTACAGTGGCTATACGACTACTAGTCCACAATCATATGTCCTTTCAGAATATTCTATGATCTCCTGACCTGGTCATATGATCTGATTATCTAAGCTCCCATGCTATTTATATCTCAATCCCATTGTATAACTTGAGATTATAGATCAGGTGTTCAAATGCATGGGAAGTTAGTTCCTTTTTGGGACTTTTATAATAGCACCCCTAATACCAAACCTTATGGGTATGATATAGTCCAAGTGTGTACCTAGCCAAGCTTTTCCAGCCTGCTGTCCTTTCTGAAGCCTGCCTGAGTTATATCTGCTATTCCTCTTTAGATCGAGTTCTGGGTATATTCTGTGTTCTACTCAAGACATCCTACTAACTCTGGACTCTTACACTCAATAGTTTCACATTTCACAATTCCAGAGGCAGTAATGATAGAGGTAAGTGACAAGAGGTTCCCTTTCTTTCTTTTATCTCTACTCTCTGGATACTATATTAAAGTTATTACAAATTGCTGAAACTCAAAGAATAAAAGATAAAAAGAAAACTATTACTACTTTTAGGATTCTCTTAACTCTTTCTTATGCTAAGTCCTCTCAAAGTCCTTCCTATTATATGTCCCTCTTCTGACTTCTTCCCATCAATGATGTGTCCCTATTGCTGTTTCCTTCTAGAATTTTCTTCATTCTTTGTTGTTCTTCTCTTTGTTGTTAGCTTGTGATTTAGAACTCCTTAGTTACCTGTCAAGTGTTAGTAAGCTCCAACCACTGTTCCAATTCTCTAAGTCATGTTCTAGGTGTTATTTATCTAAATATATCTGATCTGATACCATCAATGCTTATTTGCAATTAGCAGCATATCTGTCTAAGTCTGTTACTGACATACTACTAGCTCTAGAGCTCAAGAACTTCATTTCTATCAAGGTATATCCAATACAAAGTGGATCTAGAACATCCTTATCCAATACCTCTGTCTATAACCTGATGCCAGCTCATCTTTCTTGCCTCCCAAGGTATTTTCATGAGCTCTAAGATCTAGTTCTACTTGTTTACTATTTCATATAATACTTTGGTATGTTGAAAGGGGCAAAAGAGAATTTAACTGTGACAAGCAGGTAGAAGAGGCAGTGACAGTTCTCAATTGCATGCTAAAGGGTTTATGGGGAGAAAGAGGAAGTGGGGGTATTAAAAAGAAAATTAAAATGTAAAGCGCAGCTTATCTGTAATATAAAAATAGATGAAATGATTGTAGGTTCAATCTAGATCCACCTTGCATGGTGTTCCTAAGGTGTCCACCTTTACACACCATAACAAGCTCACTAGTAGAATAGTCAATAGACCACTCATGGGCCTTACCACACTCAATCAAGCTCTCATTTGCACCCCCACACCAAACCTTATGGGTGTGATACAATCTGAGTCAATGATTAGCCAGGCTTTTTAGGCCTGCTACTCTATAGAAGATTGCCCAAGCAACTGCTACATCTTGTCTCAAGAAAGAATAGGGTATATGGTAGAAAACATTCATTAACTCAACCTCTCACCAAGATCACCCCTTATACACTCAAGAGAATTGCATTTACAATCTCAAGAGCTTCTGAGATGAAAGCAAGGGCCAAGGAGGCTCCCCCTATCAATCTCCACTCTGAGAAATATATTAGAATATTACAAATGTTAGAGACTCAATTAAAAAGAAATAGAAAAGGAAACTCTTTATTTTACTACTCTCCCTTGCGTCTCTCCTCTATGACACTACCATGCAGTCATGACAGCCGTCACCTTCCTGTCCTCCATACCTTCCAGACATGACCATGTGATCCTGCTCCACCTCCATACTTCACTCCTGTCCATTATTTCCTGAACCCCAAACTAGTTTTCTTCTACTCTAAATATGGTCTAGAAACACATGACAGTATGTCCAAGCATCAGCGATACAATTGTCATCTGGCAGCATGTCCGTTTCTTGACTAAGTCCAGCAGTGATGGGATCACTAGTTACTGATAAACTTTTGATCTGCTGTCTTAGTATCATATTAGTCTAAGTCTGCTTTAGATCAAAATTATCTCGCATTCCAAAGATATCTCTGAGCCTCTGATTTCTAGAGCTTCAACATTGATAGTTTATATCTGAGGAACCTAATGCTAGCTCATCAGTCTTGTCTCCCGAGGTATATGCTATTCTAGCATATAGCAGCTTGGTCACTACCTAAGAGAAGTACCCAATCTTGGGTCTAGATTATGTCTGGGGCTTGTAGGAGGTCTCTAGAGTGGATTCCAATAGTGAAATCCAGGGGTATAATATGTATCCCATGCTACATTTCTGCAGAAAATTCTCTAACAGTATAACATCATCTCCTTGAGTGTATCTCTTCCATCTGACAAGGTATTTATTCTTCCTATGCCTTTGTCATAAGTCCAGAATGTTTTCTACCTCCCATTCTTCCTAGCCCTGTATCAAGGTCGGTGGTGGGGGAGTGGCTTTCTGGCCATGGATGGTAGATTTGGAGTACTGAGTTAACTTGCTTGCATGAAAAACTAGATGCAGTGCTTGGTAGCGAGGTAGTATCCTAAGCCAGAATGTAACTGAGGACAACTTTTCTATTATTTTGAATGGTTCTTTGTACTAGGGTTGTAATACTCACTCCATAGTTTGGTAATCCTTCAAATTGAGTAGCACTTTGTCACCAACTTTAAATAGGACACTTTGGACTTTCTTGTTGTAGTACTACTTCATTCTTTCTGCTGCAAGAGTAAGAGCTGCTTTTGCCTGCTCCAAGACTTCTTGTTTTTTATACGTTAGGTCATTTAAGTCTCTTTGCAGCAACTCTTTGACTAGAATTGGATCTGCTCTCGGGTGTCTGCCACATTCAAGGTAGAATGGACCTTCTTTGATTCCTTTGTGTGCTTGATTGTCATATGCAAATTCTGCACTTGGTAACAGATCCAACTAATTACTAAGATTGTAATTGACATAGTACCTAAGATATTGCTCTAGAGCCTGATTTACATGTTCTGTTTGTCTATCTGTTTGTGGATGGTATGCTGTCAACATAGTAAATTCTATTCCTAAAATTTTGTACTATTCTTGGAATAGCTCAGCTGAGTATTGTACTCCTCTATCTGAAATGATTTGTAGGGGCAGTCCATGCAATGGATAAACCTTGTCATAGAGTAACTGCACTATATTCTTGGATGAAAACTAATTATTTATAGGAATGAAGTGAGTTCTTTTGGTGAGCCTGTCGACAATAACACAGACAGCATTGTAACCATTTGACTTTGGCAATTGAGTGATTAAGTCCATAGAGATTATTTCCCAAGGTCTGTTAGGCATCTTGTTAGGCATGAGTGGTCCAAAAGGTTGCTGTGGGTGATTTTTCATCCACTAACACATATCACAATCCGTGATATATTTCTTGACAAATGTAGTCATCCCAGGCCACCAGTAATTTCTGGAGACCAACTTGTAGATCTTCTACTGACCTGGGTGTCTAGTGGATAGCAAATTATAGTGCATCTGAATGATCTGTTGTCACAAAGTGTCTTCTATACTATGAGGGATATATATCTTCCCTTTGTACAAGAGTAGTCTATTCTCATAGTTCCAGTCTTGCAAGGATTTTTCAAATTCTCTAGGACCAGACTTGAGTAACAACTTGTAGTCTTTTGTGACTTTGTCTGACAAGAGTGCAGCTTTGACCTCCTTTAGGATTATCTCATCATTTATTGGTGATTCATGAGTAGTCTCTAGTGCATTGATAGCAAAAAACTCAGGTTTTAGCAACACCTGGTTTATATTATCGAGGTCTATCCCTATCTCATGATCTGCTCATCTGGACAAGAGGTCTTCTGCCTGCATCGTCTTTCCTAGTTTATGATAGAGTACAAAGTCAAAACGAGTTATGAATAATGCCCATCTTGCTTGCCTTCTGGTCAGCTTTTAAGCTGTCCTAAAGAATATAAGGTTCTGATGATCTGACCAGATCTCAATTTTATATAGATGTTCCTCTAGATGATGTTTGTATTTCTCTAGTTCCTGAATTACTGCAAGTAGCTCTTTGTCATAGATTTTGCAGTTCCTTTCATGGACATCTAACAACTTGGAAAAGAAAGCCACTGGGTGCCATAGGTTGGTTTGCATATCTTTTTGTGATAAGACTATACCTGTTGCAAAGTTGCTAGCATCAGTGGATAACTTAAAGGAATCTTTGTTATTTGGTATTCTCAGGACTAGAGCCATGGTAAAGGCCTTTTTTAGTGCCTCAAAAGCATTTTGTTGCTCAACGCCCCAATTCCAGGTACAATCCTTCTTGGTCAAGTCAGAGAGTGACTTTGACATCTTGGCAAAGTTTTCAATGAACCTACGATAGAAATTTGCAAAGCCTAAGAATGCTTGTACTTGCTTGACTTTAGTCAGTACTGGCCACTCTAGAACTCCTAAAAGTTTTTCCTCATCCATTTGTACTTTATTTTTATGCCCAAATATTTGATGCTACTTTGCTCAAAGAAACATTTCTCTGCTTTAGTGTAGAGGTCATTAAATGGGAGTTTTTTCAGCACTTTTTTGACCAATTGCCTATGTTCCTTCAAACATATCCCAAATATTAAAATATCGTCTAAATACACTATTACCAGTCTAATGCAAATCAAGTCTCCAAGTATATCATTCATCGTACTTTGGAATGTTGCTGGTGCATTGGAAAACCCAAAATACATAACAGTTGCCTCAAAGAGGCCTCATCTTGTGATAAATGCCGTTTTCCATTCATCCTCTTCTTTGATGCGAATATTGTTATATCCCCACCTCAAGTCAATTTTGGTAAAGATTGAGGCTTTGCTGAGTGATTCAATCAAGTCTACTATTCTAGGGATTGAATAGCGGTTTTTGACAGTAATTACATTAAGGGCTCTATAATCTATGATAGATTGTAAGCTTCTATCGTGTTTCTTCACAAAGAAGAATGGGGCTACTATCAGGCTAGTAAATGAATAGATATAACCTTTTCTAAGTTCCTCATCAATCCATGTATCAAGAGAGTTTCTTTCTGCTAAAGATAGTGGATAGACCTTTGCTGGCTTAGGAAGCTTTGTGCCTTCCATGAAGTTAATAGCATGGTCATATAGTTTCTGTAATGGCATTCTCTCTGACTTATGTTTTGAAAACACATTTCCATACTCATATAACCATTCTGGCACATGAGTCCTCCAGGTCTTTGTGTCTTCACAACCTGAGTTCCTATACTAGTCTTGATTGTTGAGTATAGTTGCAATCATTATTGTCTGTTGATGACTACCTGGGTCAGTCATGTCTGCCCAGCTAAGATTGTGGTTGTCAGGGTCCTCATCTCCTATGTCATCCAATGAGGGGAATCTGCTGACATCCATTTCAAGGTGAAGCTTATTAGCTCCTACTTCTATATCTCGTATTTTATGGACTTTACTAGCATATATATCTGGACACCTGGTGAACTCCTATTGACCTTTTTGCCAATCGATATTTGGATTATGCTTATACAAGTATGAGTAACCAATCATCATCTCCTTATTCCCTAGGTTAGTGACAAAGAGGTATTGGGTCATTTTGTATGATCTAATTTCTACATAAGCTTGAACATACTCAGTTATTTGTCCTGTCTTGTTGGGAGTGCCATCTGCATTGATTACACAATACAGATTTGCTAGTTTATGTCATGACTTGGCAAAATGACTAAGTTATTATTTATATTTTCTTTTCTTTTCTTTTTTTTATCTCGGACTTACTACATAGAAGGGAGTGCAGGAAAGTATCATGTTACAAGTGTTACACAACTCATAGTCACATAACAGGAAGTCACAGTGTCACATCACATGATGTCACATGATGTCACATGATAAGTGTGGGAAAGTAGTGCACAGACCATGTAGTAGTTGTATAAGTAGTGTAGAAAATCTAATAGGAACTCTATTGAGTTCTTTTTGTCAATCACTGAACAAAGAGTAGTTGGCTTTATTCTGGCTTGGAGTTTAGCTTTCTTACAGTTTATGCGTTACCAGATTATTATTTTCCATGACAACTTTGTCGACAAAGTTTATGGTAGCTTCTGAATTAACTAAAGCCTTAGTCTGTACTTTTTTGCTATATACCTAAAGTGTAACTGGAATTTTAAAGGAGATAGTCTTGTTGTGTGCTATATTATTACAAGATTCTAGTACTACTTCTGACTTTTGTGAGCTAATTGAGGGTATACTATCCTCTGACTATAGATCACAGATGTTATACTCTACAGTCTCAAGGGAAAATCCAATTTAGGAGTCCTTTTTCCCTTCTCACTTGGGGGAACAGGATTGGAGATTTCCTCAATTGACATGCTATTTACATTGACATTCTCAGGAGGGGATTCTGGGTTGTCACTTTCTTCCTCTAATAACTTTATTAGTCATGCTCTAAATGACTGATTTTTATTTTTGCTTAGATCTAGTGGAGACAGTTTCTGAGAAGAGGTTTTATGAGGACAAATGTCCTCATTGCCAGGCTTGTCATAACAGTCTACAGTATTATGTATTTTTGCTTTATTTTTCAAGCCTTTTCCAGCACATATCTAGCAGTATCGCAAGTTCTTCTCTTTCTTTTTCTGAATCTCATCTATTTCTATTGCATCCAGGTCCTTCTTTCCTCCACTTTTCTCTACATTTGCCTCTGGACCAAATATTGTGCTCTGGGCCTTGTCCAGATATAAGGCCTTATATGCTTGTATCAACAATTTTAGATAGTCATCCCATGTCTTGGGACATTGATTTGTAATTTCATATATGACAAGCACATTTCACAGCTCGTCAGGAATGACTTCTTTCATTTTGTCAATGTGAACTTCGTTACTATAATTGACAATTCTTGCCAATGTCCTGTATCATTTAGCATACTTGACAAAGTTCTTTTTAGCTAGGTTCTTGTTGACCTAGAGTGCTGTCAGTTCCTTCTTTGCTCCTTCTTTGTCATCTCTTTGTTCATAAATATTTTTTAGTTCCTGGGCAAAGTTACCCCAGGATCCAATATTTTGTCCTGCTTGCACCTTATTGTAGTATGACTTTATATATGTGCTGGTGGAAGCATGTAATCTAGTGAGGGCACATATGATTTTCTGATCATCTGCAATAATACTGCACACCAAACAATATAGAGCAATCTGGCTCAACTAATCATGTAGGTGCATCTTGTTTTTAGAGCCTGCAAATGTTGGTAGCTCTGGTACCTTGGCCTTTGAGGCAATGTTTCCCCCAGGGAGCCTTGTCAGCTCTCCCTGGAGACAGGTGACTTCTGTCTCCAAAGTGGTAATTCTATTGTATGCGGTGGTCAAGGCACTATTATAGTGGTTGATTGCTCCATTGAGCACCTGATCAACATAGTTCTTGAGGGTATGAGTGGTACCCCAATATGCATTTCACAGCATCAGCATCTCAACCTCATCCCAAGAAATGTTCTCAGGGTTTGTGCTATCCCTGACAAGTGCTTCCCAGTTTTCAGTACTAAAGTCAGTGAAGGGAACAGTGATGGTAAAGTTGGTGAACATTGACATGTCTATTTTAAGTAATTAATTACAGTTCTTAAGTATGTTTTCAAGGGAGTAAAAGGAAAAAACACCTAATTTTAGCCTCTTAATGCCATTATGTTACACCTGAATACCATTCCAATTATATTGTGTTTATGGAATAGTAATGTTAAGCTCTAGAAGAGCTTTACAAATTTCTGGTACTCTAGTAGCTGGTTTGGAAAAATCTACATTCTTGAGATGCTTACAAGCACCTTTTAATATTCTCCACTCTTTAGCTGTAAGCTTGTGACCAATCTCATCTAGCTCTATGATTATATCCTGCAGTCTATTGAACCATTTCCACAGAGAGTTATACTGTGGATCCTCAGCCCAGGTCTTTTTTTCACTCATTTTTGTGAAAAAAGGTAATATACAATCTAAGATGGGTTCCAGGAGTTCTCTGTACTCCTTGATGCATAATAACTTCTTGTTTTTGTGAAAATTTAGCTCTGGGGGGCAGAATGAGAAGTAGAAGTCATCTACTTTATACCAGCAAGGGTCTGCTTCAACAAGTTTGTTGTAGAGTTCTGTAGATGGAGTGGGGTTCATTCTAATTCTCTCCAGCAAAGACTTGTCCTTCACACTCTCCTGTTTCAGCAAGAGGCATTCAACAAGTGACTTCTTGGTGTTTTTGATGGCGAGCATGGCTTGGGGGCAAAAGTGAGCACAACATCCCTATTTTAGCAGATGAAGTGTGTGGGCAGAAAAACTACACTACACTACTCTAAAAGTGTCCTTCCATTATTGATAAGAGGTTCTGTCTTGAGGGGGTAGAGTCAATGTCATGTCCAGTTTCTCTCACTGGCTCATGGAGGAGAAATAGAGATCTCAGAGTAGTTCCAGCCACCTACAAGGGTTTTTTAGAAATGTTTACACAAATCTGAAGTCTTTCAGGACCAGCTGTGATACACAAGCTAGCCTGCTCTCATCATTCTGAGAGACAGATCTTTCCCTTTATGCCTAGGGTCTAGCCTACTATAGAAATAGGTCCTTGACAGAAACCCACTCTGAGCCCTCAGTAAGTCTTCTGTCCTTTTACAGAAACAGAGACACCCTCATAGCCCTAGAACCCTCATCTGGAATGAACACAACTCCCAAGTTCTTTACAGAATCAAGGGGGACAAAAAACAGTAGACTTAACAAACTATTACAAATGGGCACTTACTATTTGTGATGGATGCTTTGATACTTAAAGAGTTCAAAAATGCAAAGTTAGACAAGTGACAAAAGATGTTGTTAAGTCTGAGGTCTAATCCTCAGACAGGGAGTCCTTATATACAGAAAAGTAATGGTCTGTGCACTAGGACAGATC
>Ga0153962_1000314_pt1 | contig 11063 bp, 9 predicted proteins | sample TSFL046MetaG_FD_106657 | JGI IMG/M metagenome (GOLD analysis project Ga0153962, IMG submission 106657) | Attine ant fungus gardens microbial communities from Florida, USA - TSFL046 MetaG | ecosystem: Host-associated > Fungi > Mycelium > Unclassified | place: USA: Florida, Withalacochee...
ATAATTATGTAATTTCTTTCTCCTAATAATTCCCCTAAAATTAATAATAGTAGGATAGCGTAGTAGACTACTCTCCTCCTATTCTGCACATACTATAAGTACTGAGTAGTTACAGTGTAATTCCTCAGTCTGTAAATTAACGTCATCTGGTCCTAAGCCCATCTTATTCATTCGGACTCTTTCATTTGACTCTCTGGGACCTCTGTTTTGGCAACTTCCTCTACTCCGAAATATGCGACCAACCTCACGACCAGAGACCGGGGCACAATACATAAGTTGAAGCCAAGGTCGTTCAATAAGTCGCTCTCTGCCCCGACATCCTTGTCTTGCCGCCAGAGCCTCCTTTCTCTTATCGCTAAGTACCTTCCCTCTGACATTGTACCTTACTCCGGAACGGAGTGTAGTTTCTATCTATTATCCTTCACTTCTATTCCTCCAGGTTTCGTCCTTGACAATAGTACTAAGCTCAAACACTATGTCCAAGACCTGATCTCATAATTGAGTTGTGTTGAGTAGCATAGCTTTCTTAGTATAAACCTTGTGCTAGGGTCCATTGTAACTTGTATATATAGAGGAGTAATAGTTATTCCTTAGGAAGCTATTTAGATTAGGAATCCTCTCCACAAGGCAATTATATAATTCTATTATTAAGGCAGTAACTAGCAGGATAGTAGAACTCTGATTAGGTAAAGATCTTATGCCCCAATAGACATAGCTTTAGTAAGATCACAACTACATTAATTTTATACTAGTGTAGAGATATAACACAATATCTCTACAACAATATAATTCTCTTATAAGTAACTTGCTTAACAAAAATCATACTCTCACTAAGTTAAGGGCAGAACTAAAAAGAAAAAAAAGAAAATTTTGTTGGTGTTATAAGAGGTTTGAACATCTGGCCCAAAATTATAGAAATAAAATGAGAAACTATACCCTAAAATAAATTTGAAATGTTAGCAAATAGAGTGATGTAATATAGAATGTTGCTCAGATCTGGGTTTTTTGGATAAACATTAGCTACCTAGCTAGTAAGTATTTGAGATCCAAGTGATAACTAGAAAGCAACTGTCCCTTTTATCTTATAGGTATGTTAGAAAGTAATAGTACTAATAAAGGATATGGAAGGTTTAACAATTCTTGGGTCCTTAATTTGGGGAACCTTGGGGGTAGCAACTGATTCTGGAAAGAGAAGTTTGATTGATAGAGTTGTTTTCTTCTCTAGAAGAAACAGCAATTTGGTAGAGTCAAGAGTAGTGTTATCTTATACTAGAATAGACAGTATAGGTAGTTGTGTAGAAAAGAGTTTCTAACAGAGTATGGTATTCTCTATCTAGTCAATAGTAGGGTTGCACTGGGATAACTAGCTATAATTAAGTACTGCTGAGTAAGTCTTTTCTAATTTTGTCATATAGAACTCAAGAGTACATAAGTAACCACAAGGAAATTCTATTGGTAGCATTACAATGCTATTCATATAGGCATTTGTAGTACTATCTATCAGCACAATTGAAAAAGGCACTATTTTTCAAAAAGGTAACTTATTTATAGCAACAAAGTCTGAGTCTAGAAAACAGTCTGAGGAACCTGAGTTTACCAATCCCTTGAAGGCTAATGGAACAAACAGAGAACAAAGGGTTACATGTAGTAATTTAGATACAGTTATTGATACTGTTCCTAGGTATAGAGCTAGTTTTCCAGTATGTCTTATATAGTCAATTCTTAGGGAAGTAAGAGGACTGCTGATTCTTTTTTTTGATGTTCAGGTTTAACCAAAATATCCTTAAGGTATACAGCATGAGCATTAGTAGAGGCAAGAGTTTTATATGACTATCTGGAATAAGATTAAGCAAGATAGCCAGACTAGTCATACTACATACATAACCCTAGAGTCATGTGGTATTGTGTCATGAGTCACCTCGACCATGACTAAGAAATATGATATGGACTGGAATCAAACTCTGGACTGATAGAGACTTGTAGAGTAAATAGAGACAAGTAGTGCAAGAATATATAAGTAGTATAGCAGAATGAAGCAAGAACTTGTTATGACTTGGCAAAATGGCTAAGTCATTATTTAATATTCTTTTCCTTTTCTTTTCTTTTATTTTCTTATTGATGGATGTACAAGATAAAAGTGACTCATAAGGAAGCACAGGACATTAGGATAGGGTTAGGGTTAGAAACATGTATAAGTAGTGTACAGAAATCGAACGGGAACTCCATTGAGTTCTCTTCTAATCCTGAAGAGCTCTCTTGATCCTAACCTAGGATTAAGATCCTAAGTCAGTTGCTGATAGAAGAACTCAATAACCACATCCTAGGGCTTAGTTCACTTTGAACTTTGCCCACAAATCACCTTGATTATCTTATCAACCCTCAGCCAATGATCATTATGATCATTAGCTACCTCCATATATAGCCAGGCCCTTGGCTTAAAGGGACTTCTCAGTCAGTTAGGGACTGAGGGAGGAAATTGTCAGGGCGACTGGGCACAAGACTCCAGAAGAATCCTCAGTTAATATTACAGTTAGTATTTAGGATACAACTCACCTCCAAGAGAATAGGATGAGGCTCCTGGAGGGATACTCTACATTATATACATCCCTTAGTGTCAGGGTTAGCAGAGTCAGAGCTAAACTAGTGTGTTTAAGTGTTTACTAGTAAACAGGCTAAGGTAGCTCTGGAGTGTTGTCATACCATTCAGGGTTGGAGATGGAGGTGTTTCCTTACATTCACCCCCCCTTCAAGATTGCTACGTCTTGGAGCAATGGACTTGGAATGAAAAATGTTGTTGAACTCTGCGCGTCGGACATGTCTCGGAGCTTCAGGGTATTTACAATGGAACTCTGCTGTGAGTTCTGGTGCAGAAACTTCAGAAGCAGATTCCCAGAAATTGTGTTCGTGGCCATATCCCTTCCACTTAATGAGGTACTGGAATCTTCTCCGGTGCCAACAACTGTTGAGTATTTCCTCTACTTCCCACTCCGGTTCTTCATCAATGACTATGGGCGGTGGGTGGTCCTCCGTCTTGCGTCCTATAATCGGGTCGTCTGGGGCCGGGGTAAGCTTCACTACGTTGAACACTGGATGGAGTTGCTTCATCCTATGTGGCAGTCTCAAGCGATAGGCCATAGGTCCGATCCGCTATTCTACTACAAAGGGGCCAAGTCGTTGATGAGAGAGTTTCTGTGAAGGGCGCATAGTCCGGATATCTGATGCATCGAGAAAGACTTTGTTGCCATGTTTGAACACTGGAGCCGGAATTCTTCGTCGGTCGTAATACCTCTTCATGTTGTCCTGTGCCTTGCGGATCGCAGATTTGGCTTCATTGATTGCCATCCTCATTCTCTCCATGAACTCGTTGACCATCTCTAAATCGGAATGGTTTTGTCGGGGTTCAAAGCCCATGCAAGGAACGCATCCAGTATCAAGTAGGAACGGAGGCTGCTGGGTAGCAGAGTGGACATGGTTGTTGTGCTGGAACTCCACCATGGGTAAAAGGTCATACCAATCGTCTTGCCGCTTGTTTACAAATAACTGGAGGTACTGGTCCAACTCCTGGTTGATGCACTCCGTCTGCCCATCGGTTTGAGGGTGCCAAGCTGTAGAAGACACCAACTTTATTTCTAGGAGTCGGTAAAGCTCTTGGGTGAAACGAGCGACGAACTGAGGTCTGCGGTCCAAGACTACATGCTTCGGGAGGCCGTGGAGTTTCCAGACTTGATGTAAGAAAAGCCAGGCTACTCCTTCCGCTGTCACTGTCGTGTGTGTCAGAATGAAGTGTGCCTGTTTCGACACTGAGTCTACCACTGTCATTACTGCGTCGTGTCCGGAGGAGAGGGGGAGTTCCACTATGAAATCTACACTAAGCGTATCCCATCGCGAGTCCGGGATGCGAAGAGGGTATAGTTCGTCTACTAGAGCCTGCCTTATCGGTTTCGTTCTAAGGCAGAGGTCACAGGTGCTGACATATTGTCCGATATACCTAGACATTTGAGGCCACCAGTAGTTCCTAGATACCAACTCTAATGTTTTCCAGTGTCCGGGATGCCCAGCGACCTTCATATCGTGACACAGTGAGACTATCTACCTCCGTAAGTCCAAATTCTGGGGGACGTAGATCTTGCCTCTGAACTGGAGTACTCCATCGTCTTCCGACCATTCCGCAGAGCAAACCGTCTTACTCAATGTTTGTCAGAGTTCTCTCGCTGCCTTTGCTATAGGCTCTTCCTGGTCGCCCTTCTGGTTCCCTTGGCGGATTTCTCTAAGCATGTCTCGCTCTGGTCCTTCCAGGTGAAGTCCTTCAAGGGCTTGGACCGCTATGAGCTCCGGTCATAGGAAGACTACGTCTTCGTTGTTGGAGGTTCCTCTACCATGGTCTGGTCTCCACAATAGAGCATCTGGCTTCCTCATGGAGCGTCTGGGGCGATGAACCAACTTGAAGTTGAAGCGAGCCAAGTACAGAGACCAATGGACTTGGTGATGGTTGAGTTTCTTAGCCGTCATGAAGTACTCCAGGTTCTTGTGGTCTGTCCAGATTTCTACTGGGTGTCGAGCTCCTTCTAGAAAGTGCCTCCATTTTTCCAGCGCACGGATGATAGCGAGCATCTCCTTGTCATGGATCTTGTAGTTCCGTTCAACCGAAGACAGGGATTTGCTGTAGAAAGCTACTGGGTGCCACTTGTCTTCTCTGGGTAGCTGTTGAGAGAGAACAGCTCTGGAGGCGAAGTCTAAACTGTCGGCCTCGATACGGAAGGGCTCTGAGTCCTGGGGTGACACTAGGATCAGAGCAGTGGTCACTGCCATCTTGAGATATTCAAAGGCTTCCTGTTCCTTAGTACCCCAGTTCCAGGCCTGATCAGAGCGAGTGAGGTCGAAGAGGGGTCGAGCTATGGTCGAGAAGTCTTGGATAAAGCGACAATAGAAGTTAACAAAGCCTACAAATGCCTGTACATCAGTCCAGTTCTCCGGGATGGGCCACTCATGGACTCCGGCGACTTTAACAGGGTCCATCACGACCTTGTTCTCCAAAATGACCAGTTTGAGATATTCAATCTGCTGCCAGTGGAACTCACACTTCTCCAGACGGAGGAATAATTTAATCTGCTGCTGGTGGAACTTATACTTCTCCGGACGGAGGAATAATTTGTGTTTTACCAGTATCTCTAAAACTCTCTGGACTGCTTGTTCGTGCTCCTCTTCTGTCCTCGTAAAGATCAAGATGTCGTCCAAGTATACTATGACAATCCCTTCTGCTATGACGGTTCTGAAGATGTCATTCATCATAGTCTGGAAGGTAGCAGGGCTATTGGTCATTCCGAAGAACATTACGAGGGGTTCAAAGAGGCCCCGGTTGGTGTGGAAAGCTGCCTTCCACTTATCTCCAGGCTTGATGCGTACATTATTGAAGCCCCAACAGATGTTGAGTTTTGTGAAGTACTTGGCTCCGCAGAGTTGAGAGACGAGTTCAGAGATAAGAGGGAGAGGGTATCGATTTTTGACGGTTACGGCATTCAGCGCGCGATAGTCTTGGACCAGTCAGAGTGAACCATCTTTCTTCTTAATGAAGAACACCGGGGCTGCGATAGGGGATCTGGAGGGTCAGATTCATCCGGTGCAGAGATTTTCCTCCAGGAAGATGTCTAACTCCGTTTGTTCCAATGGGGATAGGGGGTAGACTTTTGACAGCTTAGGTTCTGCTCCGGGGATTAGTTCGATCGCATGATCCCATTTACGGTGCTCTGGTAGTATGTCAAAGTCTTCCTTAGCGAACAGGGATTGGAACTCTGTGACATAGGCAGGCAATGGAGTGGCAGTGGCCTGTGCTTCCACACTGTGTCTGGCTCCTTCTGCAAGACGTTGAGATGTTGTGACCGTGGCTCGGAGGTCAACTCGGTCGGGCTCTGGGAGAAGACGTGTGAGGAACAATCGATCTCTGAGCTTCCAACTCGGATGATGCATTTGTGGAAACTCCTCTTCAAACTCTGATTCTTCTTGGAGCAGGGGTGTAGGTCTGTCATGGCAAGATTGGAGGGCTTGGAGTTCAATCCTCCTCTGGCGAGTCTATTTCTTCCGTAGGGCGCATCCTCCTTCACACCGGAGGGGACAACAGGTCATCTCAACTTCTCCTTTTTCCCAGTCGATCTTGGGGTTGTGGTCCTTGAGCCAGTCGTAGCCCAGGATTAGACTCTATTTCCCAAGTCCAGAGACAGCCAGGAACATCCTCTCAGAGTGAGTCTTGTAGCGGAGAACTACGTTTACAACCTCGGAGATTTGTTCTACTTTGTTAGGAGAACTGTCAACATTGAAGACTAGAATGTTATGCGAGAGAGTCCGGGTGTTCATCCCTTTTGAACGGACCAAATCCCTGTTAATGAGGCTTCTGGTCGCTCCGGAGTCCAGGAGGGCTTCGACAGAGTGGAGTTCACTCGTGTCCGTAGTTCCGATTTCCACTGGTAAGAGTAGGGAGGTCCCTCGCATGTCTAGAGTGCTGATCGAAAAGAGTTTGGGTAGTCTCCTCTCCCACTTGGGTTTGTGGAGTGGAGCCGAGACAAGGGGGACAAGGAGCGGTGCATCTACTAGTTCACTGTCAATTGTATTGGGGTCCTCTATAGTCAATACAGTGAACTTATTTGCTAGCGACCGGGGCGCACTTATCACCAGCCGCACTATGCAAAATCCTCTTTCTCTAGGAGACAAGACTCTTCTATTGGAACTGCATCTTTCAACGCCAATAACTCTTTGATCAATTCCTCCCGCTGCTCTGTGGTGAGCTGGCAGATGGGGACAATCTCGGACTACATGGTTTGTATCTCCGCATCAGTAGTATCCTCTTGGAGGCAAGGACCTTGCTTTTCTAGCGATGTCCACGTCTATGGAGGTTCCCATAGACGGAGTGGTCGGGAGAGGCTTCAGAGTGACTGGAGAGGGCGGAGCGAGAGACAACCTTGCCATGGGCAATAGTGGGGGTCGGGTGGAGATAGTTCTGAGTGTTGCGGAAGGGGCGGAGCGTGACACAGACTGAAAGGCTTCATTTGCGAGGCGTGCTTGGTCGATCCTCTATGCTGCTTTGTACCACGCATCGGGGTCAGTGTTGGCTGGCCATCCGTAAGGCATGGTGGCGATCTGGCTTTGTATGCCTACTCTAAGACCTCGTCGAAATTTCACCACCAATGTCCAGGGGTCCATATAACCTGCATTGGAGACCAGGGCTTGGAAGCCATCTAAATAGTCATCCACCATCTGATTTCCTTGGTGGTAGGAAGTTCCTTCCAAGGCGTTGATCGCATCCACTTCTGCATTTGCAGGGAAGAAATGCAGCCGGAATTGTTGTTCAAATTCTCCCCAGGTTTGGATAGGAAAAACGCCGGTGTCCACTTCCTGACGAAATACGTTTTCGGACTACTTGGCAGCACGACCTCCCTTGAAGAACGTGAGGGCCCAGAGAATCCTTTCCTGTTCGTCTTGGAACTGCTCTGGGGCTAGGCGTATATAGAGGGAGCAAGAGTTCAGGAATGCGCAACCGTTGTGGCATTCTCCGTTGAAGTCCGATGGGCAGGAGAGCTTGGGGCGTGTTTGTCGTATTGATGGAGCGAAAGACGGAGACGCCAGAGGGGATGGTACAGGTAAGGGAGGTGTGTTCGGTGCGGCCAGAAGAGAGAGAGGGGGGTTAGCTACTAACTGTGTGAGCTGCTGTAACTGCGCAGTCAGGGCTGCCAAGGTGGAGTTAATGTTACTTTCGGAGACATGTTGTCTCTCTGTGAGCTCCTGCAGATGGTGTTACAGATATCCTAAGGCGTTGGCTTGAGAGGTGTCCAAGGGCAATGACATTTGAAGAGCAAAATTTTCGGAGGGTTGGGTATGGCAGGGGAGGGCGACATATTGGGTGGCTGTCCACTAGGATAGTCCAAGGCTCCGCTTTAAGATCCTATTCTGCTGTCAGGGCGACTGGGCACAAGACTCCAGGAGAATCCTCAGTTAATATTACAGTTAGTGTTTAGAATACAACTCACCTCTAGAAGAATCCTCAGAGAATAGGATGAGGCTCCTGGAGAGATACTCTACATTATATACATCCCTTAGTGTCAGGGTTAGCAGAGTCAGAGCTAAACTAGTGTGTTTAAGTGTTCACTAGTAAACAGGCTAAGGTAGCTCCGAAGTGTTGTCATGCCATTCAGGGTTGGAGATGGAGGTGTCCCCTTACAGAAATTATACACCAAGTTTAGGTATATAGTTGAGTCCTGACCTACCAATTGAACCTGCTAGTTACATTTTCATTGTATAAACCTTATACTGCGGTCCATTGTGACTGGTACATGCAGAGGAGTGACGGTTATCTCTTAAAGAGCCATCTAGAGTAGGAATCCTCCCTGTTGAGGTGATAGTGTAACCCTAGTATTAGGGCAGTAGTCAATAGGGAAGTAGGCACCTGGCTAGGTGAAGATCTTGTGCCCCAGTAGATGTAACAGTAGATAGCAAGACTCAACATTATATCTGTACTTCTGAGACAATCACCACAATGTCTTAACAACAATACCATAACCTCATAAGCAACTTGCTCAAACAAAAGCATGTCCTTGCTTCACTAAGGGTAAAGTTAGAAGGAAAGCGAGAAAGAGAATGCTAGAAGTGCAAGGAGTTTGGACACTAAGCCCAACACTGTAGAAAGGGAAAAGAAGAAAAGGAGAAACCGACTCCCTGAAATAAATTTGAAATTTTAGCAAGCAGAGTGATGAGATGTAGAGTGGAGTTGAGGAGGCAAAAGGTAAGAAGAGAGCAGTGGGAAGTAGAATGTTTTAAGTGCAGAGAAAAGAGGCACAAGTGCAGAGAGTGTCCCTTAGGGATGAAGAAGGAGAAGCCAGTGCATGTGACAGAGCCACAAAAGGCATAGCAAGAGGAGAAGCCGGCACGCCCTAAAAAGAGAAAAGTGCAGGAAAAAAAGAGAAGATTAAGGAGAGTAGAAGGAAAAGAAGTGGCGTGCGTGGCTAGGCCACGAGAAGCGCAGCAAGAAAAGTAGAGAAGGAGTCTAGTGGAAGAACTGAGAAAGAAGGCAGAAGATTACTATGGCAAAGGGATACCAGAGGAAACACTTCTACTAGAGCTAGGGTGGTGCACAAAGGAGGTGATAGTGACATATGTGCAGTGCGACAGATGTGGAAAGAAGGAGTACTATATGGAAGAAAATAGAAGACAGGGGGTGATCAAAGACAGGAAGAGATAGTGTGGATGTCAGGAGAGTAGTCAAAGGGACGTCAGGAGAACATTTAAAATCCTAAGAGAAGTATAGTTAGATATCGGGATAAAGAAAGTAGATATGCATAAAGGCATAACAGTAAAGGTGCTCTTGGATAATAGTACTACAGGAATATTCATGGACAGAGAAATGGCCAAAAGACATGGTTTTTATCACAAATGGTTGCTTACTATTTGTGATAAGTACTTTGATACTTTAAAGAGTTCAAAAATGTGAAGTTAGACAAGTAAAAAAAGATGTTGTTAAGTCTAAGGTCTAATCCTCAGACTATGAGTCCTTAAATACAGAAAAGTAATAGTCTGTGCACTAGGACAGATCATTACATGCTACTACCTATTGTTCTACATATAGTAGTGCCTTTGTGCTAGAAATAGTGATAATCTAACCATATGTAGGCTGTTCTTTGTTCTAAGAAAAGGACAGATGACTATCTATGGGTAATTAATAAAGTCTATGTGCAAATATTGAGGTCTTCATATCTCTACTAATATTAATTGCCTTAAAGTTGTTCTAGGCTCATTCTGAGCATTATGAAAAAGGCTTCTGCTGAGCCTAGAACCAAAGCATCAATCATGGCAGTTTTTGAGATATTAGCAATTTAATAAATGGTAACATGGTGGTTACCAGTTGATCTGCTTAATATCTCGGCCATTATTGATTGCCTTGAGACATGACTGGCATCAATCGAAAGGTCTTCTTAAGGGCTTTAAGCTGGCTTTGAGACCGTGGGAATCGTCGAAGAATTGGTGGAGATATGACCAAATGAAGTTTGTGACAACACCAATAGAAGAAGCCAGTACGTTCTGCAAAGGGAAAAGCATAGGAAAGAAGATTAAGGAGGACAGAGGAGGAAGAGGTGGTATGCTAATGGGGATCAAAAGGTTTGATCATGAAACAAAGGTGAAAGCGAGGTCAGAGAGGTGAAATCTCCAAACTACTTCACAATTGTGCACTAAACAAGTAGGCACTGGGGAGATAAATCAAATAATAGAGAGCTTACTGAAAGTAGAATGTCCAAAGAATAATCAAAACATATTAAATAGAAACCTAAGAAGAAAAGAAATGTTTTTAGTATCCACTTGAGCGAACCCTCACTGTAATAAGATCCCTAAGGTACACATTCATCTTGTGCCATGACACTACTGCCCTTACCTAGTCTAGTAGCCTGGCTTGCTGTCAATACAGTAATACTACCTAGAACTCCCGTGCCATCATGTGGGCTCTTCTTCAGCTGACTATACAACTAGAAGCCAACTTTAATGATATGTAGTGAGTAGTTAGCTCCTAGCGTAAGTGAATGCCTAGGTCCATTGAGACTTGAGTCTCCCTTCGAGGGAAGTTTTATAGAGTTTTCATAAAGCAAACACAAAAAAAAAACCTCAAATCACTTAAATAGCCTTTTAGCTCTAGAGCAACAGAGAGAGAGACAATAGGGAAAAGAGTATTTTTTGTCCTTTCTGTGCCCTAGAGTATTTTATTAGGATCACAAAGCAATGATACAACAAAAGAAAAGAAACAAAGAAAACTTCCAAATTCCCAAAGATAGTAAGAGTGAAATGATGAGACAGTACCTCTCCCGATTACTTGGCTACTACTCCCTACTCCTCTAATCCTACTCCAGGGGTTTTTCTCTAAACAATATATGGCTCTCGAGCCTTTTGATGGGCTGTAGAGAGAGGCAGCAATCTCGAGTTATCTTGCTCTTAAGCACGTTATCTTCATCAAACACCTCTTCTTTCATCTCTCTATCTGACCTCTCTTCCTGACCTCTCTAGTCCTTCTACTACTCCTCTATACTTTATCACAT
>Ga0153962_1000317_pt1 | contig 11043 bp, 9 predicted proteins | sample TSFL046MetaG_FD_106657 | JGI IMG/M metagenome (GOLD analysis project Ga0153962, IMG submission 106657) | Attine ant fungus gardens microbial communities from Florida, USA - TSFL046 MetaG | ecosystem: Host-associated > Fungi > Mycelium > Unclassified | place: USA: Florida, Withalacochee...
GTATCATATTAGTCTAAGTCTACTCTAGATTGAAATTATTTGGTATTTCAAAGATATCTCTGAGCCTCTGATTTCTAGAGCTTTAACATTGATAGTCTGTATCTGAGAAACCTAATGCTAGCTCATCAGTCTTGCCTCCCAAGGTATATGCTAGAATAGCATATAACAGCTAAGCAACTTGTTATGAGAGCCCCAAAAATGAAATAAATTCCCACATGTTTGATCACTTGATCCACAATATCAAGTCATACAATAGAGTCAAGATATAAATAGTGTGGGAACTTAGGTAATCCAATCACATGACCTTGTCATGTGATCATAGAATATTCCAGAAGAACATGTGATTGTGAACTAGTAATGTACAATCACTTGTAAAGTAGTATAAGTAGCTAGGTAATCCAGTAAAGAACTCCATCGAGTTCTTCTTGAAAATCCACCTAGGATGATCACTAAGGACTATCACAGTCTATCGATAACACAACTGCCTAATAGAAGTATCCAATCTTAAGTCTAGATTATGTCTGGGGCTTGTAGGAAGTCTCTAGAGTAGGTTTCAATAGTGAAATCCAGGGGCATAAAATGTATCCTATGCTAAATTTCTGCAGAAAATTCTCTAGCAGCATAACAATGCCATATAGCCATTTAGGCAAATAAGTGATTATTTTCACCTTAGTAATGAGACTAACTGACTCGAGAGACAAGTTCAGTCCCTCCAGAGATGTTACCTAGATGCCTAGTTGTAGACTCGAGTACCTCGCTTGAGTAGCAGAGTAGTGGCTTTGACTACCACTACATATACCTTATAGATGCTTGCCTGGGCACCCCATATTGGATTTCTAATGGATTTTCCTTTTAGAGTGCTCTTGAGAACAGAGGTGAACTTCAAAGATCAAGCTCTACTAGAGTGACATTATACCTCAGCAGCTAGTAACACTATTTTCAGAAAAGTTGTGATCAGATCCAAGCTATCACCACTGATGGCTAATTATATCAAGGTCAAGAGAGTCAAGTTGATGCGGAGTTGCATTGTAACTATAGAAGAAAGAACTGGATCTTAGAGAAGTAGAATGATATAGGAGATGTAGTAAGCAGAGTAAGGAAGCTAGAGAAAGAGGTAAAAGAGAGGTTTGATGAAGCAAACATACTTGAGAGCAAGATGACTTAAGATTGCTGTCTCTTTCTACAGCCTAACAAGAGGCTCAAGACCTACTTATCGAGTAAGGGAGGATTCCAGAAGTAGGACTAGAAGAGCAGAAAGCAGTCACCCAGTATTTGGGAGGAGCGCTGTCTCATTATTTCAGCCTTACTATGTTTGGAAATTTAGAGGTTTTCTTTGTCTTACTTTCTTTGTTGTTTCATTGCTTTGTAATCCTAATAAAATACTCTAGGGCACAGAAAGGAACTCAAGCATCATACCCTATCATCATTCCTTTCTATTGCTCTAGAGCTTAACAGCTATTTGAGTGACTAAGTCTCTATTTTTTCTGAGTGTTTTTCTCTATTTTCTAAAAACCACCAAACTTCTCTCTCAACAGGAATTTGAGCCCCAACAGACTTGGGCATTTGCTTATGCTAGGAGTTAACTGCTCACTACATATCATTGGTATTAGAGAACCACTCTAAGGCAATCACCCTTAAGCTAATAAATAGTCCCAGAAGCTAGTTTGAGATTCAAGTGAAGTATATCTATAACACATTGCTAGTATATATAGTTGTACACTAGACAATCTCACAGGCAGTCATATGCACATGGATTAGTAATCACAATTGTCCTAAAATAGAATAAAAGGCATTGCACCACATGACACAGACAAGAGAAGTAAGGAATGATAAGAACACAATACAAACAGATATAGAACTCTTAGTAGATACAAGCTCACTGGACTTACTAAGCAATATCCTAGATGTCCCCTTACAATTAAAGTTAGCTTCCAGTTATATGGTCAGCTGAAGAAGAGCCTACACAATGGCATAGAAGTTCTAGGTAGTTTTGCTGTATCGACAGCAAGCCAGACTACTAGACTAGATAAGGGTAGTAGTATCACAGCATAAGACGAATGTGTGTCTTAGAGATCCAATTATGGTGAGATCAACCTTGAGTGGATTTATCAAATACTTTATTGTCATCTCTTCCAGTTACTTGAGTTTTTCCCCTATTTTCTCTTTTTTTAAGCCCCCTTTGTTATTTGATCATCTCCCCAGTGCCTACTTGTTTAGTGCACAATTATGAAACATCTTGGAGATTATTTTACTTTCATTTGTTATTACCCTTGTTTTGTGATCAAATTCCCTTTGATCTCTATCAGTAGTGTAACATCACTATGCTCTCTTCCTTCAATAGTCTGTGAGATTAAAGTTTGTTTAATTTCTGTAATATTATGTTATTGAGTTTGTGTTATAGTCAATCCACTATATTTTTTTCCTACAACAGTCTATGAAGTAGTAGATAGTATAGTCTGAAAGGTTGCTATGCTTCCTTCCAATAGTAGTCTGCTCTTTTTTCATCTCTCAAATCATTAAAAACCAATCTCAAGTCCATTGTTAGATACAAATACAATCTATAATCTAATACTATTGAATACTTCTTTATATACTACATTGAGTGTCCTTCTACTCTCTTGGCTCTGCTCTGGAAGAAGTACTGAGATGTTCAGAGATGAAGTACATTTTGAAAAGGCCACATAAAGTTATCCATAGAAGAACACTGATGTTTGCAAATTAATCCCTACATGCTCCACTGACTGTCCTTGAGACTTGTTGATGGTCATAACAAAGGCTAGCCTGACTAGGAATTGAAGTCTCTTGAGTGGCACAGGCAATATCTCTGTATTAGGTAATAACCTGATCCTTGGAATTAATACCACCTTGCCTTTAAATCTCCTGTCCTTGCTGATAATCCTACACAGGAGTACCTTTCTTCTCATATTCAATACCATCATTCTTGTTCCATTACAAAGTCCTTATTCTGGATCCAAGTTCCTTAATAAGATAACTGGAGAGCCAACCTTGAGACAGAGTAAAGTAGAAGGCAATCCACCAGCATTGAGTTGTTGAAGAAACTCTGCAGGATAGGCATAGTGCATTCTATCTTCTTCAGACACAGAGTCTACACTTCTCAGCATATGAACCTCTGTATTTGGGTTGAACTGTTAAAGAATAGCCTCATTGATATTATAGACTTCATTATTTCTAGGACAGAGAATAATGCAATCCAAAAAGTACTGGTTATCTTGAGTTCTTGAGTTGCCAATTCCTGGATAGATCCTGTTAATAAGAGCATTGAGATTAGCATAAACCATAGACTGAGAAACTTGAATTATCTCATTATTATCTATAGTTGACCCAGCACCAATCTCTAGCAACCACTGAGCATGTTGATTGTCAGCTTCTGAGTGACCCAAGTGCATATTCTATCTGAGATACAAGAACTTGATATATCCCCATAAGTTTTCTCTGCAGAGAAATACTGCTACTACTTGTTGACGTATTTCTTTGGGCACCACAGGCAAAGTCTGACAAAAATCCCCTCCAAATACCACTATAATTCCACCAAATGGATGGTCATTCTAGATAATATATCAATTCAAGAGCTATCAAGTACAAGTAATCACTTACTTCAAGTAAGTCTCTGAGACATTGATCAACAGCATCAATATTATACTTGTACTGCATAGAAACTTCATCCTAAATGATAACCTTGGTTTGTTGGAGGACTGGGAACATGTAACTATTGTGTTTGAGTCTAGCCACAGAGTCTTCATGAATAGAAAGAGGAATTTTGAAACATAAGTGAGATGTTCTTCCTCTATCCAACAAAAGAGCAGCAATTCTAGATGATGCCACATATAGTGCTACTTGACTTCTCCTTCTAACCTCAGCAGCAATAGTGTTACACAAAAATGACTTCCCATAACCACCAGTAGTATGAATAAAGAAAAAATGATCTTGATTGTTAGTAACAAACTCCAGAACAGCATCAAAAGTAGTAGCTTGGTCAGGATTGAAGATTGCTCTTTGCTTATCCACCAAAGTTTCCATTTCATCTACATTATACTGCTCAGCCTATTAAGACTCTAGACCTCATAGTTGAATATATGTTTCAACTTGAAGCCTATATCTAACACTTGATATCTTCATACTCCTTACTAGTATCACAAACTTCATTCAGCTATATCTCTATCAGTTCTTCAATAATTCACATAGTCTTAATGGCACCCAAAAGCTCTTGAAAAGACTTTTTGATCGATACCAGTCATGTCTTGAAGCAATCAGTAATGGCTGAGATATTAGGCAGATCAACTGGTAACCACTATAGTACTGTTAAGACTCTAAACCTCACAGTTGAATATGCGTTTCAACTTGAAGCTTATATTTAACACTTGATATCTTCATGCTCCTTACTAGAGGATCCAGTTAAGGTTTTCAGTAAAGTTATATTAGAGGAGAGATGTCAACAAGACTTTGAGTAGCACTCTTGAGGTTGTTTTAAGACAAGTAAGAGTACTAGTTCCTCAGAGTAAGGATTTTACAAAGGGAATACAGAAAGAGAGAACTTGCCATTCCCTTCTCTTTCTAGGCTGTATTTATCCTAACTAGGTATTGTGACTATGTTACAATGTGGTAACACTACTTGTAACTAAGGGTGGCTAGTTAAGTGACAATCTAGTGACAGAAGCAATGAGAGTGATAAGTTGAGTCAGTGTCTATTAATGGGTTAGTCCAATGTTGTCCTATTTAGCACAAGTGTAAGGAGACATCTAGGGTGATGCTTAGTAAGTTCTGAGGGCCTGAATCTATTAGTGGCCCATTGACAGATCGTGTATTACATTCCCATTGTTCCTTGCTTCTCCTGTCTGTGTTATGCAATATGATGCCTTCTATCTATATTTAGGACAATTGTGATTACTGATCCATGAGCATGTGACCACCTATGTGATTGTCTGGTATAGTATATATACTAGCAATGTGTTGTAGATCTACTTCACTTGAATCTCAAACTAGCTTCCAGGACTATCCATTAGTTTAAGGGAGATTGTCTCTGAGTGGTTCCCTAACAACAAGTCCAAAGATAGAGGAAGAAAATAGTCTGAGGTTTCTCTAAAAAGTCCTGTCTATACTATGAGTCTATTATCCTTTGGAGTCTGTAAGGGAACAGCTCTATTTTCACCCCTGAACTGTATAACGATACTCTGGAGCAGCCTAAGCCTATTTAAGTATTACTAAAGTAATACTTGAACACACTAGTATAGCTCCGATCACACTGACCCTAACATCAAAGAATATAAACTTAGTATATAATGTAGAATATCCCTTCAGGAGCCTTATCTTAATCTCTGAGGATTCTCCTAGAGGTAAGTTATATTATAATTGCAAACTGTAATATTATTTGAGGATTCTCCTGGAGTCTTATGCCCTAGTTGCCCTTATAGAGTCTCTAGACATTCAATGCATTATTGCATGGTAATGTCTTTGTTTTGAGATATCAACATCTCTTCTTGCATTGCCAACATCTCATCCACTAGCCATTCATTATCAGACTAAGGCTGATAATAACTGTAGTTCCACTTGATGTTCATAACAGGTACTATTTATTAAATTGGCAATATCTCAAAAACTACCACAATCTATGCTTTGCTTTTAGGCATCATAGAAGCCCTCTTCATACTTCTCAGAATGAGCCTAAAACAGCACCAAGGCACTTAATATTAGTGGAGATATGAAGGCCTCAATGTTTGCATATAGACTTTATTAATTACCCATTGATAGTCATCTGTCCTTTTCTTAGAACAAAGGACAGCCTCCATATGGCTAAGTTATCATTATTTCTAGCAAAAAGGCACTACCATATGTAGAACAATAGGTAGTAGCATGTGATGATCTGTCCTAGTGCACAAACCATCACTTTCATGTATATAAAGACTCATAGTCTAAGGATTAGACCTCAGACTTAACAACATCTTTTGTCACTTGCCTTACTTTGCATTTTTGAACTCTTTAAAGTATCAAAGCACCTATTACAAATAGTAAGTGGCCATTTGTGATAACTAGAGGATCTGGTTAAGGTTTTCAGTGAAGTTATATCAAAGAGAATAGATATCAACGAGACTTTGAGTAGCACTCTTGAGATTGTCCAAAGACAAGTAATGTAAGGGAATACCCTAGGAATGGCCTAGACTGCTGAGTCAGCTCCCATCTAAGGGACTAACCTAGCTTAGTAAGTTGCCTTTCTATCTCTCCTTTACCTTCTCATCTGGCATTGCCTTGATGGTGCCTGTTCTATAAATAGGACCAGTGGTATTAATAGTTAGTGCTCACATGACTGCAGCACATAGACCATCAATTATAGTATATATAGCTACTTGTATAAGTAGATCTATTCTTACTCAAATATCACCTTAGCTTCTGGGACTCTTACCTAGCTTTAGGGTTAACCACCTCTGAGTGATTTCCTAATAGATAAGAGTACCAATTCCTCAGAGTAAGATTTTACAGAAGAAATACAGAAAGAGAGAACTTGTTGTTCTCTTTTTTTTCTGGTCTATATTTATTGTTAGGGTGAGCACTCAAGGCAACTTAACCCTAGAGCTAGGTAATGGTCCTAGAAGCTAAGGTGATATTTGAGTAAAGTTATATCTAATAACACAAGCAGTCTTATATACTAAAACTAATAGTCTATGTATTGTAGTCATGTAAGTACTAACTAATAATACCACTGCCCTATTTATAGATATACAGGCACATCAAGGCGGAGATAGACAAGAAGGTAAAGAGGGTAGGAAGGTAACTTACCAAGTTAGGTTAGCCTCTTAGATAGAAGCTGACTTGGAGTCTAGGCCATTTCCTAGGATATTCCCTTATATTAGTTTCTCTCTCCAGCATCGGCACCTCGACAATCTTAACTTCTTTCTTAAGTAGCCCATCCCAGTTCCCAACTGTCTAGAGTGCTTATTACCTTGCTTGATGGCCATACTTGCAAGGCTAATTCACGTCTTTGTGATAGTAGAAGACTGGTGCTGTCACTCCCAATAAGGACCAGTATATAGTCGACTTCCATCAGCGTCAACTCAGTATCAGAGCTAGTAGATTCAGGGCTAGCCATGCATGTGGTTCTGACTTGTAGAGTGGGTTGGAGACCCCATGGCCATGGTCCTGCTTACAAGGGTGGGGTAGTAGAGGAGCCTGTTGTTGAGGCTGTGACTGTCTGACTCGACCTTGGGTAGGAGTTGTCATTTGGCAAGGCAGAGGAATAGTAAAAGAATAAGAAGTGGCAGAAGGACGAGGCCAATGACCACCAGGCCAGAAACAAGTGCACTTTGCTTTTTCTTCCTTGGAGCAGACACATGCTTTTGTGCAATCTGCTTCCCTAATACCACAAGGGCATCACTAAGCTGCTTATCAGTGCCACAAATAGAGACAAGATGCTCTAAGCAGCCTTTGATCTCCTGTGAGAAAACTAAGACATGAGCATCTGATAAGTCAGAGACTTACTTCAGGCCTTGGTCACCATGTCTGACTATATGCCTCATGAGATCTTCAGTAAGAACCAAGGAGGCAGAGAAGCAGTCAGGGGAAAACTCCCTAGGGTGATGAGCTGAGAGGAGAGCTATAACAGTTTTGGAGGGGTATGTTAGACAGGACACTGTTATGCCAAACAGCCATTTAGGCAATAAAAGTGATATTTTTCACCATAATCACAAGAATAACCAGCTCAAGAGATGAGTTTGGCCCCCCAGAGATGTTTTTAGACACCTAGTTGTGGACTCAAGCACACCACTTGAGTAGCAGAGTAGTGGTTGTGACCACCACTACAGAAACCTCATAGAGATTGTCTAGAGAATTTCATAACAGATTTATAACAGAACTCCCCTTTAGAGTGCTCTTAAGAGCAGAAAGGACCTTAGAAGATGTTCTCTAACAGAATGATATCATATCTTTGTGGCAGTGACTTATTTATAACATTTAGGTTACTATCAGAGCAGGGCCATCATTACTGATGGCTAATTATAGCAAGAATTAGCAAGACGAGTCCTCTCGAGGGCTACATTGCAAACCTAATAGAAGAAGACTAAGGCTCAAAGATGTGATGAGGTATAGAGGAGTAGTAGAAGGATTAGAGAGGTCAGATAGAGAGATCAGATAGAGAGATAGAAGAAGAGCTGTTTGATAAAGACAATGTGCTCGAGAGCAAGATAACTTGTAATTCACTGCCTCTCTCTACAGCCTATCAAAAGGCTTGAGAGCTATCTATTGTTCAGAGAAGATCCCTAGGAGTAGGATTAGAGGAGTGAGGAGTGGTAGCCAAGTAATTAGGAGAGGTGCTGTCTTATCATTTCACTTTTACTATCTTTGGGAATTTGGGAGTTTTCTTTATTTCTTTTCTTTTGTTGCATCATTGCTTTGTAATCCTAATAAAATACTCTAGGGCACAGAGAGAAAAAAGACTTTTTCCCCTATTATCTCTCCCTCTGTTACTCTAAAGCTGAAAGGCTATTTGAGTGATTTGAGGTTTTCTTTTGTGTTTGCTTTATAAAAACTCTATAAAACTTCTCTTAAAGGGAGACTCAAGCTCAACAGACTCAGGCATTTGCTTACACTAGGAGCTAACCACTCACTATGGGTTATTGGAGTTGGCTTCCAGTTGTATATTCAGCTGAAGAAAAGCCTACACAATGGCATGAGAGTTCTAGGTAGTACTGCTGTATCAATGGCGAGCCAGGCTACTAGACTAGGTAAGGGCAGTAGTGTCATAGTGCAAGATGAACATATGCCTTAGGGATCCTATTATGATGAGGGTTCTCTCAAGTGGATACTAAAAACAGTTCTTTTCTTCTTAGGTTTTTATTTGATATGTTTTGGTTATTCTTTGGACATTCACCTTCAGTAAGCTCTCTATTATTTGATTTATCTCCCCAGTGCCTACTTGTTTAGTGCACAATTGTAAAGCAGTTTGGAGATTTTGTCTCTCTGACCTTGCTTTTACCTTTGTTTCATGATCAAACCTTTTGATCCCTATCACTGGCTATGCCAAAGGATTCAAATCTGTGCTTGCAAAAGAGGATTTCGACATCCTCCTAGAGCACAGGCAATGGGACTATGCTATCAAGCTTATTCCAGGCTCAGAGCCTAAGTCGTTGAAAGTCTACCTTTTGTCTCTGGTAGAACAAAAGAAGTTAGACTTCTTCTTGGAGGAGAATCTACATACTGGACAAATATGCCTCTCTAAATCCCCCATGGCAACTCCAGTATTTTTCATCAAGAAGAAGGATAGCTCACTCCAGTTGGTTCAGGACTATCGTACACTCAATTCTATAATAGTCAAGAATAAATACCCCCTCTTACTGATCTCTGAACTCATATCTCAACTCTGCAGAGCTAGATACTTTACCAGGCTAGATATTCATTAGGGTTTCAACAATGTCTGTATTAAGCCTGAAGACAAGTGAAAGACAGCCTTCCAAACCAATTGAGGTATGTTTGAACCTTTAGTAATGTTCTTTGGGATAACCAATAGTTTAGCCACCTTCCAAACCATGATGAACAATATCTTCTGAGACCTCATAGCAGAAAACATTATGGTGGTCTATCTGGACAACATCCTGATCTTTACTAGAATGGAGGAAGAGCATACAAAGGCTATTTGATGGGTACTACAGATCTTGCAGGAAAACAAACTTTTTCTCCACTCAGAGATATATGAGTTCTGCAAGGAGCAAATCAAGTACTTGGGTCTAGTCATCTTAGAGAATAAAGTTTCTATAGATCCAGTCAAGGTTGTGGGAGTCTGAGAGTGGCTTTCCTAGGTTTCGTAAACTTCTACCAAAGGTTCATTCAAGACTTCTTCACCATAGCTCGATCCCTCTTTGACCTAACATGCTCTGAACAAGTCTGGATGTGGAGTAGAAGAGAGCAGGTAGCCTTTGAGGACCTCAAAACAGTGGTGACTACCACTCCAGTATTAATATCCCCTTAGGACTTAGAGCCTTTCTAAATTGAAGTAGATAGTTCAGACTTTGCCACAGGAGCAGTCTTGTCTTAGCAGTCAACGATGAACAAAAAATGGCACCCTGTAGTGTTCTACAACAAATTCTTGTCCTCCATGGAATAGAACTATGAAATCCATGACAAAGAAATGCTAGCTATTATCTGTACATTAGAGGAGTGAAGGCACTTTCTAGAAGGAGCAACCCATTTGATAGAGATCTGGACTGATCACAAGAACCTCAAGTATTTCATGATGGCCAAGAAACTTAACTGTCATCAAGCCTATTGGTCCTTGTATCTGGCTAGGTTTAACTTCCTACTTCACTACTATCCTAGATGTACTATGGGCAAACTGGACATATTGTTGAAAAGAGCTAATCATGGAAATGGAGCCTCAGACAATCAGAATGTAGTCCTTCTTTGACTGGAATTCCTTGCAGTACGTGCCCTAGAACTAACAGGTATAGAACAGAAAATCTTGTCTGATATCCATAAGAGAAACCGAAATGGAGACCAAGAGGAACCCATAGCTAAGGCAGCATAAGAGCTCTAGGGCTCTACTAACAGAGCAATGTACTTCTCAAAGTAGTCGAACATAGATGGCCTGTTCCAGTTCCAAGGGAAGATATTGTTGGGGAATCAAGCTAATGCTATGATCTAGTAGATGTTATGAACATCGAGTGGGACTACAACTATTATCAGCCATGGTCTGATAATGAGTGGTTAGTAGACGAGATATTGGCAATGTTAGACGAGGACATTATTATGCAGTAATGCATTGAATAATTTCTGAGGACTCTAAGAAATAATGGACTCACAGAACGGACAAGACTCTTCAGAGAAATCTCAGACTTACTTTCTATTTTTGGACCTGTGCCAAATGGGACAACATCGGACTAACCTATTATTAGGACACTAACTTGACTTGTCACCCTTAACACTTCTGTCACTGGACTGTCACTTAACTAGTCACTCTTAGTTACAAGTAGTGTTACCACATTGTAACATAGTCACAATACCTAGTTAGGATAAATACAGACCAGAAAGAGAAGGGAACGGCAA
>Ga0153962_1000325_pt1 | contig 10938 bp, 10 predicted proteins | sample TSFL046MetaG_FD_106657 | JGI IMG/M metagenome (GOLD analysis project Ga0153962, IMG submission 106657) | Attine ant fungus gardens microbial communities from Florida, USA - TSFL046 MetaG | ecosystem: Host-associated > Fungi > Mycelium > Unclassified | place: USA: Florida, Withalacochee...
CCAGAGCTCTGAGATATGTCTAACGCATGGAGTTCAACAACATCTTTCACTCCAAGTCCATTGCTCCAAGACATAGCAATCTTGAAGGGGGGTGAATGTAAGGGGACACCTCCATTTCCACCCCTGAATGGCACGATGATACTCCGGAGCTACCTTAGCCTGTTTTACTAGTAATACTTAAACACACTAGTTTAGCTCTGATCCTGCTAACCCTGACACTAAGAAATGTAAGCTTAGTATATAATATAAAAGATCCCTTCAGGAGCCTCATTCTAATCTCTGAGGATTCTCCTGGAGTCTTGTGCCTAGTCACCCTTACAAGATTCCCCCTAGCCCTACTATCACTTAGCCCCCATTCTCTGATAGTCTATGAGACACTTAATAAATGCAGTAACAGTTCTGCCCCAGGCCCAGATCACCTTTCATGGAGGCACCTTAAAAGAATACTAAACGATGAAGAATGCATGACCAACATAGTCAACATAGCCAATACATGTATCAATCTCAGCTATTGGCCAACACACTTTAAGAAATCATTTTCTATTTTTATCCCAAAACTCAACAAACTCTCATATGATCCTAAATCATTCCAGCCCATCATACTACTCAACACAATTGGAAAACTCATTGAGAAGGCTATAAGTAATAGAATACAAGTCTACTCTATTGTAACAAACTTCCTGCACCCTAATCAATTAGGGAGCATTTGTCAATGATCCACCACTGATACAGGAGTATTTCTCATCTATGTTGTTTGTGCAGATTAGATAAAAAGACTACATATAAGCACTCTAGCATTTGACATCACTCAGTTCTTTCTCTCGCTCAACTATCAGCTATTCTCTCTTATCATGGCCAAAGCAGGTTTTGACAACAAAGTCACTCAATTCTTCTCCAACTACCTGACCAACAGACTTACTCAATACATCTGGAACCAGTTCACTTCACCACTTTTCAATACAGATATCAGAGTTGGCCAAGAATCTTTTTTGTCCCCTATTCTCTCTGCCCTTTATGTGGCTCCCCTATTTCACATATTCAAAAAAAGAACCATGAATCTTTCTATACCTGTCTCTCTTCTCTCTTTTGTTGATGACAGTTTATTTGTTTCTCAGGGGAAAAGCTAAAATCAAACAGTATCCTTCAAAGTAGTTATAGTATTATTTCCTCTCTTTTTGAAAACTTTGGTCTCATTATTGAACATGACAAATCTGAAGTATTCCACTTCTCTAGGGCTACAAAAAAAAGTGAACCTCCACCACTAGACCTCAGCCCAGCAGGCAGTTCTATCCTCAACCCCAAAGATGTTTGGCAATACCTTAGATTCTTCTTTGATAAAAAACTTTCCTTTAGGTACCACACTCACTACTATGCCAACAAAGCAATTTCTACCATCAAAAGCATGAAAATGCTTGGCAACTCTACAAGAGGCCTATCTTCTGTGCATAAGCACCTCTTATACAGGACATGTGTACTTCCCATCACACTATATGGACTCCAACTCTGGTACTTCAAAGGCGCCCCTACCTTTTACCTTCTTAAAGAGTTAAAGAAAATGCAATGAAGAGCAGCCCTATAGATCACAGGAGTATTTCGCACATCTCCCACATGGGAAGTTGAAGCCATTGCTGGTCTTATCCCTATTCACTTCCACCTTGACAAACTCATAGGATGTCACCACCTATGAGTAGTCTCACTCCCCAAGCAACATGCCATCAACACTCTCCTAGACAAACATCACTCAAAGCAGGCTACCCCTCATCACATGGTCACTAGCCAATTAACATTCAAACAGAATCTTAAAATAAAAAGCCCAATTGTAAATATCAACCATTGCCTAAACCAAATACTACTAGTATTCAACAATCTTAACAAAAAACTGTCTCCTGGTTTCTGTCTAGTAGATATATTCCCTAATCATTTCTCTTTTAATGTAGTTAAATGCAAAGATGCCAAAGTAAGAGCCACCCACCTCAACAAGCTCAAAAATGTCTATAGAGCCTCTAAAGATGACCCTAACACCCTCTTCATCATATCACATTCAAGTTTAAAAAACAACATTGTCACATCTATCACATATATCTGATGAGGACAAGCCCTAATCACCAAAGCCATATATCATGCTATGAACATCTCAACCACTGAAGCAGAATTATTTGCCATCAGACAAGGAATAAGCTAGGCTGCCCACACTAATAGCATTAAAAATATGTTACAAACTTCATTCAGCCATATCTCCATCAGTTCTTTGATGATTCACACAGTCTTAATAGCACCCAAAAGCCCTTGAAAAGACCTTTTGATTGATACCAGTCATGTCTCAAAGCAATCAGTAATGGCCGAGATATTAGGCAGATCAACTAGTAACCATTATGGTACTGTTTATTAAATCGCCAATATCTTGGAAACTGTCATGATCTAAGCTTCACTTTTAGGCATCAGAAAAGCCCTCTTCATACCACTTAAAATGAGCCTAAAACAGCACTGAGGCAATTAATATTAGTGGAGATATGAAGACCTCAATATTTGCACATGGACTTTATTAATTACTCATAAATACTCATCTGTTCTTTTCTTAGAACAAAGGACAGCCTCCATATGGTTAGGTTATCACTATTTCTAACACAAAGGCACTACTATATGTAGAACAATAGGTAGTAGTATGTGATGCTCTGTTCTAGTGCACAGACCATTACTTTTCTGTATATAAGGACTCTCTGTCTGAGGATTAGACCTCAGACTTAACAACATCTTTTGTCACTTGTCTAACTCTGCTTATAAGCTCTTTGAATCTATATTCCAACCCATCACAAAACAAGTAAGTGACCATTTGTGATAGGTACTATAGTAGTTATCAGTTAATCTGCCTGATATCTCAGCTAATATTTTGATTGCCTCGAGACATGACTGGCATCAATCAAAAGGTCTTCTTAAGGGCTTTCTGTAGCCATTGAGACCATGAGAATCATCAAAGAATTGATGGAGATATGGCTGAATGAAGTTTGTGACATTTCTATTCTCTTTTGCCAGTCTGGTCATCTACTTAAACTGTCAGCTTTTCCTATTCTAGATCCCAGCACATGTTTGAGCATGAAGTCAAATCTGGACAAATATAATGCCCATCTTGCCTGTCTACAGTTCAACTTTTGGCTGCTCATGAAGTACTCTAGATTCTTGTAGTTGCTCCTAATCTTAAATTTACTTTGTGCTCCTTCTAGCAGATGCCTCCACTTGTCTAACCATCTGATTATTGCTAACATCTCTCTATTGTGAATTTCATAGTTTCTTTCTGTCTCATTCAACAATTTTGAGATAAAAGCCACTAGCCTCCACTTCTCATTCTTACATTTCATCGACAACACTTCTCCTGTTGTGTATTCCAATACATCTGTCTCTACCCTCATTTCTTTATCTAAATCAGGTGCCACTAACACTGGTCATATCATGAACACCTATTTCAACTGTTTGAATGTCTTTTCCTGCTCTTCTCCCCAACTCTACTTCTCGTTCTTTCTGACCAGTTTGTGCATTGGCTTAGCTATTTTAGTGAAATTCTTGACAAATCACCTATAGTAGTTTGCTAGCCCTAAGAACTTCTGTACCTCTTTGACTGTTTTTGGCCTTGGCCATTCCAGAACTCCTGCTACTTTCTCTTTCTATATCTTGATTTATCCTGACCCCATTACTAGCCCTAGGAAGTTGATTTCTCTTACTTTCCATACACATTTTTCTAGCTTTATGTAGAGGTTGTTCTCCTCTATTCTCTTTAACATTTCTTCTGCTATCTCATTGTGCCCTTTTTCTTCTTCTGTTTCTACTAAGACATTGTCCATAAATGCTGCCACTTCTCCTGTGTTTATAAGGTCTCTCAAAATATTGTTCATCATTGCCTGAAAAGTTGCTGGCAAGTTTGTAAGACCAAAGAACATAACAGTGGGTTCATAAACTCCTAAGTACATTATAAACACTGCCTTCCACTCATCTCCTTCTTTTACCCATACATTATTGTATCCTCACCACAGATCCATTTTTGTGAACACTTGTTTTGTTCCCATAGTGTTAATTAGGTCCAAAATTAAAGGTAGGGAGTAATTATTCTTAACTGTCCCTTTGTTTAGGTATTGATAATCTTGTACCATTCTTTTCTTTCTATTCTTTTTCTCCACAAAGAATACTGGTGAGGTCTGTGGTGATTTTGAGGGTCTAATATACCCTTTTCTCAACTGTTCTTCCACAAATTCCTGTACTTCCTCTTTTTCTTGTCTTAACATCAAATATGTCTTTTCTTTCTTTGGGATGAAATCCTCTTTCAGATTAATCATGTAGTCCTATGGCTTTCTTGTTGGTATCCTTTCTGACTTGACTTTCCCAAATACTTTTAGCCACTTATGGAATTTCAGTAGCACTATCTCTTTGACTTTTTCTTTGTCTAGTTTGATTTTCTTGTTGAACTTTTCCTCCAATGTCCATTCCTACTCATCTCTATCTGCCTTTTCTATGCTTCTTACTTTCTTCCCTATTTTTCTTCTCTATTCAATGTCCTTTTTTACTGCTAAATTTCTTTCACATAGTGGTGGGCATCTTGTCATCTTTACTTCTCCTATCTCCTAGTTTATCTCCAGGTTATATTGAAGTACATCTACAATACATTGCTAGTATATATGTTTACACTAGACAATCACATGGACAGTCACATGCACATGGATCAGTAATCATAATAGTCCTTAATTAGATTAAAAGATATCGCACCACATAACATAGACAAGAGAAGTAAGGAATAATGGGAATGCAATATGAACCAATATAGAACCTCTAGTAGATATGGACTCATTAGACTTACTAAGTGATATCCTAGATATCCTCTTATAGCATCCCTAATATCACCTTTGTTTTCCCTAAACTACACATATCCATTCTCATTCTTTCCACATGATTTTTGTAGAAGACATTGACTTTTACCTGGTGTATAATATTTCCTCCACTATTCTCTGTTCTATCCACATTTTTCACTTTTAGAGGCCTTTCTAGTTTCGTCATCTTGAAACCATGTTTCTTGGCCATTTCTCTGTCCATGAACATCCCTATAGCACTACTATCCAGGAGCGCTTTCACTGTTATGCTTTCATGTGTATTTATTTTTCTATCACAATATCTAGCCATACTTCTCTTAAGATTTTGAACATTCTCCTAATGTCCCTTTTTTTCTCCTTCTCCTTTGCTGTGCCTTCTGGTTCTCCTGACCATATACTGCTTTGCTGCGCTTTTCCTTCTATGGGATATGCTGCTTTCTTCTCTTTCTTTTCTTGATATCCATACTATCTCTGGCTATTTGAAATTACCCCCTGTCCTCTATTCTTCTCTACATAACACCCCTTTTTTCCACACCTGTTATACTCTATGTATGTCACAATCACTTCTCCTGTATACCACCCCAATTTGAATAGGTATGTCCTATCTAGGATGTCCTCTCCATAATGTTCCTGCACCTTCTATTGTAAGAGATGTGCTGGGTGCCTTCTCTATTCCTCTTGTTACACTTCTCGTGGCTTGGCCATGTGCTAATGGGGATCAAAAGGTTTGATTACAAAACAAAGGTGAAAGCAAGGTGAGAGAGGCAAAATCTCCAAACTGTTTCACAATTGTGCACTAAACAAGTAGGCACTAGGAAGATAAATTAAATAATAGAGAGCTTACTGAATAAGAATAGCCAAAACATATTTAATAGAAACCTGAGAAAGAAAAAATATTTTAGTATCTATTTGAGCAAACCCTTACCATAAAAGGATCTCTAAGACATATGTTCATCTCATGCCATAACACTATTGCCCTTACCTAGTCTAGTAGCCTGGCTCGCTGTCAATACAGCAGTACTACCTAGAACTCCTGTGCTATCATGCAGGCTCTACTTTAGCTGACTGTACAACTGGAAGTCTACTCCAAAAATATGTAGCGAGTGGTTAGCTCCTAGCATAAGTGAATGCCTGAGTTCATTAAGGCTTGAGTCTCCCTTTGAGAGAAGTTTTATAGAGTTTTCATAAAGCAAACACAAAAGAAAACCTCAAATTACTCAAATAGCCTTTCAGCTCTAGAGCAACAGAGGGAGAGATGATGGGGGGAAGAGTATTCTTGTCCTTTCTATGCCCTAGAGTATTTTATTAGGATTACAAAGCAACGATACAACAAAAGAAAAGAAACAAAGAAAACTCCTAGATTCCCAAAGATAGTAAGAGTAAAATAATGAGACGGCACCTCTCCCGATCACTTGGCTACCACTTTCCACTCCTCTAATCCTACTTCTGGGATTCTTTTCTAAACAATAGATAGCCCTCGAGCATTTTGATGGGCTGTAGAGAGAGGTGGCAATCTCGAGTCATCTTGCTCTTGAGCATGTTGTCTTCATCAAACACCTCTTCTTCTATCTCTCTATCTGATCTCTCTTCCTGACCTCTCTAGTCCTTCTACTACTTCTTTATACCTTATCACATCTTTGAGTCTCAGTCTTTTTCTGTTAGGTTTGCAATGCAGTCCTTGAGAGGATTCATCTTGCTAGTTCTTGCTATAATTAGCCATCAGTGATAATGGCCCTGCTCTGATGGTAACCTAGATGAGTGACTGCTGCTGAGATATGACATTATCCTGTTAGAAAACATCTTCTAAGGTCCTTTCTGCTCTCAAGAGCACTCTAGAGAGGAGTTCTATTATAAATCTGTTATGAAATTCTCTAGATAATCTTTATGAGGTTTCTGTAGTGGTGGTCACAGCCACTACTCTGCTACTCAAGTGGTATGCTCAAGTCCATAACTAGGTATCTAAGGAACATCTCTGGGGGGCCGAATTTATCTCTCAAGCTAGTTATTCTTATTATTATGGTAAAAAATGTCACTTTTATTGCCTAAAGAGCTGTCTGGCATGATAGCTCACTGCCTCTTCCTCCTCTACTCTCCTCAACTTCTTTGGCTGTGCTTTTTGTGGCTTTGCCATATGTGCTGCTTTCTCTACTCCTTTCTTCTCTATCTTCTTTCATAGCAAACACTCCTTGCATTTGTGTCTCTTTTCTCCACATTTGAAACACTCTACTACCCAGTTGTCTTCTTTCATCTCCTGTCTCCTTAATTCTACTCCATACTTTATCACTCTACTTGCTAACACTTCAAATTTATTTTGGGGGACTGATTTCCCCTTTTCCTTTTTCTTCTTTCTACAGTGTTGGGCTTGGTGTCCAAACCCTCTGTATTTCTAGCACTCTCTTTCTTATCTTTCTTCTAACTTTGCCCTTAATAAAGTGAGAACACACTTTTGTTTGAGTAAGCTGCTCATAATGTTGTGATATTGTTGTTGAGACATCATAATGATATCTCAGGGGTACAGATATAATGTTGAGTCTTGCTATTTACTGCTATGTCTGCTGGGGCACAAGATCTTTACTTAGCCAGGTATCTACTTCCCTACTGACTACTGCTCTAATACTTACACTATTATCTCAACAGAGAGGATCCCTACTCTAGACAGCTCTTTAAGAGATAACTGTCACTCCTCTGTGTGTACCAGTCATAATGGACCACAGTACAAGGTTTATATAGTGAAAATGTAACTAACAGGTTCAATTAGTAGGTCAGAACTCGACTATACACCTGAACTTAGTGTACAATTTCCTTTCTCAGTCCCTAACTGACTGAGAAGTCCTCTTAAGCCAAGAGCCCAGCTATATATAGAGATAGCTAACAATCACAATAATCATTGGCTGAGAGTTAATAAAGTGATCGAAGTGATTTGTGAGTAGGGTTCAAAGTGAACTAAGCCCTAAATGTGGTTATCAAGTTCTTCTGTCAGTGACTAACTTAGAATCTTAGTCTAGGGTTTAGACCAAGAGGCTCTTCAGGGTTAGAAGAAAACTCAATAGAGTCCTCATTTCATTCTGCTATACTACTTATATATTTCTGCACTGTTTGTTCTTATTTATTCTACAAGTCCTTACTAGTCCAGGGTTCGATTCCAGTCCATGTCATATTTCTTGGTCATGGTCAAGGCAACTCATGACAAAATGTTAGTAGTAGTTAGATGTTTGGAAGCATGGAGACATTTTCTGGAAAAAACAGTAGTTAAATTCAAGATCTGGATAGATCACAAGAATCTTGAATACTTTATGAAAATACAAAAATTAAATCAGAGACAAGCAAGATAGGCTTTATACCTATCTAGGTTCAATTTTACACTAAAGCATATTCTAGGGAGTAAGATGGGGAAAGCAGATAGTCTTAGCAGAAGACCAGACTGGGAGGTTGGAGTGGAAAAGGACAATGAGGATGAAACATTAGTTAAACCAGAGTGGCTAGAAGTCAGAAAGACAGAAGTGGCAAAAATCATAGTAGACAAAGTAGATCTACTAGAAGAAGTAAGAAAGTCAAAAGTAAAAGATGATGAAGTGGTAAAAGCCATAAAAGAAATGAAATGAGCAGGGATGAAGATGTTAAGAGATGAGGAATGAAGAGAAATTAACGGTGTAATGTACAAAGAAGAAAAAGTCTATGTACCAAAGGATAACAAGCTTAAAGCAGAAATAATTAGGCTACATCACGATATGCCAGTAGGAGGTTATGGAAGACAGTGAAAAACAGTAGAATTGGTCACTAAGAATTTCTGATGGCCAGGAGTTACAAAAGAAGTGAAGCAGTATGTGGAAGGGTGTGACACTTGTCAGCGAAACAAAAACTACACAGAATAGCTGGCAGGAAAATTAATGCCAAATTCAATTCTAGCAAAACCATGGATGCATATATCAGTAAACTTTATCACTAAGTTACCTTTAGCGCAGGGATATGACAGCATTCTAGTAGTAGTAGATCAGTTAACTAAAATGGTCCATTTCATACCAACTACAGAGAAAACATCAGCAGAAGAGTTAGTAAGGCTGTTTAGAGATAATGTGTGGAAACTGCATAGGTTGCCAGAAAGCATTATTTCAGATAGAAGACCCTAATTTGTGGCAGGGTTAATGAGAGAGTTGAATGGAATGTTAGGGATCAAAAGTAAATTGTCAACAGCATTTTATCCACAGACAGATGGTATCAAGTAGAGACTCTGGAGTGACTGGGCTTAGTCTTAGCTAACTAGCTAGACCAACCTCTACCTATTGCTCATTTTTAATGTAGTATACTGGGGTTGAAGATAATGAGGACAATTTAACTAGATTCTAGATAAGTCTACTAGATAGAGGACAAAACTAGAGTGTCAACATCAATGTGCTAGTTTATAGCTAGAGATCTTAGTAAATCAGTACAAAGGATGGAAAATGGTTGCAAATAGTGTGACTAAGCAGATGACATCTTCTTGCAGAGCCATTGTGGCTATGGGTCATAAGGAACTGTGACAGTACCCCCTCCTTAATGGCCACACCCTCATGGCCAATACTGAGATTGTTGCTAGGTATTCAATGGTTAGTAATGGGATGGATGTGGACCTTCAGGTGGTCAAAGGTGAGTTGTTTGGGCCAGGTTTCATCAGGTTTAACACGTGAAATTCTTGGATTAGTTTACTGGTATTTCTTAGGTCAGTATTGCTGAGCCAGAAGTATTCCTTTGAAGTACCTTTGTATCTGGCCCAGCAGACATAGTACAACAAGGGGTTTGTTCTCTGTCTATTCTACTTTAAGTTGAGGATCTATGCTACTTCAAATTCTAGATTCCTATCTAATTTGATAGGAGATGTAAGAGGACAGCACTAGTATCGCTTAGGCAACCTGGTAGGGTTTGTATCAGCTAGCATTTCCATAGATCCTCGGAGTCTGTAGTACCTAGTTTCCACATCCTCTAGTTCGGGTCTCCATCACAGTACTACATAGCTATATCTGGTAGTGTAGTTATTATTGTTCTGATATAAGTGTCCATAGCGACTGGCGCACAGACCAGGCTAGTCTAGTATGAGTAGCTAGTGATATATGGTAGAATACCTTACCTCAACAATAGTTTGATCTCCTGGGCTATTCAACAATCTAACTTAAGATACCTCCGCTACTATAGTTGAGTGTGTTCTGGAACGCCTCCGAGTGCCCCCTTACAGGAGAGGGGATAGGTTGCTGCGATTCGGAATGTTACTAAAGGAAGCTGGTTCAAGTTGGGATATGTGAAACACAAGGTGGATTGCTTTGAGGTGTTCTGGTAACTTCACAAGGTACAAGTGGGAGCCAACTTTTTCTGTTACAGAAAACAGTCCCAGGTATTATTCTAAGAGTTTTTTGGAGGGTTGGGTGGTCTTGATAAACTTTGCTAGGACATAGACTGCATCTTCTGCTTGAAATGTGGATGTTGTAGACTATTAAGCATCTGCTGGGCCTTGGTAGCGTCTCTGTGTCTCTGTGATGGCTCATTTCAATTTCATATGTGTGGTTTCTAAATCTACTACAAATTTCTTAGCTGATTGTGATAAGAGTTCGCAGGCTGTTTGTACTTGTAGGCTAGAATGGTAACCCTTGTTTACAAAGAAGGAGAATAATCCTGTAGTAGACGAGGACATGTTGTTAAAGGTGAACTCCACTAAGGGTAGTAGCCTAGACCAGTTAGATTGCTAATAATTACAATAGATCCATAGGTATTGCTCCAATGTCTGGTTTGTGCATTTGGTCTGGCCATTCATCTCCAGGTGATAGCCTGCAGAGAAGTACAACCTCATCTCCAAAGCTTAGACGAGTGACCTGAAAAACTTTGAAATAAACTCTGTTTCCCTGTCCAATGTGACATGACTTAGTACTCTGTGTTTGGAGAATACGTTCTGAATAAAGAGGTTAGCAAGATCTATGGCATTGATTGAGCTATATGTTGGGACAAAAATTGCCTGCTTTGTAAGTCTATCTATCACTACCAGTATGTTTGTGTGACCTTCTGACTCCAGCAGATACTCAATGAAGTTCATTAATATAGACTTCTATAGACACAGTGGAATGAG
>Ga0153962_1000327_pt1 | contig 10914 bp, 9 predicted proteins | sample TSFL046MetaG_FD_106657 | JGI IMG/M metagenome (GOLD analysis project Ga0153962, IMG submission 106657) | Attine ant fungus gardens microbial communities from Florida, USA - TSFL046 MetaG | ecosystem: Host-associated > Fungi > Mycelium > Unclassified | place: USA: Florida, Withalacochee...
ACGAGGTGCCGAAATCGCCCTGCAGCATGCCTGTCAGCCAGTGGACGTAACGCATCAGCAAAGGCTGATCCAGCCCCAGCTGCTGCCGTAACGCCGCCACCGTCTCCGGCGTGGCGTTTTGCCCAAGGATCATCTGCGCCGCGTCGCCCGGCAGCAGGCTGGTGATAAAGAACACCACCGCCGAGACGATCAGCAACGTCAGGATGCCGGCGCCGGTGCGCCGGGCGATCAGGAACAGCATGTATCGGTTCATCGGCGTTCTCCAGCGTCGAGAGGGTTAAGCGGACAGCCAGGCGAATTCGTGAAAGCGATAGCCCATCATCATGCCGGAGGGCCAGGCTTCGACGCCCTTCACCTTTTTGCTGTAGCCGTCGGTGGAGCTGATAAAGGTCGGGATAATGGTGCCGCAGTGGTCGTAGATCAGCTTCTGCATATCGCCGTACATCTGCTTGCGCTTCGCCTGATCCCGCTCGCCGCGCGCCGCGACCACCAGCTGGTCGAACTGCGCGTTCTTCCAGCCCGACTCGTTGTTGGGCGCGCCGGAGAGGTAGAACTGCGAGAAGAGCATATCGAGCGTCGGACGCGGGTTGATCGAGCCATAGCCCACCGGATCTTTGGTCCAGTGCGTCGACCAGTAGCCGTCATAGGGCACGCGGCGCACTTTGATATTGAGGCCGGCGCTGCGCGCCACCTGCTGAATCAGCTGGCCGCCCTCAACCGCGCCCTCAATATTCGGCGTGGTGATAATCTCTACCGTTGCGCCCTTCATGCCCGCCTTTTCGACGTGAAATTTCGCCTTCTCCACGTCGAGCGGACGCGGCTTCAGCTCGGCGTTGTAGAGCGGATGCCACGGCGGCACCGGCGTATCGTTGCTGACGTCGCCGTAGCCCTGCAGCACCGTTTTCACCAGCATCTCGCGCGGCTGCAGATATTTCAGCGCCAGCACGAAATCTTCGTTGCTGCCGGGCTTGATATCGGTGCGCACGATCAGGTTGGTATACATGCCCGATTTGCTCTCCAGCACGCCGAAATCGCTGGTCGCCTTGATGCGCTTGCAGTCATTGGCGCTCAGGGTCGAGACGATATGCAGGTCGCCCGACATCAGGGCGTTAACGCGCGCCGCCTGGTCGGTGACGCCCAGCAGCTCCACCTCGTCGAGGTGCGGCAGGCCCGGCTTAAAGTAGTTGGGGTTTTTCGTGCCGACCGAGCGCACACCTGGGGTAAATTCCTTACAGACATAAGGCCCGGTGCCGATGCCTTTGGTAAAGTCTTTAGTGCCGTCCTGCACGATCAAAAACGGCGGCGCGGCGAGGATATAGGGCAGATCGAAGTTCGCCTGGCCCAGCACCAACTGCACTTCGTTATCGTTAACGGCGCTGATGGTCTTAAACTGCTCGGCAATTTTAAAGGCGTTCGAGGCGACCGCCGCGTCTTTGTGGCGGCTAAGCGAGTAGATCACGTCTTTCGCGGTCAGCGGCTTGCCGTCGTGAAAGGCCACGCCGCTGCGCAGCTTGATCTGCCAGGTGACGCCGTCGCTGGAGTCGAGCGAGGCCGCCAGCGCCGGCAGCGCTTTGAGATCTTTGTCCAGCTCGGTCAGGCCGTTGTAGAACATACACTGGCGGGTATAGTCGCCGCTGTTGTTGGCCTTAGCGGGATCAAGGGTATCGGTGGCGGAGGCGTTGGACATGGCGGCGCGGATTTTGCCGCCTTTCACCGGCGTTTCGGCGGCGAAGCCCAGCTGCGGAAAGCCGATCAGGCCGCTGCTCATCACCGCTCCGGCGGAGAGCATTTTCATCAGGCCGCGGCGCGACAGCGTGCCTTCGGTCAGCATGCGCGTCAGCGCGTTATTATCATTTTGACTCATCTGCGTACCCTCAATAAGCGTTTAAGTTCACCTGGAATGCAAGCATCAAGAGAAACGATCTTTGGCTTTGTAATAGAGTCCGGCGAGCGGCAAAAACCACGGCTTGCCGTGATAGCCGGGCAGCGCGGGCCAGGCGTCGCGCTGCCAGGGATTGCGGTTGCTTTTCTCGGCGATCAGATCCGCCATCACCGCGCCCATCCACACCGACATTTGGGTGCCGTGGCCGCTGTAGCCCATGGAGTAGAAGACGCCGTCATGTTCGCCCGCGTGCGGCAGCCGATCGGCGGACATATCCACCATGCCGCCCCAGCAGTAGTCGATACCCGCCTGCGCCAGCGACGGAAAGAGGCTGGCCAGCGTCGCCTGCAAAATCTCACCGCTGCGCGAATCCGAGGTAGGGTTGCTGACCGCGAAGCGCGCACGGCCGCCGAACACCAGCCGACGGTCGGCGGTGGTACGAAAGTAATTGCCAAGGTTGAGCGAGGTGACGTAGGTACGATCCTGCGGCAGCACCTGGCGGATGGTCGCGTCGCCCAGCGGCTCTGTCACCACGATAAAGCTGCCCACCGGCACGATACGGCGCTGGAACCAGCGGAAAGGCCCGGCGTTAGAGCAGCCGGTCGCCATCAGCACCTTATCGGCGAGGATCTCGCCCCTGGCGGTTTGCACGCGGTGGCGATAGCCGTCAAGGCGGGTTAAGCCGGTCACCGCATGGTGCGGAAAAATTTTGGCCCCGCTGCGCGCCGCCGCTTCCGCCAGGCCGACGCCGAACTTGCCCATGTGCATCTGCCCGCCGCGCTTTTGCAGCAGCCCGCCGTGAAAGGCGTCACTGCTGACTTCGCGGCGAATATCCTCTTTGCCGATCAGCTCAATATCGGGATCGACGGTGCGCCGCATTAGCTCCCAGGCTTCGCGTAGCCCGGCGAAATGGGACGCCTTGCTGGCGAGCTTGAGCTTGCCGCACAGGCGGAAATCGCAGTCGAGCCGCTCGTCGCGCACCAGCTGCTCGACGTAGCTCACGGCGTCGTCGTAGGCGCGATAAAAGCGCGTGGCTTTCTCGATGCCCTGGCTCGCCACCAGCGAGGCAAAGTTCTGCGCCACGCCGGTATTGCAGTGTCCACCGTTGCGCGCCGAGGCCTGGCTCATGACCTCTCCCCCCTCCAGCAGCACCACGTCGAGGCCGCTGCGCGCCAGGCTGAGCGCCGCCGAGATGCCGGTAAAACCGCCGCCGATCACCACCACGTCAGCGCGCGACGGCAGCGAACCTTCCGCCGCGCCGTGAAACGGCGGCGCGGTGGCCTGCCAGAACGATTCGAGTTTCATAACGCGATCCTCAGAGTCCGACCAGAGCGGGCAGTGCGCCAACGTCAGGGATTTCGGTATAGCCGTAGTACGGATTGGCTGGTTCGTGGCCGCGGTTCACCCAGGCTTTATGGGTAATGCCGAGGTCATGGGCCGTCATCAGGTCGTAGCGAAAGCTGGAGGAGACGTGCAGGATTTCGTCCGGCCGGCAGTCGAGCTGCTGCAGCATATATTCGAAGCCTTTCATCTGCGGTTTGTAGGCCCCCACCTCTTCGGCGGTAATCGCCAGGTGGATCGGCGCGCCCAGCCGCGGAATATGGTGCGGCAGCAGATCCTTCATCGAGTTGCTGAGCAGCACCAGCGGGAACTCGGTCGCCAGCTTCGCCAGCCCGGCCGGCACGTCCGGATGCGGCCCCCACGTCGCGCAGTCGGTGTAGATAAAGTCGCTGTCCGCCTTGTCCCACGCGACGCCCCACTTTTTGCAGGTGCGCTGGATCGCGTTGCTCACCACGTCGTAGTAGGGCTTCCAGGCGCCCAGCACTTCATCCATGCGGTAGCGGGAAAAATCGGTGGTGAAGGCCTGCATCTCCTCTGCCGCCACGCGGTCCTTAAAGCAGCGCGCCGCCGCGCCCGCCATGTCGAAGTTAATCAGCGTGCCGTAACAGTCAAAGGTGATGAATTTCGGTTTAAACAGTGCCATGACGCGACCTCGTCTTTATCAGGAAAGGTTAAAAATCGATCAGTACGCTTTTCTGGCGCTGGCAGGCCTGAAACGCCTGTCGCCCCAAATCTTTGCCGATGCCGGAGCCGAGAAAGCCGCCGGTGGGAATGATGAAATCGCCGGAGCGGCCGTAGCGGTTGACCCATACCGTGCCCGCGTCGATGGCGCGTATGGCGCGCATAGCGCGCGGCAGGCTCAGGGTATGCACGCCCGCGCACAGGCCGTAAGTTTCATGCGCCGCCAGCCGCAGCCCCTCTTCTTCGTCGTCGAAGGTCTGCACCGTCAGCACCGGGCCGAAGATCTCCTGCTGTACCGCCGGATTATCCGGCCCTACGCCGCACAGCAGCGTGGGCTGCCAGAACCAGCCGTCGCTGGTGTCGGCGAAGCGCTCGCCGCCGACCAGCACGTCCGCGCCCTGCGCCCGCGCGGCGGCGATCACCGACGCGACTTTTTGTCCCTGACGTTCATCGATCAGCGGCGCGTAGCGGCTCTCTTGTTGCCAGGTCGCCCCGGGCTGCACGCTGCGGCACAGCGCGGCGAGGCGATCGAGCAGCGGCGCGGCGATGGCGCGCTGCACGATCAGGCGGGTGCCGGCGACGCACGCCTGTCCGCCGTTAGCGGTGAAGCCGCGCAGGATGCGCTGCGCCAGCACCTCAATATCGCCCGCGTCGTCAAACACCAGCTGCGGGCTTTTGCCGCCCAGCTCCAGCGTTACCGGCTTCATGCCGTGCTGCGCCACGTCGCTCATAATGCGCGACCCGGTCAGAGTAGAGCCGGTAAACGAGACTTTGCGCACCAGCGGATGGGTGACCAGCGCATGGCCGGTCACCGCGCCGCTGCCCTGCACAATATTGAGTACGCCAGCCGGCAGACCGGCCTGTACCGCCAGCTCCGCCATGCGCACCGTTGAAAACGGCGTCAGTTCAGAAGGTTTCAGCACCACGGCGTTGCCTGCCGCCAGCGCCGGGCCGCACTTCCACGACGCCATCGACAGCGGGAAATTCCACGGCGTAATGGCACCGACCACGCCGTACGGCTCGGCGATCAGCATGCCAAGGCTGCTGTCGCGGGTCGGGAAGAGATCGCCACTGTACTTGTCGGCGCACTCGGCATAGAAGCGGATTGCTTCGGCGGTAAACGGAATTTCATGCTGCGCCACGTCGCTAATGGGACGCGTGGAGCCGAGCGCCTCCAGCTGCGCCAGCAGGCTGTCCTGCTCGATAAGATCGGCCCAGCGGCGCAGCACCCGGCCACGTTCGCGCGGCGCGCAGCCCGACCAGCCGCTGGTTTTCAGCGCCTGCTGCGCCGACTGCACCGCGCGGTCGACGTCGGCGGCGTCCGCCTCATGCAGCGTGGCGTAGACTCTGCCGTCCGACGGGCGTTTTACCGCGAACGCCGCGCCCTGGGTCTGGATATGATGGCCATCAATGTAGTGGCCGACAGGAAGCGAAACTTTATCAGGGTCGAAACTTAACATGGATAAATCCTTATTTGTTACACCCGTCAGCCATAATGAAATTAGCGCGCTGGCAAGGCTTATATTCAGCGTAAATAAGCTCATGCAAAAAGGTAATGCAGAAAGTATGCCAGCCAGCTAAAAAATAAAAATGCGTTTAAAACTGCGCAAAAAAATTTTCTGCCGTATTGAAAGCGGAAATTTTGCGTAATTGCCGAACCAATAAACAGATGATTTAGCTCACAAATTTTATGCATTGCCGTGGTGCATCGCGCATGAAACTTGCACTAAAATGGCGAAATGCAGGAAAACCTGACGCAGCGCACAAAAAAAAAGCGTTTGCCGCACTGGCGACAAACGCTTACTTCAGGAAAAACGTAGAGGAACGGAGAATTAATTCAGGCTGCCAATATGAAAGGTTTTTTGTTCCAGATATTCTTCAATGCCATAGCGCGATCCTTCCCTACCTGTTCCCGATAATTTTACGCCGCCGAACGGCGCGACTTCTAATGAGATAGCGCCAGTATTAAAACCGACCATGCCAAATTCCAGCGATTCGGCCACGCGCCACGCGCGGCGGATATTTTCCGTGAAGAAATAGGCGCCCAGGCCATAGGGCGTATCGTTGGCCATCGCGACCGCCTCCTCTTCCTCGTCGAAGATAAACAGCGGCGCGACCGGCCCAAACGTCTCCTCATGGGCGATACGCATCTGCGTCGTCACCGCGCCAAGCACCGTTGGCTGCACGTATGTACCGCTGCCGTGGCTGGCGCCGCCGGTCAGCAGCTCCGCGCCAAGGCCCAGCGCATCCTGGATATGGCCGTTGACTTTCTCTACCGCGCGCTCGTTGATCAGCGGGCCGATAGTGCTGTCGGGCGCAAAACCGTCGCCTACCTTTAGCGTCGCGACCGCCTCAAGCAGCTTCGCCGTGAAGCGTTCATAGATGCCGCGCTGCACCAGGATGCGGTTGGCGCAGACGCAGGTTTGTCCGGCGTTGCGGAATTTACTGACCATCACGCCCGCCACCGCGATATCGATATCGGCGTCGTCGAAGACGATAAACGGCGCGTTGCCGCCCAGCTCCAGGCTCAGACGCTTAACGCTATCGGCGCTCTGCTGCATCAGCAGCTGGCCGATGCGCGTCGAGCCGGTAAAAGAGATTTTGCGCACCAGACGGCTGCCGGTTAGCGCCGCGCCAATCTCTGTCGGCAGGCCGGTCACCACCTGCAGTACGCCAGCCGGAAAGCCCGCGCGCTCCGCCAGCACCGCCAGCGCCAGCGCCGACAGCGGCGTCAGCTCTGACGGCTTTACGATAATCGGACAGCCCGCCGCCAGCGCAGGCGCGACTTTGCGGGTGATCATGGCGATGGGAAAGTTCCACGGCGTGATGGCCGCCGCCACGCCGACCGGCTGCTTCAGCACCAGAATGCGACGATCTTCGCTCGGCGCGGGAATGGTGTCGCCGTAGATACGGCGCGCCTCTTCGGCGAACCATTTGACAAAGCTGGCGCCGTACAGCACTTCGCCTTTTGCTTCCGCCAGCGGCTTGCCCTGCTCGGCGGTCATGATGGTTGCCAGGTCGTCGGCGTTATCGAGGATCAGCTGATGCCACTTCTCCAGCAGCGCGGCGCGGCTGGCGTTGGGCGTCTTGCCCCAGGCGATACGCACCGCGTCGGCGCAGGCGATGGCCGCTTCCGTCTCCGCGCGGCCCAGCGCCGGAATAGTCGCCAGCGTTTCGCGGGTGGCGGGATCGATGACCGGCAGGGTTTCACCATTGCTTGCGTCCTGCCAGCGGCCGCCAATCAGCGCCTGCTGGCGCAGCAGATCGGAATCTTTTAGTTGAAGACGCGACATCTCACTCCCCTTTTTTTGATCGGTTTTATTCCACTCTATCGCGTCGTCTCAGCGCAGGATGTTTTTCTCACCGGGCAGAAACCCTAAACAGCGAGTTTTGCGCGCGGAAAGAAAATTTTATGCCGCACGGCTGCTATGCTCAGTTTTTAAACAAGGAGATAACCATGAGCGATCATATGTGGCGAGCGGTAGATGACTATTTCACCCAGACGCTGGTAAAGCCGGATGCAGCGCTAGAGGCGGTGCTGGCGCGTAACGCGGCCGCTGGCCTGCCGTCGATTGACGTGGCTCCCAACCAGGGCAAGCTGCTTTACCTGCTGGCGCGCATGATGAACGCCTCGCGCATTCTGGAGATCGGCACGCTGGGGGGTTACAGCACGCTGTGGCTGGCGCGCGCCCTGCCGGAGAGCGGTAAAATCGTGACGCTGGAGTTTTCGCCGCAGCATGCGCAGGTGGCGCGTGAGAACTTCGCCGAGGCGGGCGTGGTCGATAAAGTCGAGCTGCTGGTAGGTCCGGCGCTGGAGAGCCTGCCGAGGCTGCAGGGCCCGTTCGATATGATCTTTATTGATGCCGATAAGCGCAATAATCCACACTACCTGCGCTGGGCGCTGAAGCTGGCGCGCGTCGGCAGCGTGATTATCGGCGATAACGTGGTGCGCAGCGGACGCATCGTGGATTCGCAGTCCACGGATGAAAACGTGCAGGGGCTGCGGCACTATCTGCGCGACGTCGGCGAGAGCCCGCACCTGACGGCTACCGCGCTGCAAACCGTCGGCAGCAAAGGCTGGGATGGCCTGCAGCTGGCCATCGTCGAGTCGCTACCGGATCAGATCTGAAAGTCGATTACCGGCTCTTCTTCGTTTTGATAGGAGAGCGCCTGGCGCTTAATCTCTTCCAGCGACAGGTTGGCGTTGCATAACTCCATAAACTGCCAGACGTAGTTGCGCTGCAGCTGGCCGCGCTTCAGGCCAAGCCAGACGGTGTTAGCGTCAAACAGATGATGCGCGTCGATGCGCACCAGCGCCTCTTCCGGCTGAATTTCGCACGCCTGATCGGCGAGGATGCCAACGCCTAATCCCAGTTCAACATAGGTTTTCACCACGTCTGAATCCTGTGCGCTCAGCACGATGTCCGGCTTCAGCCCGACACTCTGGAAAGCGCGGTCAACGCGCGAGCGTCCGGTGATGCCCTGTCGATAGGTAATTAACGGGTAGCGGCTCAGGGTGCTGAGCGACACCGGCTGCTGCTGCGCCAGCTCATGATCGCTGGGCACCAGCAGCGCATGGTGCCAGCTGAACCAAGGGAACGCCGCCAGGCTGGGGTTGTTCACCAGCAGTTCGCTGGCGATGCCGACGTCCGCTTCGCCTGCCAGCAGCATGGCGACGATCTCCTGCGGCGATCCCTGATTAAGCTCCAGCCGCACGTTGGGGTAAAGCTGGCGAAACGCCTTGATGACGCGCGGCAGGCTGTAGCGCGCCTGGGTGTGCGTGGTGGCGATGGTCAGGATGCCGCTGGTTTCGTTGGTAAAGACGTCCGCCAGGCGGCGAACTTTTCCCGCCTCGTCGAGAATGCGTTCGGCGATGGTCAGCAGCGCTTTGCCCGGCTCCGTCATGCCCAGCAGGCGCTTGCCGCGGCGGATAAAAATTTCCACGCCCAGCTCATCTTCCAAATCGCGAATATGACGACTGACGCCCGACTGCGAGGTAAATAGCGTGTTTGCCACTTCCGTCAGATTGAACTCACAGCGCGCCGCCTCGCGAATGATTTTAAGTTGCTGGAAATTCACGATCTTTACCTCAGTTTACGAAATTGTTACTTCCGATGGTAAGAAGGTTTATTGATATCAACAAATAATAAAAAATTTATGCTTATGCACAGGGGGAATATAAGGCAGTCGGCATGCGTGCTGACAGAGAGCGTTTTTACGCTTAAGCGCTAGCGGGTTCACAAAACGAAAGCGCGACGCTCAGAAAAGCTTGAGCGCCAAACGTCTCAACGCATACCCTAATAACACCATAAAAAGTAGGGATACTTTATGCAGGCTGCAGATCTTTTAAAGATGAAGTTTCAAAGCGACAGGCTGCTGGCGCTTTATGGGCAACAAGGCGTAACGTCTACCTGGAAGGCGATGAAGGGAATCGGGTCAGATATTTACTCGGGCGTGGAGCGGGCTAGCTGGTATGCGTCGTGCCTGATTCCCGGTTATCAGGATGTTTGTGGAGAATTAATTTCAGAAGAAAAAAGAATGCAGCGATCGATTTTGTCTATTTTTCGTTATCGCGATGTCATTACTCATATGTTTAAGCTTTATTTTGCAATGATTATTGACGACAACAATACCGGAAACAAATCAACTCATGTTCGACATGCGAATGCAAAAATAACTGAAGCTGCAACCTATATACCGACAGGCAGAGCTACCCGTCTTGCTTTATCTCTGACGCTTGCCCAGACGCTTGCTACGTCTGATTTGGTATCTCAAGCCGTCGTTGAACGCCTGTCGCGACGAATACCAACCATTGTCATGGCATTTCAGCTTCTCGGCACCGATCAAAAATGCGCCCTTGCGGCCCGTCGGCTAAAGGCTCTTGATGCCGAATATTATGCGATACTCTATCAGGCAGAAGTTGAGATGTTATATTACTTTATTGAGCCTGTGCTTTCTACGCTGATCACAAAATATCAAAGGCAATTCCATCGTGACTTTGATGGGTTTTACAGCTTTGTAAAGGAAGCCTTTCATGTTTAAAAGCTTATTATCGATACTGTTTACTGAGGTTCTATTCATTGTGTGGATAGTTGCATGGGCTTCTCTGTTCCTTTATCTCTTTCCAGATTACTGGCTCATATTTACGGTAATATCGGTAATTATCCTTATTATCATTCATCCAGTTTTATTTGGTCGATTTGATAAATACGATAAATAATCACTTTAAAAGGGAATTTTATGTCTAATCCAGCCTATCTGTGGTTAACAGATGAAAACGGCTCGCCGATGATGGGGCCGTCGCTTGTCTCAGGCCGTGAAGGGGCGATCGAGCTCAAATCATTCACCCACAACGTCAACATTCCTGTAGATGGCAACACCGGCAAATTAACCGGCACGCGCGTTCATATGCCCATTATGTTTCAGAAAGAATTTGATCGCGTTACGCCGCTGCTCTTTCGGGCGTTAAGCACAGGTAAAACGCTTAAGTCCGCGACGATAAAAATGTACCAAATTAATGAAGCGGGTATAGAACAGGAATATTTTAATATTATTCTTGAAGGCGTGAAGCTGACCTCTATTACGCCAGACCTCTATCCCGGCGCGCAGACGGGCACGCACCTTGAAACGGTTCTGTTACGCTATACGAACATTACCTGGAAGCATTGCGACGGGAATATTCTCTTCACCGACTCGTGGAATGAGCGGGCAACCTATTAACGCGGTTAGCGGCAGCATAAACGGGTAAGTCACCAGAGGGTCACCTGCCCGAAGGCGCTGCAGGCAAAAGCGGCCCCGCAGGACCGCCAGTCCGCCTTAGCTTACCAGCAGCAGCGCCCGCTCTTCCGCCATCGGCTTATTCAGCAGCGACAGCAAAATATCCTTAACCGCCTGCGCGGACGGCGAGAGCGGCAGACGCGCCGAGACGTTGAGCGACAGCGGCAGATTAAGCGCCGGGCTGTTGATACGCGCCATCCAGGCCTGGGTTGAGCCGACTAGCGCACGCGCGG
>Ga0153962_1000331_pt1 | contig 10881 bp, 19 predicted proteins | sample TSFL046MetaG_FD_106657 | JGI IMG/M metagenome (GOLD analysis project Ga0153962, IMG submission 106657) | Attine ant fungus gardens microbial communities from Florida, USA - TSFL046 MetaG | ecosystem: Host-associated > Fungi > Mycelium > Unclassified | place: USA: Florida, Withalacochee...
ATTGTCTACTCCTATAGGATCACGATGTAGACTAGTTACTTGTACTCCTCCTATTCCAGACTTAGTATAAGTACTCCAGTAGTTACATCCTAGTTCCTTAGTTCATAGATTAAAGTCATTTACATCTTCTACTTGTTCTATTCTCACTCCTATCAATCTATACCACTTCTCTCCAAAACTCCTGGCAATAATTCTGTCCTTCTGAAATATGCAACTACACATGCAACAGCAGATCGAGGCACAGCGCATGAGCTGAGGCCAAGGTTGTTCCCCCACTTTTGTTGTCAACTCCTTTCCACTCCGAAGTAATTCCACTCCACTCTGGGTCACTCCACTTCTGCTCTGCATGTCAGTGACAAAGAGTCAAATAGCAAGGTCCAAGACAGATGATGCTTAGGTAGTGAAATCAAGTTCTAGTGTAAGGCTCTAGCTGTAGTGACTTAGCCTAGACAACTTAATCACCCTCCAAGTCCAAGTTGACAAGAAGAACTCAATGGAGTTCTCATTTAATTCTGTGCTCTACTTATACAACTACTACATGGTCTGTGTACTACTCTCCCATGGTCCTCATGTGACTTGTCATGTGATGTCACCTGACTTGTGACTTTGTGACCCATGACTCTTGTGATGCTTAGTCACATGTTACTTTCTTGTGCTCTATCCTTGTATAGTAAGTCCAGAAAAGAAAAGAAAAGAAATATAAATATTGACTTAGCCATTTTGCCAAGTCATAATACTAGCCAAGACAACTTAAACCTACTCCAAGTCCAAGTTGACAAGGAGAACTCAATAGAGTTCTCATCTATTGTAAGACTTTAGCCAAGGTAACTTAAATCTACTCTAAGTCTTGTTATAACCTGGCAAAACAGCTAAGTCATTATTTATATTTTTTTTCTTTTCTTTTTCTTTTGGACTTACTACACAAGGAAGGAGTGCTGGAAAGTGTCACATGACCAAGTCACAAGTCACAGAACAGATGTCACAAGTGTGATGTCACACAAAATGAAGTCACATGACAACTGTAGGAAAGTAGTGCACAGACCATGTAGTAGTTGTATAAGTAGTGTACAAGAAATGCATGAGAACTCTATTGAGTTCTTCTTGTCAAGTACTGATAAAGGAGCGGTTGGCTTTATTCCAGCTCAGGAGTTAGCTAAAGTCTGAGTTGACAAGGAGAACTCAATAGAGTTCTCATTTGATTTTCTACACTACTTATATATTTTACTACAATGGCTGTACAATGTCCTCCCATAGTTCTCATTGTCACAGTTGTGCTATGGACCAGTAGTCACATACTATATGGTTTACCACTATACCAAAAGAGTGATGTTAGCAAGACTACTTGCTAACAAGGGTCCAGCTATGTCAGGAAAACTAACTCCAAGCCAGAATTAAGCCAACTGCTCTTTATCAGCATTAGACAAAGAGAACTCATTAGAGTCCTTGCTATATTGGGTCTATCTACTTATACTACTTTTAGTTGGTCTATGCATTCTTTACCCGCGACCCTAACTAAACTCTGTAACATCATGTGCTGTGACTTCTTTGTGACTTAATGTTACATTCTGTCACAAAGTGTGACATGACTTTCCCATGCTATTTATAGAAAATAAATAAAAAGAAAAGGAAAAGAGAAAAAGAAAAATAACTTAGAGAGGTGATTCATGACATTATCCCCTCTCAAGGTACCTCATCCTCAAGGTTTTTATAATTTGTCATAAGGATCACCTATTCTACTCATTTCATCTTCTTCATTCCATTCTTCAATCTTTTCTCCTTGATATTCTTCTTTTTCTTCAATCATTTCCATTTTCCTTTATTTCCAGGATTTTGTTCTCTTCCATTTTCTCTAGTTTCTTTCCATTCTATTCCAATATTCCCTATCGTATCTCTTGTTGTCCCATCCATATAGCTTCCTTGCTGCAAATCTTCTAGGGAAAATTCTCCAACATTCACTCTTTTTTTCATAGGTTTCTTGTCTTCTTATTTTCCTTCCCTTCTTTTCATACTCTTTTTCGAATTCTTCTACCAATTCTTTTGTGTTCTCCAAGTTTTCTATTCCTTCCCATGTATCACTTTCTGCCATGAAGCTCTTCTATTGCACCAGGTATTTGTTCTTTTCTCACACCTTCCTTTTATTTAATACTCTTTCTACTTTTCACTCCTCTTCTCCTTCAATGATCACTGGTTTTGGTACTTCTGCTCTTTGCCCTGGTACTTGATTTGAGTATATCCTTATTCTACTGACATTAACTACCAAATGTATTTTAATAGTATTTGGTAGTTCTAACTCAACCACATTTGGGGATACTACTTTTTTGATCTTGTAAGGCTCTACATAGCATTCTGTTAGTTTTTTAGATCATCTCCCAATCATTTGCCATTTGAGATCTTTCGTGCTGGGCAGTACTAAGTCTCTCTCTTTATATTCTACTGCTTCTGATCTATGCCTATCTGCATACTTCCTTATATCTTCCTGAGCTTTGACTAATGCTGTTTTGGCTTCTCCCTGAATTTCCTTTATCCACTCCACAAATCTTTCTGTGCTTTCGAACCTTTCTTTCTTCCTCATTTCGAAACCCATTCTGGGGTTCTGTCCACTATTTGCCTGAAAAGATGACACTTTAGTTCCTAAGTGCACCTTATTATTGTATGCAAATTCTGCTGTTCCTAGCCATTCAGGCCACTGCTCCTGTCAATGATTGATAAACATTTTGAGGTACTGTTCTAATTCTTGATTTATTCTCTCAGTTTGCCCATTTGTTTGAGAATGGAACACTATTAACAATTTAGTGTCGATTCCCAATAGCTTGTTCAATTCTTTCATGACTCCTGCTGCAAATTGCAGACCTCTATCTGAAATGATACTTTCAGGTAGTCCATGTAATCGCTACATATTGTCCCTGAACATCCTTGCTAGTCCTTCAGCTGTAGCTTTCTCAGTTGTAGGCATAAAATGCGCCATCTTGGTGAATTGATCCACTACTACCAGTATACTATCATACCCTTGCACTAATAGCAACTTCATTATAAAGTCTGCTGATGTCAGACTAGCTAACTCCAAAGCTGGAATTAAGCCAACTGCTCCTTTATCAGTGTTTGACAAAGAGAACTCAATAGAGTTCTTGTTAGATTCTGTATACTATTTATACATGAAGAGTAACCCTAACCCTTCCTTTTGTCCTATGCTTCCTTATGAGTCATTTTTCTCTTGCACATCTATCGATAAGAAAATAAAATAAAATAAAATAAAAAGAAAAACAATAATCAGAAAAGAAAAGAAAAGAAAATGAAAAGAAATATAAATATTGACTTAGCCATTTTGCCAAGTCATGACACCACCCCCCTCTTAAGTTTCCTTGTCCCAAGGAATTTTCCTACAACTCATAATATAGGTCAACCATGTTGTCTATCTCTTCTTCATCTTCTTCTGTCCACTCTCTGACTCCTGAATTTTCCTGGTTGATTTCTTCTTCTTTTTCTTCTACCATTTCCAGGGTTCTTCTTCCTCTTTGTCATCCCCCTTTCCATCGTCTCCAATTCCTTTCCAATCTTCCCCAGTATTCTTGGTTGTACTTTTATCTGACCATCCAAATAGTTTTCTTGCCATAAATCTCCCTGGCAGTTCTCCTCTTCTAAATGTTCCTTTCTTACATTCTTGTTTCGTTACGTCTTCCATGTCCTGCCAATATTCTCTCTCAAATTCTTTGATTGCTTCTTTGGCATTCTTCAAATTCTCCCTTCCTTCCCAAGTGTCCAATTCTGCTGTGAATCCTTTCCAGCATACCAAGTATTTGTCCTTTCCTCTTACTCATTGCTTGTTCAAGATTCTCTCCACTTCCTATTTTTCTTCCCCCTCGATTATAACTGGAGCAGGTTGCTCCTTTCTTTGCCCTTCCACTTGCCCTACATACTTGCATATTCTACTGACATTTACTACTGGATGTATCTTTACTGTACTTAGTAATTCTAATTCAATTGCGTTCAATGATACAATTTTTTTGATTTTGTAAGGCCCTATGAATCTCTCTGTCAACTTCTCCATTCTCCTTCTGACCATCTGATATTTCAGATCCTTGGTACTGAGCATAACCAAGTCCCCTACTTTATACTTGTCTATGTCCGATCTCTTTCTGTTAGCATACTTTCTCATATCTTCCTGCACTTTCCCTAGAGCTGCTTTGGCCTCTTTCTGTACCTCCTTCATCTTCTCAATGAATTTTTTGGCTCCTTCATACTTTCCCTTTTTCCTCCCCTCGAAACCCATCCTGGGATCTTGTCCATAATTTGCCTTGAAAGGCAACATTTTTGTACTCGAGTGCACTTTGTTGTATGCAAACTCTGCTATTCCTAACCATTCAGGCCATTGCTCTTGCCTGTGGTTAATAAACATTCTGAGGTATTGCTCTAGTTCCTGATTTACTCTCTCAGTTTGCCCATCTGTTTGCAGGTGGAACGCCGTTCATAATTTACTTTTAATCCCCAATATCCTATTTAACTCTCTCATTAGTCCTGCCATGAACTGTGGTCCTCTATCTGATATGATACTTTTGGGTAGACCATGCAACTTCTACACATTATCTCTGAACAACCTAGCTAGTCCTTCCACTGACGTCTTCTCTGTAGTGAGTATAAAATGGACTATTTTTGTTAACCTATTGACTACTACTAAGATTGAATTGTATCCTTGAGCCAGCAGCAACTTAGTAATAAAGTCTGCTGATATATGTGTTCAAGGTCTCTCTGGAATTGAGTTTGGTATTAACTTTTCTGCTGGCTGTTCTGTGTGATTTTTGTTGCACTGACAGGTATCACATCCCTCCACATCCCTCTTCACCTCTTTTGTTACTCCTGGCCACCAGAAATTCCTAGTTACCAGTTCTACTGTCTTCCACTACCTCCCATGTCCTCCTACTGGTGTATCATGGTGTAGTCTAATGATCTCTGCCCTTAATTTCTCATCTCTTAGCACATAGACTTTTCTTTCTTTATACATGATACCATCTACCTCTCTCTACTTTTCATCTCTCAGCATCTTTACTCCAGCTCGTTTCATCTCTTCAACTGCTTTTACTACTTCATCATCTTTTACTTTGGATTTTCTCACTTCCTCTAGTAGATCTACTCTGTCTACTATGATTTCTACCACTTCTGTCTTCCTCACTTCTAACCACTCTGGTTTCACCAATGTTTCATCCTTGTTATCCTTTTCCATTCCAACCTCCCAGTCTGGCCTCCTGCTGAGACTGTCTGCTTTCCCCATCTTACTCCCTGGAACATGCTTTAGCATAAAGTCAAATCTTGATAGGTACAAGGCCCATCTTATTTGTCTCCAATTTAGCTTTTGCACTTTCATGAAATACTCAAGATTCTTGTGATTTGTCCAGATCTTGAATTTTGTTGTTGCTCCTTCCAGGAAATGCCTCCACACTTCTAAGCATCTAACAACTACTAATATTTCTTTATCGTGTATCTCATAATTTCTCTTTGTATTACTAAGAGATTTGAAAATGAAAGCAACTGGTCTCCACTTCTCGTCTGAGCACTTCATTGATAGTACTTCTCCAGTAACATAGTTTGAGGCATCAGCCTCTATCCGAAATTCTTTGTCTAAGTCAGGTGCTGCTAATACTGGTCTTGTCGTAAAGACCCATTTCAACTCATTGAATGCTTTTTGCTGTGCCTCTTCCCACCACCACTTCTCATCTTTCCGTGTTAGCACATTTATCAGCCTAGCTACTCAAGCAAAGTCTTTTATGAACCTCCTATAATAATTGGCGAGGCCTAAAAACTTCCTGATGTCTTTTACATTCTTTGGTTGTGGCCAACTGAGTACTCTATTCACCTTTTCCACTTCCATTTCTATCCCATTGGGTCCTATGACGACCCCTGGGAATCCTATCTTCCTCGCCTTCCACACACACTTTTCCAGCTTGATATACAAGTCATTTTCTTCTAACATTTTCAATATTTTCTCTACTATTTCATTATGTCCTTCTTCCGTTTCTGTTCCTACCAACACATTATCTATGAATGCTGCTACTTTTCCTTCGTTTATCAAGTCTCTCAGGATTTCATTCATCATTGCCTGAAACATAGCTGGCAAGTTTGTCATCCCAAAGAACATGACCATTAGCTTGAAGGAGCCCACATGTGTCATAAATGCTCTCTTCTACTCATCTCCTTCTTTTATCTGTATGTTATTGAATCCCCACCTTAGATCTATCTTAGTGAACACCCTTTTGCTACCCATATTGTCAATTACTTCCGTAATTAATGGTAGCAGGTAGTTGTTTTTCACTGTCTGGTTGTTCAGATTGCGGTAATCCATAACCATCCTCTTACTTCCATCTTTCTTCCCTACAAAGAAAACTGGCAATGTTTGAGGCAACTTTGAAGGCTGGTGAAAGGGTGCAAAAGGGAATTGCACACTGGGACAAACAAAACAATGATGTGCCAGCTCCCAATTGTGTGCTAAAGGTCTGAGGGGAGATTATCAAAGTTAAAGATTTATAAATAATTAGAGAAATAAGAATTATATGCAGCTCCAGTAAAATATAAGTTGGTGGTTGTAAAAGGATCGTAAGATCTCTCTAGATCATCGTCACATAGCCTCCCTAAGGTGTCAACCTTTACACACTATAACAAAAGCTCCTCTAGAAAATACAGTTAGTTGATTACCTATGGACCCTCCACACTCAGTTGCCCCCTTGTCTACACCCCCGACACCAAACCTTATAGATGTGATGCAATCCAAGTGTGCACCTAGCCAAGCTTTTCCAGCCTACTGTCCTCTCCAAAGCCTGCCCAAGTTGCATCTGCGTCTTCTCTCTAGATTGAGTTCTGGGTATATTTTGTGTTTTTCTCAAGACACCCTACTAGTCACAGTCTTTATACTCTCAATAGATCTGCATTCACGATTCCAGAGGCAGTGTAGATGGAGGTAGGAGTCAAGAGGTTTTTCTCCAATCCAACTGCACTGTGGATACTATATTAAAATATTACAAAGCCCTGAAACTTAAGAAATAAAATATAAAAGGGAAACTATTACTACTTTTAGGATTATATCGCCTCCTTTCTGCCCTAAGTCCTCCCAAATTTCCACTGATGACATGGCCCTCTCCTTTCTTTGTGATGACGCGTTCTCTCACCAAGTCCTTCCTATCAAAGATGACGTGTCTTCATCACTGCTCCCTTCTAGAATATTCTTCTGTCTTTCCCTATTATGCTCTTGATGCTGCTTTGCAATTTGGACTTCATTAATTACCTGTTAAGCCGTTAGCAAGTCTCAATAAATGTCTAGTATCTCCAAGTCACGTCCTAGAGGTCATTTATCTAAATATAATTGATCTGATGCCATCAATGCTTATTTACAAGCACAAAGTCTATCAGTTTAAGTTCTTTATCTGAGTAGTATTAGTTCTAGAATACAAGTTTACCATCTTTCTAAGTTGGTCTATCCAAAAGTAGATCTAGAGCATAGTCCCTCAGTAACTCTCTTAGTAACCTGATGCCAGTTCATCCTAATTGTCTCTCGAGGTCTCAACATGAGCTCTAGGTCGATTATCACCTGCTCAATGTACTCATCATATAGTATTACATTCTGAGGATATAGAAAGGGTTCTAGAGCGAATTCCAATTGAGAATCCACTGATATAAAGTATATCAAATGTTATCTTCCATGGAAAATTCACTTGTGGTGTAACACTGGATGTAGTATTTTCTTAATTAATCCTCTATGAAGTTCTGAACTTCTTTCCTCTCATTTTTAGATAAAGGGTAAATTCTTCCTTTTCACAGTTTAAATATCTCTTTGAGATCTATTGCATGATCCCAAACTTTTCTTGTCGGCATCCTTTCTGACTCTACCTTCCCAAACACTTTTCTCTACTTTAAAAATCTCTTAGCCACTATTTCCTCAATTTTCCTATGGTCCTCTTCCATTTCCTCTTCCATTCCTTAATTCTCCTTGTCATCTATCACTCAACAGATGATTTTCTCTTCTTCCTCAGTTGCCACTCTTTTGACCTTTTTCCTCTTTTGGCTACTTCTGCCACACAAGGGCAGGCATCTCGTCATTTTGATCTCCCCAGTTTCCCAGTTTATTTCTGGATTGTGTACTGCCAACCATGGCATCCCCAGAATTACTTTTGTCTTCCCTAGATCATACACATCCATCCTCATCCTTTCTACATAGCCTTTATAATATACATTGTACTCTACTTGGTATGTGATGGCTTCTCCACTATTATTTGTTCCGTCTACATTCCTGATGGCTATCAGCCTCTCTAATTTCTGCAGCTTAAACCCATGTTTGGCTACCATCCTTTTATCCATGAACATCCCCATCGTGCTATTGTCCAAGAGTGTCAAGGACAGAATTCCAGAAGAAGGAGATATAAGTGATAGCTAGAAACCATACTCCGTTCTAGAGTAATGTACAATGTCGGAAGGGATGTACTTAGCGATGATAGAAAGAAGGCTCTGGCAGACTGTCAAGGACGTCGGAGTGGAGAACGACTTGTTGAACGACCTTGGCTTCAACTTATGTGTTGCGCCCCGGTCTCCGGTCGTGAGGTTGGTTGCGTATTTCGGAGTGAAGGAAGTCGTCGAGACAGAGGTCCTAAGGAGTCGAGTGATGGAGTCGGAGTGGACAAGATGAGATTAGGACCAGATGACATTAATTTACAGACTGAGGAATTACACTGTAACTACTCAGTACTTATAGGAAGTCCAGAATAGGAGGAGAGTAGTCTACTATACTATCCTACTATTATTAATATTAGGAGAATAATTAGGAGAAATAAATTATATAATTATCATATTTCCAGAATATAACAAAGAGTGCTTTTACCATTACACCTTTGTGTGTGTCTATCTTCTCCATTCTGATATTCAGCCATACTTCTCTTAATATTTTGAAGGTTCTCCTGACCTCCTTTCGACTACTCCCTTCTCTTGCTATGCTTTCCAGTTCTTCCAACCATGTGCCACCTTGCTGCACCTTTGTCTCTCTGGACTGTGCCACCTTCTCCTGTCTTCTCTTTGCATCCACACCAACTCAACTGCCTCCATTTCCATAAGGGGATCATCCCTTGCCCCCAGTTGTCTTCTACATGAAACCCCTTTTCCCCACACTTGCAAGTCAAGTACAATACTACTACTTCTTCTGTCATCTACCCTAACTCTAATAGCCTTGCTTCCTGTGGCACTCTTTTGCCACAGTGCTCCTCTACTCTTTTTCTCAGTTCTTCCATTGAACTCCTCCTCCATTCCTCTTGCTGCACTTCTCTCTTTGCAGGGCGCGCTGCCTTTTCTTCCTCTATCCTCCTCACCTCCCTTTTCTCACTATGTTCCTGCGCTTTTCCTCTTTCAAGGCATGCCAGCTTCCTCTCCTCTCGTTGGTGCGCTTTTCCCCCTACCAGGCACACCACCCTTACTCACTTCTGCCATAATGGACATTCCCTGCATTTATGTCCTTCCTCTCCATATTTGAAACATCTCACTGCTATTCCCATACTCCTGATTGTTCTTTCTTCCATTCCACACTGCATCACCCTACTTGATAAAACCTCCAATTTATTTTGGGGTGTTGCCACCCCTCTTTCTTTCTCTTTTCTATTCCTGTAGTTATGGGCCAAGTGCCCGAACTTCTTACAACACCAACACAATTTCCCTCTTCTTCTTTCTAATTCTTCTCTCAGTTTGGCAAGGGAGCGTCTTTCTCTGAGCAAATTGCTCATCAATGAGTTGTATTGATCCAGAGACATTGTGCTATGTCTTCTGGATGAGGTACAGAGTTAATGGTTTTGGTCTTATTTATTTTACGTCTACTGGGGCGCAAGATCTTCACTCAGCTAGACACCTACTGCCCTACTGACTACTGCCCTAATAGTACTTTGGCTATCACTCCATGGGGGATATCCCTAATCTAGATGGCCCTCTAGAGGTAACTATTACTCCTCTGCATGTACCAACTCACAATGGAGTACAGCACGAGGTTTATACTAGAAAGGTACAGGTAACTACTCAACACCACTCAATTATGAGGTCAGGTCTCAAGCGCAATACCTGAGCTTGGTACTGTGTCTCCACCTGCAGTCCCTAACTGACTGCAAAGTCCCCTTAAGCCAAGGGCCCAGCTATATGTGGAGGTGGCTACTGATCGTGGTGATCAGTGGCCGAGGATTGATGAGAAATGAGAATAAGGATGAGCAAGGTCCAAGGTAGACAGTGCTCTAGATGTGTGAGTTCTAATGTCAGACTAGCTAACTCCAAAGCTGGAATTAAGCCAACTGTTCCTTTATCAGTGTTTGACAAGGAGAACTCGATAGAATTCTCATTAGATTCTGTACACTATTTATACATGAAGAGTAACCCTAACTCTTCCTTTTGTCCCATGCTTTCTTATGAGTCACTTTCTTCTCACACATCCATTGATAAGAAAATAAAAGAAAAAGAAAAACAATAATCAGAAATGAAATGAAATGAAAATGAAAAGAAATATAAATATTGACTTAGCTGTTTTGCCAAGCCATGACAACTGATATATGTGTCTAAGCTTTATTAGGTATTGAATTGGGCATTAACTTTCCTGTTGGTTGTTCTGTGCGATTTTTTTTTCTTTGGCAGGAGTCACATCCTTCCACATATCTCTTTACTTCTCTGGTTACTTGTCATATGATAGAAAATACCCATTAAATAATATAATTTCTTTTATATTTTATATTATTACTAATTTTTTGCTCCTAAACTCCTATTGTCTACTCCTATAGGATCACGATGTAGACTAGTTACTTGTACTCCTCCTATTCCAGACTTAGTATAAGTACTCCAGTAGTTACATCCTAGTTCCTTAGTTCATAGATTAAAGTCATTTAC
>Ga0153962_1000333_pt1 | contig 10868 bp, 9 predicted proteins | sample TSFL046MetaG_FD_106657 | JGI IMG/M metagenome (GOLD analysis project Ga0153962, IMG submission 106657) | Attine ant fungus gardens microbial communities from Florida, USA - TSFL046 MetaG | ecosystem: Host-associated > Fungi > Mycelium > Unclassified | place: USA: Florida, Withalacochee...
CCACGCGTGGCGGCGTGAACGCCGTTGTTCATGAGTTTGCCGAAATCAGCGGCTGCGGTATTGAAATCAGCGAAAACCAGCTGCCGCTGAACCCGGCGGTGCGCGGCGTCTGCGAGCTGCTTGGGCTCGATGCGTTAAATTTTGCTAATGAAGGCAAGCTGGTCATCGCCGCTTCACCCGAATCTGCACCGGCCGTTTTAGATGCTTTGCGGCAGCATCCGTGCGGTAAACGGGCGGTGATAGTGGGCGAAGTCGTTGAGCGCAAAGGCGTGCGCGTGACGGGGCTTTATGGCGTAAAACGCACCCTTGATCTACCGCATTTTGAACCCTTACCGCGCATTTGTTGACCTGCGCCAGTATGCAGTCAGGCAACACTGACTAAACTTAAAAAATATTTATTAATCATATTTTTAGCCCTGCGCCCGCCGCAAGGCATTTCAATGGAAAGCAAAAATGTCATATACGCCGATGAGCGATCTCGGGCAGCAGGGTATATTTGATATCACCCGCACGCTGCTCCAGCAGTCCGATCTCAACGAACTCGCCAGCAGCCTGACGCATATGGTGAAGCAGGGCGCGCTGGCCGACCGCGTAAACATCCTGCTTTACTATCCCCTTAATCAGAGGGTGACCTTTTATGGCAAGGATAAGCATGGCAAGGAACTGCAGTACGAGGATGAAATGGTGCTGGCCAGTGGTCCGGTGCACCGCATTCTGTCGCGCCCGGAGGCGCTGATTTGCAGCCAGCAGGAGTTTAATGAAACCTGGCCGCAAATGGCGAGCCTCGATTTGTATGCCCCTTTTGGCCGTTACTGCCTTTTGCCGCTGGCTTCTGACGGGAAAATTTTCGGCGGCTGCGAGTTTATGCGTGACAGCGCGGACGGCTGGACCGAAAAAGAACTAAACCGGCTGCATACTCTGGCTCAGATTGTAGCCCTGGTAACCGAACAGATTCAGAGCCGACTCAATTCCAGCCACGACCACCAGCTGCTGTGCCGCGAGCGCGATGACTTCCGTATTCTGGTGGCCGTGACGAATGCGGTGCTGTCCAAGCTGGATCTGGATGAGCTGATAAGCGAGATCGCTCGCGAAATTCATTATCACTTCGCCATTGATTCCATCAGTATCGTGCTAAAAAGCAGCCGCAAAGCGCGGCTTACGCTTTATTCCACCCACTTTGTTGATGAAGCCTCGCCGATTCACGATAAAAGCGACGTCGTTGAGGACGGTACGCTTTCAGAGCGGGTCTTTAAAAGCGGTGAAATGCTGCTACTAAACCTCTCTCCTGGCGACAAGCTAGCACCTTATGAACGCATGCTGCTGGAGATGTGGGACAACAAGCCGCAAATGCTTTGCCTGCTGCCGCTCAAGTTTGGCAACAATATGCTGGGCGTGCTGAAACTGGCTAAATGCAGTGAACACGGCTTTACGCCAGCCAACCTGAGGCTGCTGCGCCAGATTGCCGAGCGCATCGCCATTGCGGTTGATAATGCTCTGGCCTATCAGGAAATTAATCGTCTGAAAGAAAACCTGGTCGATGAGAACCTCTATCTCACTGAACAGATTAATAACGTCGACAGCGATTTTGGTGAAATTATCGGGCGCGGCGAAGCCATGTCTATCGTACTTAAACAGGTAGAGATGGTCGCCAGTAGTGACAGTACCGTACTGATCCTCGGCGAAACCGGCACCGGCAAAGAGTTGATTGCCCGCGCAATCCACAACCTGAGCGAGCGCAACAGCCGCCGGATGGTGAAGATTAACTGCGCCGCAATGCCTGCCGGGCTGCTGGAAAGCGACTTATTCGGCCACGAGCGCGGGGCGTTTACCGGGGCGAACAATCAGCGCATTGGCCGCTTTGAGCTGGCGGACAAAAGCTCGCTGTTCCTGGACGAAGTCGGCGATATGCCGCTCGAACTTCAGCCTAAGCTGCTGCGCGTGCTCCAGGAGCAGGAATTCGAGCGACTTGGCAGCAATAAGGTCCAGGCGGTGAATGTGCGTCTGATTGCCGCCACCAACCGCAACCTGAAAGAGATGGTGACTAACCGTGAGTTCCGCAGCGACCTGTACTATCGGCTAAATGTTTTCCCTATTACCCTGCCGCCCCTGCGCGAGCGCCCGGAGGATATCCCTCTGTTGGTAAAATTCTTCACCTTTAAAATCGCCCGCCGCCTCCACCGCAACATCGACAGTATTCCGGCGGAAACGCTGCGTGCCCTGAGCCGCATGGCGTGGCCAGGGAATGTACGCGAGCTGGAAAACATTATCGAGCGGGCGGTGATACTGACCCAAGGAAATATATTACGCATTTCTTTATCGGAAATGGATAATCGACAATTTTTTGCTCAAAAACACATTTCAGCTGACCGGGATGAATTTCAGGAAGATGAGTATCATCGTATTGTGCGGATACTCAGAGAGGCAAACGGTGTTATAGCCGGTCCCAGAGGGGCAGCTCAACGCCTGGGGATGAAACGCACCACGCTTATTTCACGAATGAAAAAATTAGGCATTGATAAAAAGTCGGTTTAGTTATCATGCTCAGCGATAAGCATTCTGTAAAAGGGCATAGACTCATCCATGCAGTCAGAAGCAACTATCCATGTTTAAGTCAAACAGGGAGTTGATCGCGGCCATTCTGTTTCCAGCGACGCTGAAGCCGGTTACTGAAGAACCGGCCTTGTAAAAAATAACCGTGGTGTATTTCGCAAAACTGTCCGATTGAGGTACGCCTTCATCCGTGACAACACCAGTTACTGGCCTGGTTGTCTGCTTTGTCGGACGATATTAGTCGAACCACGGCTGAAAAGGATCGTGAAGCGTTTTCCAGCTTTCGGGACCGCCCTGCATTTCTTCATCGGTTAACAGCGCGCTATTGAGTTTAAGCCGAAGCTGGGGTTCATCCATATCGATGCCAATGAAGACCAGCTCCTGTCGCGCATCGCCGGTATCCTCCGCCCAGTTTTGCATGATGTAGTCGCGTGACTCTTTATCTTCCGGCCAGTGCTGCTGCGGCACGCTGGCCCACCACATCCCCGCCAGTCCCTGACGACTCACGCCGCCTGCCTGCGACCAGGAACCCGCATGTTTAGGCCGGCTGGCAAGCCAGAAAAAGCCTTTAGATCGCACAATACCCTTCATGTCATTCTCAATCACCTTCCAGAACCGGTCTGGATGGAAGGGTCGACGGGCGCGATAGACAAAGCTATGAATGCCATACTCTTCTGTTTCTGGCGTGTGTTCGCCACGCAGTTCTTTAAGCCAGCCAGGGGCCTGAGCCGCCGCGTTAAAATCAAACAACCCCGTGTTTAAGACATTGTCCAGCCCCACCTTGCCAAACTCAGCACAGACGATCCTGGCTCGGGGATTAAGGGAGCGCAGAATCGCCATCAGGCGCGTTTTACCTGCTTCATCGATCAAATCCATTTTGTTGAGAATCAACACGTCACAAAATTCGATCTGGTCGACAAGCAGATCCACGACTGTGCGTTGATCTTCTTCACCAAGAGATTCCCCACGCGCCTGGATACTTTCATCGGACTCATAGTCGCGCAGAAAATTGTAGCCATCGACAACCGTTACCATGGTGTCAAGCAAGGCCACCTCGGACAGGCTCTGGCCGCTGTCGTCGGCAAAAGTAAAGGTTTCCGCTACCGGGAGCGGCTCAGAAATGCCGGTTGATTCAATCACCAGATTATCAAAGCGCCCTTCCTGCGCCAGCCGGTTAACTTCCAGCAGCAGATCTTCGCGCAGCGTACAGCAGATGCAGCCGTTGCTCATCTCGACCAGCTTCTCATCGGTCCGCGACAGTTCCGCCCCCCCCTCTCTGACCAGCGCCGCGTCGATATTGACTTCTGACATGTCATTGACGATAACAGCGACGCGCCGCCCTTCGCGATTATTCAGAATGTGATTGAGTAATGTTGTTTTTCCTGCGCCTAAAAATCCGGACAGGACGGTAACAGGCAGTTTCTTAAACTGGACGGCGTGTGGCGCTATATCAGACATTGCATGCTCTCCAAAATGGACAAAAGCGTTCGTTTTTGTCATGGCTTACGCGGACAAAACGGACATCGACTTTAATTTGATATGTTATAACATAACATTCGCATTTGTCATTGCCAGAAATCGTCATTGGGTTAACGCAAAGAGTTTCAGCAACTGTATTGCAAGCTTCAGCCGTCGGGAGGACCCTTTCCTGAAACAGGCAGCAGAGACAGGTGAAAAAAGAGCTTGAGATTAACTCAAGCCAGCGACTTTTCTGCTTCTCATGCGCAAACACCAGCCGACAGAGGGGTGCTGCGCAATAAACGATAAAAAAAGTCCCTGCCGCCTCCTTACACTCTAAGCGCCTGAACTAAACGTTATTCATCCATCAAAAAGTCCGCTATAGCAAAAACCAAGACCAATAAGTTCAAGGGATAATTTTTTATGACGAAATTACCTCAGTTTTCGCTCGCTTTTTTACATCCGCGCTTCTGGCTTTGCTGGTCAGGCATCGCCGCGCTTTGGCTTACCGTGCAGCTGCCCTACCCTGTGCTGATTAAAATCGGCCCCAGACTCGGTCAGTTAGCCATGCGCCTGCTGCCGCGCCGCGCTGACATTGCCCGACGCAATTTATCGCTCTGTTTCCCTCAAATGAGCGAAAAAGAACGCGCGGCGCTGCTACAGCAAAACTTTGAATCGGTAGGGATGGGGGTTTTAGAAACCGGCATAGCCTGGTTCTGGCCTGAACGGCGGCTGCGCAACTACTTTAGCGTCAGCGGCTATGAACATATGGAGCAGGCGCGCGCACGCGGCAAGGGAGTGGTACTTATCGGCATGCATTTTCTCACGCTGGAGCTGGGCGCCCGCATTTTTGGCATGCTTAACCCCGGCATCGGCGTTTATCGCCCTAATAACAATGCGCTGCTTGACTGGCTGCAAACCCGCGGACGCCTGCGTTCAAATAAAACCATGCTGGATCGGTATGATTTAAAAGGCATGATCCGCGCGCTGAAGCAGAATGAAATCCTGTGGTATGCCCCCGACCATGACTATGGCAAAACCAACAGCGTATTTGCACCCTTTTTTGCCGTCCCGGATGCCGCTACCACTGCAGGAAGCTATATGCTGGTAAAAAGCGCCAACCCTGCGGTGATTCCCTTTGTGCCACGCCGTAAAAAGGATGGTACAGGCTATGAGTTAATAATCCAGGAGGATATCAGTGGCACATTGCAGGGCGCAGATAAGGAATCGGTCGCGATACAGATGAATCAGGCGATCGAACGCGCCGTACTGATGGCGCCGGCGCAATATATGTGGCTGCATCGACGGTTCAAAACGCGCCCGCAGGGACAGCCGGATTTATATGCCCGTGAAAAACAGCCTGAGCCAGCAGGTCAATCTCTGTTTACCCAGTCCATTTCGGATCGATCGAATATGCAGCACTAAGCCGACGCAGATTGAGCCGGTCGCAGGCGGACATGCAAAGCGCGTTCGCCTGCCTCGGTGATTAGCTCAGCATCTTATGCAGCAGTCGGATCAGTTCCTGATGCTCCTGCTCGCTCAGGCGATTGAGAAACGCACCATCCACACGCTCGGCCGCCGGTTTCGCCTCATCCAGTACCCGCTTACCGGCGGCGGTAAGATAGATCAACCGGCGACGCTTATCGTGCGCGCCCTGCTCTCGCCGCACTAATCCTTTTTTCTCCATGCGCAGCAGCAGCTCCGCCAGCGTCGCTTTCGTGCTGACGGAGACTTCCATCAGATCCATTTGCTCAATGCCTGGCTGTTCATCAACCGCGCACAGCACGGCGTACTGGGGTTTTGTCAACTCATTGAGCGACTGCTGCCACTGAGAAGTGTGCTCCAGGAAAAGCCGGCGCATAAGGTGAAACGGAACATTGCTAAGGTTTTTGTGCATTTCGTCTTGGTTCCCGCCGTTTAGCCTGATTGAGCCAGATTTTAGTCCCGCTATTTCAGCAATAAACCGCTCTCAAGACAAATCGCTTGATCGTGCGCAACAAAAAGTTCGCCTACGAACTTTATTAACGCTTAGCGCTTGCCAGCGAAAACAACTCGCGCTATGGTAAATAAATAGTTCGTACACGAACAAATACAACGAGGTGAACAATGAGACTGATAGTGGCCATGACGGGCGCAACCGGTGCGCCGCTTGGCGTCGCGCTGCTGCAGGCGCTGCGGCAAATGCCGGAAGTGGAAACGCATCTGATTCTTTCTAAGTGGGCGAAAACCACGATTGAGCTGGAAACCCCCTTGAGCGTTCGCGACGTCGCAGCGCTCGCTGATGTGGTGCATAACCCGGCCGATCAGGCCGCCGCTATCTCATCAGGCTCTTTTCACACCGACGGCATGATCATCATTCCTTGCAGCATGAAAACTCTGGCCGGCATTCGCGCAGGCTATGCCGAAGGCCTCACGGGGCGTGCGGCCGACGTGGTGATCAAAGAGGGACGCAAGCTGGTACTGGTGCCGCGCGAGACGCCGCTCAGCACCATTCATCTGGAAAACATGCTTGCGCTATCACGGATGGGGGTGGCGATGGTGCCGCCTATGCCCGCCTATTACAACCATCCAGAAGTGATCGAGGATGTCACCCATCACGTTGTCGCTCGCGTACTGGATCAATTTTCTCTCAGCTACAACAAGGCGCGACGCTGGGAAGGACTGAGCGGCGCCAAAAATAACCGTTCTACACAGGAGGATTAGGCATGGCTTATGATGATTTACGCAGTTTTCTGCGCGCGCTGGACGAGAATGGCCAGCTGCTAAGCATTGATGAAGAAGTCAACGCCGAGCCTGACATTGCCGCAGCGGCTAACGCAACCGGCCGTATCGGCGAAGGCGCGCCTGCGCTCTCTTTTACCCGTATCAAAGGGTTTAACCATGCGCACGTTGTCATGAACACTATCGGCTCGTGGCAGAACCACGCTATTTCCATGGGGTTGCCGCCCGGCACGCCGGTAAAACAGCAGATCGATGAATATATTCGCCGCTGGGATAAATTTCCTGTCGCGCCGGAGCGCCGCGCCAATCCGGCATGGGCGGAGAACAGCGTCGATGGCGACGAAATAAATCTGTTTGATCTGCTGCCGCTGTTTCGGCTGAACGACGGGGACGGAGGTTTTTACCTTGATAAAGCCTGCGTGGTATCGCGCGATCCACTGGATCCGGATAATTTTGGTAAACAAAACGTCGGTATCTATCGCATGGAGGTTAAAGGCCGCCGCAAACTCGGTTTGCAACCGGTGCCCATGCACGATATCGCGCTGCACCTGCATAAAGCGGAAGAGCGCGGCGAAGATTTGCCCATCGCGATTACCCTCGGCAACGACCCGATTATTACCTTAATGGGCGCTACGCCGCTCAAATACGATCAGTCGGAATATGAAATGGCGGGCGCGCTGCGCGAAAGCCCCTACCCTATTGCAACGGCGCCGCTGACCGGTTTTGACGTGCCGTGGGGCTCAGAGGTGATACTTGAAGGGGTGATTGAAGGCCGCAAACGAGAAATCGAGGGACCTTTCGGCGAATTCACCGGCCACTATTCAGGCGGCCGCAATATGACCGTCGTACGCATTGATAAAGTCAGCTACCGCACTAAACCTATCTTTGAATCGCTCTATCTCGGCATGCCCTGGACCGAGATCGACTATCTGATGGGGCCGGCAACCTGCGTGCCGCTCTATCAACAGCTAAAAGCGGAGTTCCCGGAGGTTCAGGCGGTTAATGCAATGTATACCCACGGCCTGCTGGCGATCATCTCCACGAAAAAGCGCTATGGCGGTTTTGCCCGAGCGGTAGGTCTGCGCGCCATGACCACGCCACACGGCCTGGGCTACGTGAAGATGGTGATTATGGTCGATGAGGATGTCGACCCGTTCGATCTTCCGCAGGTGATGTGGGCGTTATCGTCCAAAGTTAATCCTGCGGGCGATCTGGTTCAGCTGCCAAATATGTCGGTGCTTGAACTGGATCCCGGCTCCAGCCCGGCGGGTATTACCGACAAGCTTATCATTGATGCGACAACGCCTGTCGCGCCGGATACGCGTGGTCATTACAGCCAGCCGGTCAAAGATTTGCCTGAAACCGCGATGTGGGTCGAAAAGCTCACCGCGATGCTCGCTAACCGTAAATAATAAGGAGATCGTTATGATTTGCCCACGTTGTGCAGATGAACATATCGAAACTATGGCACACTCGCCGGTAGCGGGCGTCTGGACAGTGTTTCAGTGCCAGCGCTGTCTGTATACCTGGCGCGACACCGAACCCGCGCGCCGCACTCAGCGCGAGCACTATCCTGAAGCGTTCAGAATGACGCAGCAGGATATCGATAATGCGCCCGAGGTGCCGACCATTCCGCCGCTGCTTTGAACATAAGCGATGCCTGAACGCATGACATCACCTTAGCCGGCACGGTGAATTTTATTTATTTGGCTAACCGGTAACGATATCTCGTTGCGCTAACGTATTTAGATCGTACCTGTTATTAAGAAAGCCCATAACCCTGGGGTTATGGGCTTTTCATTTCTTTTTATTATTATGGTAATTCCCCTGGATATTGGCCTTCCACAATATTTCTATGCTACTTTCTTGTTTATCAGCAGGCCCAAATAAGGTACGGCATATTCAATGCAGCGTTATTTTTAAGTAGGGTAATTAATCTGTATGGTCAGATTAATGTAGGATAATTTAAATGTAGGGATACGTTTATGAAAGAGAGGATATTACCTTCCAGACTTATTCAGATGTTCGAAAGCGATCCTGTGGTCGGCTGGGCGGTAAAAGACAGTAGCTCCCGCTTTGTCTACGTCAACGATAGCTTCAAAGTCTGGCAAACCATCTCAACCCGCTATGATTATGAAGGACGCAACATTGGAGAGATCCCCGTGCCGGTCGCCGAGTTTGCGCCTGTTTTCAATCTGCAGGAGCGCGAAATAGAGCGTACGGGACAGCCTGTAAGGGCCATTACAACGCATATTCAGGGTAAAGAGAAGATAATGCAGCCTGCCTATAACGTGCAGGAGCCGCTTTATGATGAAAATCACAACTGCGTAGGCACGGTGATTAGCGTTCGTCCCGTCAGAATCATGACGCCAACCTCGCTGCTGGATGGAAAGATAACCCAGCATGCCACCTTCGACCCCCCTTCTGCCCTGTTTACTGAAAAAGAGTGGGAAGTGGTGTATCTGCTGGCGTGCGGGATGAAGATTAAAGAAATAAGCGGAATTCTATCCATCACCGTGGATGCTGTTAATAGCAGACTTCGCAGCTGCTACCGTAAAACCGGCCTGAACGCAGTTTCAGCGCTGATCGGGTACTGTCGGGACTGCGGCTATGACAGCTATATCCCCTCTTTTTTCCTGAAAAAGGGCCATATAATAATCAGAGGCTAGGCGATGGACTTCGATCTGACTCCCGATGCGTGCTACTTTGATCGCTCACTTTTCGGCTGGGCGGTAAAAGACTGCCATTCTCGCTATCTCTACGGCAATAAATTAGTCTGCCGCTATTTCAATATCGATCAGCAAAAACTGCCTGGATTACGCGATATCGATCTGACGCCCGATATTCAACAAGACTATGAACGTATATGTCAGGATGACAGCAAGATCCTGAATACGCATAACATGAGCGTCGCGTTGAAAACCTTCGATTATGGCAGACGAAACAGTTTGCGCACCTTCCTGGTGGAAAAGCGTTTCTGGCAGCTTCCTGATGGCTCTGACGGCATTATTTGTACCTATATGGAGATTGCTAACCTCTACTTTTCAACCTTCCTCATGCCATATACCAGAAGATCCTTTGTATTTACCCGACCAGCGGATATTTTTACTGACAAAGAGTGGGAGATCATTTTGCTGCTGCAGTGCGGCGTAAAAAAAAGCGTTATGCCGGGCATTCTCGGCGTCAGCTTTTCAACGCTGCGTAACAGGCTGGCGCGCTGCTGCGATAAAACCGGCATGACGAACAGCGCTGCGCTGCTGCGTTACTGCAGCCAGCAGGGATGGGACAACTACATTCCGCCTTTTTTTCTACAAAAAGGCTTTGTGTCGATTAACTGATCTAGCCCAGTTTTTTGCGGCGCTTTTCGGAGTACATCACGCTGTCACTTTCTTTGATCATCTCCATCAAAGAGCGATATTTATTAAGGCTGCTGGTAATTACGCCATAGGAGTAGTTGATGTTGTAGGGCTTACCTGATTGCTGGTTCCATGCATTCAGGTTTTCGCGCAGCCGATTCTGAAACATCAGCGGTTCTTTGCCGCTGGCGAGCAGGACGGCGAACTCGTCGCCGCCAAGGCGCCCGATAACATCCTTCGGCCCCATCAGCTGACGCAGCTGAGCCGAAAATACTCTTAGCACTTCATCGCCTTCGGCATGGCCCCACATGTCATTAATAGGTTTAAACTTATCCAGATCAAAATAGAGAATGCTGAAAGCGCTGTTGCTGTGCTGAAACTCGCGGAAACGCTTCTCTCCGCGGTGGTAAAAACCGCGTCGGTTGGGAATATCGGTGAGGCTGTCGGTCATCGCCATGTTGATAACCTGAAATTCATCCTCAACGATAAACGCAAGATCTTGCAGCGAAGCGATATCTTCAGCGGTAAAGTCGCGCGGCTCGCTGTTTACCAGGCATAATGTTCCCACAACCGCGCCGTCAGGCAAGCGAACCGGGTAACCAGCATAAAACCGAATAAAGGGTTCGCCTGTTACCAGCGGATTATCGTGAAAGCGTTCATCAAGGCGAGTATCGCTGATAATTAGCGGGTCTTCCTGCAGGATCGCATGGGCACAAAAAGAAATATCACGTTTCATTTCGCCCCCGCTAATCCCCTGGCAGGCCAGCGTCCACTGACGATCGC
>Ga0153962_1000334_pt1 | contig 10865 bp, 13 predicted proteins | sample TSFL046MetaG_FD_106657 | JGI IMG/M metagenome (GOLD analysis project Ga0153962, IMG submission 106657) | Attine ant fungus gardens microbial communities from Florida, USA - TSFL046 MetaG | ecosystem: Host-associated > Fungi > Mycelium > Unclassified | place: USA: Florida, Withalacochee...
GACAAAGGTGATAACAAATAAAAATATAATAATCCCCAAGATGTTTCACAGTTGTGCACTAAACAAGTAGGCACTGGGGAGATAATCAAATAACAAAGAAGAGCTTGGGAATAGGGGAAATAATAGGGTACAATCCAAAAGAACCGAAAGAAACAATAATAAAGTACTTAAGAATCCACTCAAGGTAGATCTCACCAGAATAGGATCTCTAAGACACGCATTTGTCTTGCGTCATGACACTACTGCCCTTACCTAGTCTAGTAGTCTGGCTCGCTGTTGATACAGCAGAACTACCTAGAACTCCTGTGCCGTTGTGTGGGCTCTTCTTCAGCTGACTATACAACTGGAAGCCAACTCCAATGACACATAGTGAGCTATTAACTCCTAGTGTAAGCGAATGCCCAAGTCCGTTGGGGCTTGAATTCCCGTCGAGAGAGAGGTGTAGAGGGTTTTTAGAAAGTAAAGTAGAACACTTAGAAAATATGAAACTTAGTCACTCAAAATAGCCATTAAGCTCTAGAGCAACAGAGAAGGATGATGGTGGGGGTATGATGCTTGAGTTCCCTTCTATGCCCTAGAGTATTTTATTATGATTACAAAGCAAAGAGATAACAAAGAAAGTGAGATAAAGAAAACCTCTGAATTCCCAAACATAGCAAGGCCACAATAATGAGACAGTACCCCTCCCGAACACTGGCTACCCGCTCTCTGCCCTCCTAGTCCTACTCTGGGAACCCTCCCTCGCACGATGGTCAGATCTCAAGTCTCTTAATGGGTCACAGGCAGAGACAGCGGTCTTGAGCCGTCTTGCTCTCAAACATGTTTTCTTCATCTAGCCTTCCTGTTACTTCTTTCCTCAGCTTCCCTGTTTGTCTCTTTACCTCTTCTATGTCTTCTCACTCTTCTGTATTCCAATTTCCTTCTACTGCCATTGCAAGGCGACTCCATAGTGGCTTGACTTCCTTGATCTTGCTATAATTAGCCATCAGTGATGATGGCTTGGATCTGATTGTAACTCTTCTATGAATACTGCTGCTGGCTGCTGAGGTATGACGTCGCTCAGGTTACATTAATCCGTCTAAGCTTGCTTTTGTTCTTGAGAGCACTTCTAGAAGGGAAATCTGTCAGAAATCCAATATGGGGCACCTGGGCAAGCATCTGTGAGGTGTATGTAGCGGTGGTCACAGCCACTACTCTGCTACTCAAGCTAGGTGCTCGAGTCTATGACTAGGTGTCTAGGAAACATCTTTAGGGAGGCCAAGCTCTTCTTTCGAGCTGGCTATTCTGGTTATTAGGGTGCAAATTGTCACTTATTTTGCCTAAACATTTGTACAGCATGACATCTTCCCCCTACTATAAATGACTGCCCTCAGTCGTCTTCTCATTTATCTGGCAACCTAGTTTATTCTGTATCAGAATCTATGTCTCGGATCTCCAGCCCACAGGCCATTCTTCTAGCTTGTACCCCAATGAGGTCAAGTCCCATTCTCTATATGTCTGTCCTTGAGCAGACTTGTGCGTGCTCCCGGCCCCATGTTATTCTTTCGATTCCTGGACCCAAAACTCTCTTGATCACAATCTATTAGATTATCTCTGACAGTTTCTTTTCTCAGAGTCTTCACAGTTCCATTCTATTGATCCTCTTGTGCCTTATCCAAGATACAGACTTAAATGTCTCCTCAATAGATTCTTTATTTTTGGGCGCCTGCCTCTTTTGGTATAACACCTGTCATCTCCCTTCTTTATCTGGTAATTCTGTGATTGCGCTTGACATGTTCTTTGTTATCCTACTATCTCATTCATTCTCTTTTATATTGCCTTTCACAGGCTATATCCTCTACATTCTGCCTATACCATTAGGCACCATGCTTACCCAGTTCTGTGTGAGTAGTTTCTCCTGCGGACCATTCTGTATTTATATATCTGGTGTTTCTCATTTTTTTTTTGTTTCTGTAGCCCCATATCTACTGCCACCAAGTATGATCAACTGCTTTCACAGCAAGATGAACTTTATCAACATATTGGTGGGTTATTCAAGGACTCTCCCAGCAAACAATGTGATGCTCTGGTGTCTTATCTCTCTGGGGAGCTCCAGCGCATCTCTTGTTTGTGCCAGGATTTTCTCTTTTCTAAAATCGTGGCAGTTTCTACCTTTATTTCTATCGATACATCTGCTACCCTTCTGGGCTCTCTAGCTGTGTCTTCCCCTTCCATGTCTGCTTCTGTCCCTGCAGATCAATTTATCTCTGATGAGGCTGCTGTGGCAACTGCCATCTAAGCTGAGGCCTCCTTCAGTTCTCCAGGTATGTCTCTTTCCTTTTTATGGTCTTTTGTTTTCTGATCTTGGATCATTCCATGGTCTCTATTATAGCTGCTGCTACTCCAATCATGGCCTCTGGTCTTGTCTCTAATAGTGCTTTCGAGGAGCTTCCTCCTCTTTCTGCTCACATTCTGTTTCTACCATTTTCTCCTGTTATTCCCTCAGCTATTGCAATTCCTGATGACCTGGAGGTTGATGAACTAATCTCTGAGGTTACCGAAATGATGGTGTTTGTCTCTGAGACACCTTTATAGGTTTCCTTTGCTTGCACCGTCTGTCCCTTTCGTTCTCGACAGGTCAAGATCCCTTGCCATATCATTTCTAAGTCTCCTCCTGCCAGTCCTGTGCCTCTATCTGTGTCTCCTGACTCTTCTAATGGTTTGATTGTTTCTGCACCTGTGTGCCGTCGCAATCTGACCATTTCTATCCAGCCTGTTGTGGGTCCCTCTCGTAAACAAGATCGACATGAAGAAGAGCCTTCTGTTGCGTCTCCTTCTCCTAAAAAGCCTCATCGCAATAAAGTGCGTCAGTTTTTTCTTTTCTTTTCTTCTTTTATTCCTTTTCTGATTGTTCTTTCGTCTTTCTAGCTCATGATCTTTTGCAACTTTATGGGCTGTACTTGGGCCATCCGTATCTCAATCTGGTCCCCACTTTATTTGTGGTTCCCTCTATGGAGGACTTGGTAAGTTCAATCATTTGGTTTCTTTTCCTTTTTATATTACATTCTCTTCTTTTTCTTTCCAGGGTCTGATCGGAGACCTCAAGTGTCTCTCTTGTATTACTCATGGTGCTGAGGAGTGTCATCCTCATCCCCGGCTTCCTATCCGTCCTTTGACTACTTCCCAGGCTCGTCTCCTTGGCACCATTGATGGTAGCCTTTCCTGTGTCGAGTGCGACAAAGTGTATGCCTCACACTGCTCCTATATGAAGCCGGCTGACGTCTCTCTTTTTTACACAGAATCTTTTCAGGCACCCAGCTTTGCTTCCACTCAGTGTGAGCCCTATTCCTTGTTTCTCTGTCGCTGATTTCTTTCTTTCTTTTTAGACATTATGTCTTATCTTCGGACTCTCACATCTATGTGAAGTTCCGCTTCCTATGCTCGAGAGGTATATCAATCTCTCATTTCTCAATATCAAGCTCTTGTCTCTGAATTCACCAAAGAACTACTTGCTGCTGAACATTATTATCAGGAAGATCCTGATTTCTAGGTGGGTAGTGGTCTTTTGGCTGATGCTGAGGCTCAGACCGCCATCTTTGAGGCCGCTTGCCTTGCCTCCAACTTTGAGGGAGTTTCTGGTTCTAAGGCTGCCAAGTAGCTCTTTGAGTCTCACCAAACAGTCAATAGTCTCTTTGGGCCTTTTCTCCAGGCTGCCAGTTATGATGGCTACCTCCCTGAGGCTCAAGGATGGTATCACATGCATGCCATCTCTGAGGCTCTCATTCTTTCTCGATCTGCATCCCCCGAGGTCATTATCAAGAAGGAGAAGATGAGTAAAAAGAGCAAGGGCAAGGAGAGGGCTCTCTAAATTCTAGTTTTCCATATTCTTTACATTAGCCGGTTCTTTCTTGTTCTCGGAATTATCTTGTGTCTGTTATGTTCTTTCCATCCAAAGCAAAATATATGAGTCTCTTTTTCTGGTCTATCTAGCGTATCCTCTGAGTTTCCGCTTGTATTCATTCTTGTTCCTGTACCTTGCAGTACTTCTCTGGTAATTCCAAATTATTCGGCCTAAAATTGCCGGTCTCCAGTTTTAGTTACGTCTTTCCATTTTCTCCCTCCTGCTTTAAGCTAGTGTGCCCTCACATTTCTTATTATCTAGCAGAGTTATCTCTGTTGCAATATGTATTCTTTCTTTCTGGTGCCTGCACATAGTGGTCCTCTTCAGCTCTATTATGTGTTTGGCTGTATTTAATCTCTGTCTGCATTTCTTTTTGTTTTTAGTTCTATAAGCTTCCCCTTTGGAACAGGACATAGAAGAGGAGGTTTATATAGCCAGTTATTCCTCTGTTCTCTCCTTGCTTCTCTTCCCATGTCTGAGGTCAAAGGCGAGACTCTTAATGCTTATGTTGAGCTCTCTGATGCTGTTTCCAATGTTGTACACCGCAGTGAGCAGTTCAAGTACAATAAGTCTACTCTCAGCTCTATTAGGCACGCTGTTGACGCTCTCGTTGACCCTGTGGTACATTCTCTTCCTTCTGCTTCTCTTATATCTTTGGCTCTAATCCACTGTTTTCAGCACATCTATCTAGATCAATTAGCTCGCGACCCCACTGCTTTAGCCAGAAGTGACTATCTTCGCCTCTTGGTTACTGCCCGATGTGCTTACGAACTCTTCTGTCATGAGCACGATCTGACTTACATCTTTCTGGCTGCTTATAAACAAATCCAGGCTTTCTTGGCCTGACATGAGAAGCCACCTGTGTCTGTCGTTCTCTTCTTATCTTATTGCCTCTGTCTCTTGAGCTTTAGTCTAGTGCCGCTAAGCATCCTGCTCTGGACAAGATTCCCTCTGAAGCTACTCCTTCTAAGGTATGCTCTATTCTTTCTTTTCCTATGCAATTTTGGTTATTTATATCCAGCATTCCCATATCCAGGGTCTTTCTTCCCTTGCTGCTGCTACTGACAGCCATACCGACAATGAGCACGAGGTCGAGGTGATTATGCTTGCCTCTGAGAACAATGTTCCCTTAGGCCTTCTTTTTTGTAACTCTGGTCCTGTATGTCTCTGTATCATCTCTTTTGTTATTGTTTTTCTTATTACTTCTTCTGCTAGGGTCTTATGCAGGTAGACGATGATGCAAGTACTGCGTCTTCCAAGCCAACGTCTGCTCCTGCATCTGGTTCATTTGTTCCTCCCCGCAAGGTTCTTAAGTTTTTTCATTTTATTATTGAGTCTCCTAAACCTGAAGACTTCCAGGCTAAGGTAGGTTCTTTGCTTTTATGTCTGCTGGTTTCTCTCTTTAAGTGCCTCTCTTCCTAGACTGCTAATCCCTGCAGCATTGCCAAGCTAGTCAGTCAAGGTGAGCTGCATTTCCTTCTCACTCTCTGTTTTGTTTCTAATCTGTTTCTCTATTCTGTTCTGCTTTGTCTCGTGATTTCTAGCTCAAGCTTCCTTTGAGGCTATTCTCAAGCTCTATCAACCTGGCTTGAGTTTGCACACTGACATCTGCTATACAATTAGCTTAAACGCCCTCGATGTAACTCTTGCTGCAGCCAGTAATCATGTCCTTCAGTCTATCTGGGACCTCAAATTCATGACCAAGTTATACCATGACGCCATGTTGGAATTCAAGCATATCTATCAGGTCTGGGAGGACAAGAGGTCTCGTCCTTCTGAGAAGTATTAAATAGTTCTCTCTCTGTCTGGCTCAGTTGTTCTCTCCAATATTCTCGTGCCTAATATATCATGCTTCTGTGGTCTCTTCTATTCCTGGTGGCTTGTCTAATTCTGAAGTATTCATTTTCTCCTTGAAAAGATGTATATTTTCTTCTGGTGCGTCTAGAAGCTGTTTGACTTCTTTATTATATGAGATCTCTTTCCTTGTGAGATAAGGTACAACCCTAAAAGCTGCTACCTTATTCTGCCATATGGCTCTGTCCAATTCTGCCAATATAAAGGCTCCTCCTCTAAGGCATCTAATAACTACCATGGGTCCCAGGTACCAAGGCTTCATCTTTCTATTTGCCGAGAGCTCAATGGCTGAGTTCTTAACCAACACTAAGCTTCCCGGTTTCAAATCAAATTCTTTTATCTTATGCTAGAGGTCACTTTCAAGTTGAAGTGTCTTCCATATCTTTTTTCTTGAGACTCTCTGTCTCGTCTCTTCTACATGTTCCACCTGCTTAGCCAGGGCTAAAGCTCATAATCCTATCAATTCTGCACTCGAGACCATTCTCTCCAGATATTTTACTAGCCATGTGGCTTCCACCACATCCAGGGGTATCGTCAGGTGTGCTCCTGTTACCATGAAATATGGCGAGCATCTGGTTCTTTTTCTGACCATTATTCTGTCTGCCCATGTTACGTGAGGTAAATGCCAGAACCATTTCCTGACATATCCTTTTGTAGCCTTGTAGAGCATCTGTCTTAGGTCCCAGTGTGGTCTCTCGACTGCACCGTTCGCCTGTGAATTATAAGGAGAGATAGTTACTCCTTTTATCCTGTATTTCTCTTCTAGCCATGTTACTGCCTTCTTAAATGGTGCTCCGTTATTGGTAACAATCTTTACCAGACTGCCCCATCTGCAGATTATATCCTCGAAAAGCTATTGTCCTATAGCTCTCACATTCTCTTGTCTTAGCACTTTTGCTTTTATCCAGGATGATAATCTGCATCTACTGTAAACTATGTACTTGCACCCATTTGATGGAGGTGTCATATGAACAGTATCTGCATGCAGTACTTGAAATATCGACGGTGTGTGAGTTACCACTGGTGGCATCTTGAGTGCTATCCTCTGTCTGATCTGGCATAGATGACATGACTTGACATACAAAATTACGTCCTCTTCTATCTCTGGCCACCAGAAATGTTGCTGTAGCATCTTGCCTATTGCATATGCTCCTCAATGTCCCATCTCATCGTGACATGCCTTAAGCAGTCACATTCTCTCTGATATTCCAACAACCAGCTGAGGATTACCTCCATCAGCATTCTTTCTATATAGTCTCCCATCTTCTTTATCTAGCCAGTAGTGCAACGCTTGTCGCACAAATCTAGCTTGGTCTGTGGTCATGACCTCTAGTTCTGACAGATCCTTAGTCATCAAGTATCTTTTGATTTTTGACAACATTTCTTCTTGATTCTTTGCGTGGTCACTATACCAATTATCGTCGTAGCTCCCTAGCTCTTCTTCCTCAGAACTATTTTCTGAGTTCTCCCTATTCTCGTCTCCCTTGGTCTCTGCGACTTCTGCAAAAACCTCTCTCGAGTTCTCTGGTCCATTTTTAACTCTCGATTCTGACCTCCCTAGATTCATTAAAAGGTCGTCTAATATGATTCCATGGTAAAATCCCTCTCTCAAGTTGATCTCCTCATAGAACTCTTCTAATCTCAGAGGGTCGTCTCCTGTGGGATCCTCTTTTCTAACGGTGATGTCTCCGCCTCTGTCTTCTGATCTATCTTTAAAAACTTCAGGTACTGGATCTCCAGGATACCATTTTCTTCTCGAGAGTCTGTTTGGTCCAAAGGTTTTCCCTTTCTTATGAACTAATTCAAAGAAAAGGTTCATTCTGATATAGTCCACCTAGCGATTGATCGTTGCATTGGGCATCTTTCCCGGATTATTTAACATTCCTGCCAAATACTTGGCATCTGTCTCTACTATGAAGTCCTGACATCCCCAGTGTTATGCTACTAGAGAATTTTCTGTGGAAATATAGCATGGGATACATATTATACTCCTGGATTTCACTATTGGAATCCACTCTAGAGACTTCCTACAAGCCCCAGACATAATCTAGACCCAATATTGGGTACTTCTCTTAAGTAGTGACCAAGCTACCACATGCTAGAATAGCATATACCTTAGGAGGCAAGACTGATGAGCTAGCATCAGGTTTCTCAGATACAGACTATTAATGTTGAAGCTCTAGAAATCAGAGGCTCAGAGATATCTTTGGAATGTGAGATAATTTCAATCTAGAGCAGACTTAGACCAATATGACACCAAGACAGCAGATCAAAAGTCTATCAGTGACTAGTGATCCCATCATTGCTGGACTCAGTCAAGAAACAGACGTGCTGCCAGACAATGATCGTATCGCTGATGCTTGGACATACTGTCATGTGTTTCTAGACTGTATTTGAAGTAGAAGGGAGCTGGTTTGGAGTTTGGAAAACAATAGGCAGGAGTGAAGTATGGAGGTGGAGCAGGGTCATATGGTCATGTCTAGGAGGTATGGAGGACAGGAAGGTGACAGCTGTCATGGCTGCATGGTGATGTCATAGAGGGGAGACATAAGGGAGAGTGGTAGAATGGAGAGTTTCCTTTTCTATTTCTTTTTAATTGAGTCTCTAACATTTGTAATATTTTAATATATTTCTCAGAGTGGAGATTGATGGAGAGAGCCTTCTTGGCCCTTGCCTTCATCTCAGAAGCTCTTGAGGTTGTAAATGCAATTCTCTTGAGTGTGTAAGGGGTGATCTTAGTAAGAGGTTGAGTTGGTGAATGTTTCCTATCATATACCCTATTCTTTCTGGAGCCAAGATGCAGTGGTTGCTCAGGTAACTTTCTATGGAGTAGCAGGCCTGAAAAGCCTGGCTAATCATCGACTCAGATTATATCACACCCATAAGGTTTGGTGTGGGGGTGTGGATAAGGGCTTGATTGAGTGTAGTAAGGCCCATGGGTAGTTTACTGACTATTCTACTAGTGAACTTGTTACAGTGTGTAAAGGTGGACACCTTAGGGACACCATGCGAGGCAGATCTAGATTGAACTCACCATCATTTTGACTATTTTTACATTACAGATAAGCTGCACTTCATATTTTAATTTCTTTCTGATACCCCCACTCCCTACTTCTCCCTACAAACCCTTTAGCATGTAATTGAGAGCTGTCACTGCCTTTTCTACTTGCTTGTCACAGTAATCATCTCTTTTGCCCCTTTCAGCGCTTTCCCTAGCACTGCTTTTACTTCTTCCTGTATTTTTTTCATTTTCTCAATAAATTTTTTTGCCCCCTCATATTTCCTCTTCTTTCTTCTTTCAAACCCAATCCTAGGATCTTGCCCATAATTTGCTTTAAAAGGCGTCATTCGAGTACTCGAGTGTGCTTTATTGTTATATGCAAATTCTGCTGTTCCCAACTATTTAGGCCATTGTTCTTGCCTATGATCAATGAACATTCTCAAGTATTGCTCTAACTCCTGGTTCACCCTTTCTGTTTGTCCATCTGTCTGTGGATGAAATGCCATTGACAATTTACTCTTGATCCCCAATATCCCATTTAACTCTCTCATTATCCCTGCCACAAATTGGGGTCCTCTATCCAAAATAATGCTTTCTGGTAACCCATGCAGTTTCCACACATTATCTCTAAACAACCTTGCTAATCCCTCTGCCGATGTTTTCTCTGTAGTTGGTATAAAGTAGGCCATTTTAGTTAGCCAATCCACTACTACTAGAATGCTATTGTATCTCTGCACTAAAGGTAACTTAGTGATAAAGTCTGCCAATATATGCGTCCATGGTTTTTCTGGAATGGAATTTGGCATTAGTTTTCCTGCCGGTTATTCTGTGCAGTTTTTATTGCGCTAGCAAGCATTGCACCCTTCTACATATTGTTTCACCTCTTTAGTAATCCCTGACCACCAAAAGTTTTGAGTGACCAGCTCTACTGTCTTCCACTGTCCTCCATGTCCTCCTACTGGTGTATCATGATGTAGCCTGATAATTTCTGCCCTTAATCTATTATCTTTTGGCACATACACTTTTCCCTCTTTATACATAATGTCGTCTACTTCTCTCCATTCTTCATCTCTTAACATTTTTACCCCTGCTCTCTTCATTTCTTCCACTGTCTTTACTACCTCATCATCTTTTATCTTTGACTTCCTAACTTCCTCTAATAGATCTACTCCATCTACTATTATTTCTGCTATCTCTGTTTTCCTTATTTCTAGCCACTCTGGTTTTACCAACGTCTCATTCTCATTGTTTTTTTCTACTCCCACTTCCCAGTCTGGTCTCCTACTTAGACTATCTACTTTCCCTATCTTACTTTCTGGAACATGCTTCAGTGTAAAATTAAACCTTGATAGGTATAGAGCCCATCTTGCTTGTCTCTGATTTAACTTCTGTGCCTTCATAAAGTATTCAAGATTTTTATGATCAGTGCAAATCTCAAATTTAATTGCTGCTCCTTCCAGAAAATGCCTCCATGCTTCTAAACATCTAACGACTGCTAACATCTCCTTGTCATGTATCTCATAACTTCTTTCTATATCACTGAGAGACTTGGAAATGAAAGCAACTGGCCTCCACATTTTATCTGAGCACTTCATTAACAGTACTCCTCCAGTAGCATAATTTGATGCATCGGTTTCTACTCTGAATTCCTTATCTAAGTCCGGTGTCACTAATACTGGTTTTGTTGTGAACACCCCTTTGAGTTCGTCAAATGCCTTTTGCTGTTCCACTCTCCACTGCCACTTTACATCTTTCCTCACTAGCATGTTCATAGGCCTTGCTACTCGAGCGAAATCTTTGATAAACCTCCTATAATAGTTTGCAAGGCCCAAGAATTTCTTAATGTCTTTCACATTTTTTGGCTCTGGCCAACTGAGTACTCCATCTACTTTCTCTTTCTCCATTTCTATTCCATTAGGCCCTATTACTACTCCTAGGAACCCAATTTTTCTCACTTTCCACACACATTTCTCTGGCTTGATGTACAAGTCATTTTCTTCTAGTCTCCTCAGTATTTCTTCCACAATCTCATCATGTCCTTTCTCTGTTTCTGTTCCTACTAGCACATCATCTACAAACACAGCAACTTTTCCTTCATTAATCAAATCCCTTAGAATTTCATTCATCATC
>Ga0153962_1000337_pt1 | contig 10814 bp, 8 predicted proteins | sample TSFL046MetaG_FD_106657 | JGI IMG/M metagenome (GOLD analysis project Ga0153962, IMG submission 106657) | Attine ant fungus gardens microbial communities from Florida, USA - TSFL046 MetaG | ecosystem: Host-associated > Fungi > Mycelium > Unclassified | place: USA: Florida, Withalacochee...
AGAGAACTCGATGGGGTTCTTGCTTAATTCTCTACTACTTATACATTTTACTACTGTGGCTATGCGCTTGTTCTCCCATGGTCCTCATGTTACTCTAGTCATGTGACACATTGTGACTGTGACCATTGTGACATTGTGACAAAGTCACGTGATACTTTCCCGCACTCCGTCTTGTAGTTATAAATAAGAAAAGAAAAGAAATATAAATAATAACTTAGCCAATTTGCCAAGTCATGATAATGATCAGCAACTGAGGGTTGATTTATGATGAGATAAAAGATTGAGCAAGGTCCAAGGCAAACGGTGCTCGGATGTGATATCAAGTTCTAGTATAAGAAAGCTAAACTTCAAGCCGGAATAAAGCCAACTTGCTCTTTGTTCAGCGATTGACAAAGAGAACTCGATAGAGTTCCCATTAGATTTTCTATACTACTTATACAGCTACTACATGGTCTGTGCACTATCTTCCCATGCCTATCATGTGACATTGTGACTCCTGTAATGTGACTGTGACTGTGTGACACTTGTGACCTGTCACTTTCCCTCACTCCCTTCTGTGTAGTAAGTCCAAGATAAAGTAAAAGGAAAAGAAAAGAAATATAAATAATGACTCAGCCGTTTTGCCAAGTCATAACAGGTTTAGGCTGCAAAAATTAGAAAGACCAATAGCTGTCAGAAATATAGATGGAACAAATAATAGTAGAGGGGCCATTATACACCAAGTAGAGTGCAATGTGTATTACAAAGGCTATGTAGAAAGAATGAGGATGGATGTGTGTGACTTAGAAAAGACAGAAGTGATTCTGGGAATGCTGTGGTTGGTAGTACATAACCCAGAGATAAATTGGAAAACTGGGAAAGTCAAAGTGATGAGATGCCTACCCCTGTGTAGTGGAAGAAGTCCAAAGAAAGAGAAAGTCAAAAGGGTAGTAACCCTAGAGGAAGAGAAAATTGTCAGATGGGCAATAGATGATAAAGAGGATTGGGGAAAGGAAGAAGAGATGGAGGAGAACCATAGGAAAATCAAGGAAATGATACCAAAAAGGTTTTTGAAGTAGAAGAAGGTGTTTGGAAAGGTAGAGTTGGAGAGGATACCAACTAGGAAACTTGGGATCATGCTATAGATCTTAAGGAGATGTTCAAACCACAAAAGGGAAGGATTTACCCATTATCAAAAAATGAAAGGGAAGAAGTCCAGAAGTTTGTGGAAGATCAATTGAGGAAAGGATATATCAGACCTACTAAATCACCTCAAATGTCACCAGTTTTCTTTGTGGGTAAAAAGGATAGAAGTAAGAGAATAGTAATGGACTATTGTAACCTGAATGATTAGATGATAAATAACAACTACCTGCTCCCATTAATAACTGAGTTCATCAACAACATGGAGAGCAAGAAAGTGTTTACTAAAATGGATCTCAGATGGGGGTTCAACAATGTGAGGATAAAAGAGGGAGATGAGTGGAAGGGAGCATTTATAATGCACATTGGTTCCTTTGAACCAATGGTCATATTTTTCAGAATGACAAACTCACCAGCAACGTTCTAAGCAATAATGAACAAAATTCTGAGAGACCTAATAAATGAAGAAAAAGTAGTGGCATTTGTAGACAATATATTGGTAGGGACGGAAACAGAGGACAATCAAAATGAAATTATGGAAGAAATATTGAAGAGGTTAGAAGAGAACAACTTGTATGTCAAGCTGGAGAAATGTGTGTAGAAGGCAAGAAAGATAGGGTTCTTAGGGGTTGTTATTGGATCCAATGGAATAGAGATGGAAGTAGAAAAGGTGAATGAGTTACTCAGTTGGTCAGAACCAAAAAATGTAAAAGATGTCAGAAAGTTTTTAGGCCTCACAAATTATTACAAGAGGTTTATCAAAGACTTTGCTTGAATAGCAAGGCCAATGAATGTACTGACAAGCAAAGATAAGAAGTGGCAGTAGAGAGAAGAACAGCAGAAAGCATTTGACAAGCTGAAGCGAGTTTTCATAACAAAGCCAGTATTAGCAGCACTGGACTTAGATAAAGAGTTCAGAGTAGAAGCCAACACATCAAACTATGCTACTAGAGGAGTACTGTCAATGAGATGCTCAGATGAGAAGTAGAGACCAGTCACTTTCATTTCCAAGTCTCTTAGTAAAACAGAACAAAACTATGAGATACATGGTAAGGAGATGTTAGCAGTTGTCAGGTGTTTAGAAGCATGGAGACATTTCCTAAAAGGAGCAATAGAAAAATTTGAGATTTGGACAAATCATAAGAACCTTGAATACTTCATGAAAGTGGAAAAGTTGAATAGGAGACAAACAAGATGGGCCCTATACCTATCTCACTTCAATTTCACTTTGAAGCATGTTCCAGGAAGTAAGATGGGAAAAGCAGACAGTCTGAGTAGGAAACTAGACTGGGAGGTTGGAGTAGAAAAAGACAATGAGGATGAGACATTAGTAAAACCAGAATGGTTGGAAGTAAGAAGAATAGAGGCAGTAGAAATAATAGTAGATGAGGTAGATCTACTAGAGGAAGTAAGAAAGTCAAAAGTGAAAGATGACAAAGTAGTAAAAGCAGTAAAAGAAATGAAGAAGGCAAGGGTAAAGATGTTAAGAGATGAAGAATGGAAAGAAGTTGAGGGCATCATGTACAAGAAGGAAAAAGTCTATGTACCAAAAGATAATAAGCTTAGGGCAGAAATAATTAGGCTACATCATGATATGCCAGTAGGAGGACATGGGGGGCAGTGGAAAATAGTGGAACTGGTCACTAGAAACTTTTGGTGGCCAGGGGTTACAAAAGAAGTGAAATGGTATATAGAGGAATACAATGCCTACCAGCAAAATAAAAATTGCACAGAACAACTAGTAGGCAAACTAATGCCCAATTCTATTCTGGAAAAACCCTGGATGCACATATCAGTAGACTTTATCACAAAGCTACCTTTAGCTCAGGGATATGACTTAATCTTAGTAGTAGTCAATAGGTTAACTAAAATAGTACATTTCATACCTACTATAGAGAAAATGTCAGCAGAAGGATTAGCATAGTTGTTTAGAGATAATGTATAGAAGTTGTATAGGCTACCTGAAAGTATCATCTCAGATAGGGGGCCCCAATTTGCAACAGGACTAATGCAAGAGTTGAATAGGATATTGGGGATCAAGAGTAAATTGTCGATAGCGTTCCACCCTTAGACAGATGGACAAACAGAGAGAGTAAATCAGGAGTTGAAACAGTACTTAAGAATGTTCATTGATCATAGGCAAGAGCAGTGGCCAGAATGGTTGGGAACAGCAGAGTTTGCATACAACAATAAAATGCACTCGAGTACTTAGACCTCGCCTTTTAAGGCAAACTACAGACAAGATCCTAGGATGGGGTTCAAGGAAAGAAAGAAGAGAAAGTATGAGGGAGCAGAGAAATTCATTGAGAAAATGAAGGAGATACAAGAAGAAGTGAAAGCAGCACTAAGTAAAGCATAAGAAGAGATGAAGAAATATGCAGATAGAAAGAGGGTAGAGGTTGACAACTATAAAGTAGAAGACTTAGTGATGCTGAGTACTAAGGATCTAAAGTATCAGATGTATCAACAGCGAGCCAGGCTACTAGACTAGGTAAGGGCAGTAGTATCATGGCATGAGATGAACGTGTGCCTTAGGGATCCTATTATGATGAGAGTTCACTTGAGTGGATACCAAAAACATTTTTTTTCTTAGGTTTCTATTTAATATGTTTTGGATATTCTTTGGACCTTCACCTTCAGTAAGCTCTCTATTATTTGATTTATCTCCCCAGTACCTACTTGTTTAGTACACAATTGTGAAGCAGTTTGGAGAATTTGTCTCTCTAACCTTGTTTTCACCTTTGTTTTGTGATCAAACCTTTTGATCCCTATCAATGTTACTATCACCTCTCTTGTGTACTACCCCAACTCTAACAGGCACACCTCATCAGGTATACCTTCCCCACAATGCTCTTGCACTTTCTGTTATAGAACATGTACCAGACTTCTCCTTTACTCCACTTGCTATACTTCTCATGGCTTGGCCATACATTGATGGGTATTACAAAAGGTCAATTACTAATTTGTGATTGGTGATTTGATACTTGAATAGTTCAAAAAAGCAAAGTTTAGACAATGACAAGAGATGTTGTTAAGTCTAAGGTCTAATACTCAGAGTATGAGTCCTTATATACATAATTGTAATGGTCTGTGCACTAGTACAGATCATCACCTAATTACTACCTATTGTTCTACATATGGTAGTGTCTTTGTACTGGAATAATGATAACCTAACCATATGGAGGCTGTCCTTTGTTCTAAGAAAAAGACAGATGACTATCTATGGGTAATTAATAAAGTCTATGTACAAACATTGAGACCTTCATATCTCTACTAATATTAATCGCCTTGAGGTCATTTTAAGTTCATTCTGAGCGTTAAAAAAAAGGCTTTTGCTGAGCCTAGAACCAAAGCATCAATCACAGTGGTTTCTGAGATATTAGCAATTTAATAAACAGTAATATAGTGGTTACCAGTTGATCTGCTTAATATCTCAGCCATTATTGATTGCCTTGAGATGTGACTAGCATCTATCAAAAGGTCTTCTTAAGGGTTTCAAGCTGGTTTTAAGACCGTGGGAATTGTCAAAGATATGACCAAATGAAGTTTGTGACAAAGTAATAACAAATAAGAATATAAAAGATCTCCGAGATGTCTCACAATTGTGCACTAAACAAGTAGGCACTAGGGAGATGATCAAATAACAAAGGGGGCTTAATAAAGGGGGACTAGGGAGATGAAACTCAAATAACCAAAAGAAACAATAATAAAGTTTTTATAAACCCACTCAAGGTAGATCTCACCGTAATTGGCTCTCTAAGACACACATTCATCTTGCATTGTGACACTACTACCCTTACATAGTCTAGTAGTCTGGCTTGCCATCAATATAGTAGAACTACCTAGAACTCCTATGCTGTTGTGTGGGCTCTTCTTCAACTAACCATACAACTAGAAGCCGACTCCAATGACATATAGCAAGCAGTTAACTCCTTGCATAAGCAAATGCCCAAGTCTGTTGGGGCTCAAATTCATGTTGAGGGAGAGGTTTGGTGGTTTTTAGAAAATAAAGAAAAACACTCAGAAAAATAGAGACTTAGTTACTCCAAGTAGCCATTAAGCTCTAGAGCAACAGAAAGGGATGATGATAGAGGTGTAATGCTTGAGTTCCCTTCTGTGCCCTAGAGTATTTTATTAGGACTACAAAGAAAAGAGACAACAAAGGAAGTAAGACAAAGAAAACCTCCAAATTCCCAAACATAGCAAGGCCGAAATAATGAGACAGCACTTTTCCTGAACACTAGGTGACTGCTCCTCACCCTTCTAGTCCTACTCCTGGGGTTCTTCTCTAAATAGTAGATAGGTCTCAAGCCTCTTGCTAGGCTATAGAAGGAGATGGCAATCTCAAGTTATCTTTCCCTCAAGCACATTATCTTCATCTGACCTCCTTTCTGCCTCTCTCTTCAACTTCCTTATTCTTTTCTCTACTTTCTCTATGTCTTCTCATTCCTCCAGAACCCAGTTTCTTTCCCTTGCTATTATGATATGACTCTGCATTGATGTAACTCTCTTGATCTTGATATAATTAGCCATCAGTGATGATGGCTCAGATCTGATTGTAACTCTGCTAAAAATAGCACTGCTAGCTGCTAAGATATGACATCATTCTGGTAGCACTAGGTCTTTGAAGTTTGCCTTTGTCCTCGAGAGCACTTCTAGAAGAGAAACTTATTAGAAATCTGATACCAGGTGCCTGGGCAAGTGTCTATAAGGTATATATAGTAGTGGTCACAGCCACTACTCTGCTACTCAAGCAAGATACTCAAGTCCATGACTGGGCATCTAGGGAACAGTTCTAGGGGCCAAACTCTTATCTTGAGTTAGTTATTCTGGTTATTACTGTGGGGGTAGCCTTTGGGCCACCTGCAAAATGCTGATATTTCTTCCTCTTCTCATTTCTTTTTCCTAGTTTGATTATAGTCCTCTGTTTATCTCATTTATTACTATTTTCACTTTTCATCATTTAATTATTTAATTAATTAGCCAAAATACTCTTACTTATTACATAAGCTAGAATAGTAAAAGTGACACGACACAAAAATATAAAGATATCCTTTTACCCTCAACCATTAAACTCTAAGACCACTTTCTCCTCTGAACTTATTATCCTTCCCACATTACTGTGAAAATTGTCACTTTTGCCTAAACTGCTATATGGCATGACAGTATGCCACTCTTTCCTCCTCAACTCTTCTCAACTTCTGTTGCTATACCTTTTGTGGTATTGCTATATATGCTGTCATGCCATACAAACATTTAGGCAAAATAAGTGACAATTTGCACCCTAATAACTAGAATAACCAGCTTGAGAGAAGAGCTTGGCCCCCCAGGGATGTTCCTCTAGATGCCCAGTTGTGGACTTGAGCATCTAGCTTGAGTAGCAGAGTAGTGGCTGTGACCACCACTACATACACCTCATAGACACTTGCCTAGACACCCTGTATTGGATTTCCAATAGATTTCCCTTCTAGAAGTGCTCTCAAGGGCAGAGACAAGCTTAGATGGGTTAATGCAACCCGAGTGACATCATATCTTGGTAGCCAGTGGCATTATTCATAGAAGAGTTACGATCAGATCTGAGCCATTATCACTGATGGCTAATTATAGCAAGATCAAGAGAGTTGAGCTACTGTAGAGTTATATTGCAATAGCAGTGGAAGGAAATTGGAATCCAGAAGAGCAAAAAGACATAGAGGAGATAGAAGAAAAGACCAGAGAAGCTGAGGAGAGAGGTAGTAGAAAGGCTAGATGAAGATAATGCGCTCGAGGGCAAGATGACTCAAGATTATCATCTCTATCTATAGCCTGGCAAGAGGCTCAAGACCTGACCATCGTATGAGGGAGGATTCCCAGAGTAGGACTAGAAGAGTGAGGAGCGGTCACCTAGTGTTCAGGAGAGGCACTATCTCATTATTGTGGCCTTGCTATGTTTGGGAATTTGGAGGTTTTCTTTGTCTTACTTTCTTTGTTGTCTCTTTACTTTGTAATCATAATAAAATACTCTAGGACACAGAAGAGAACTCAAGTATCATATCCCCATCATTATCCCTCTCTGTCACTCTAGAGCTTAATAGCTATTTTAAGTGACTAAGTTTCTAATTTGCTAAGTGTTCTACTTTACTTTCTAAAAACCCACCAAACCTCTCCCTTGACAGAAATTTGAGCCCCAACGGATTTGGGCATTCGCTTACACTAGGAGTTAATAGCTTGCTACGTGTTATTGGAGTCGGCTTCCAGTTGTATAGTCAGCTAAAGAAGAGCCCACACAATGGCATGGGAGTTCTAGGTAGTTCTGCTATATTGATGGTGAGCCAGACTACTAGACTAGGTAAGGGCAGTAGTATTATGATGCGAGACAAACATATTGATGGGGATCAAAAGGTTTGATCATAGAACAAAGGTGAAAACAAGGTCAGAGAGGCAAAATCTCCAAGCTGCTTCACAATTGTGCACTAAACAAGTAGGTACTGGGGAGATAAATCAAATAATAGAGAGCTTACTAAAGGTAAAAGTCCAAAGAATAACCAAAACATATCAAATAGAACCTAAGAAGAAAAGAACTGTTTTTAGTATCCACTCGAGCAAACCCTCACTGTAATAGGATCCCTAAGACATGCATTTATCTCATACTGAAAGGGGAAAAAGAGATGTTTACTGTGACAAGCAAGTAGAAAAGGTAGTGACAGCTCTCAATTGCATGCTAAAGGGTTTGTGGGGAGAAGTAGGAAGTAGGAGTGTCAGAAAGAAATTAAAAAGTGAATATGCAGTTTATCTGGAATCTAAATATAGAAGGAATGATGGAAGCTCAATCTAGATCCAATCCACATTACACACCATAACAAGCTCACTAGTAGAATAGTCAGTAAACCACTCATAGGCTTTATCATACTTAATCAAGCCCTCATTCACACCCCCACACCAAACCTTATGGGTGTGATACAATCTGAGTCAATGATTAGCCAGGCTTTTCAGGCCTGCTACTCTATAGAAGGTTGTCTGAGTGACTGCTGTGTCTTGTCTCATGAAAGAGTAGGGTATATAGTAGAACACATTCACTAACTCAACCTCTCACCAAGATCATCCCTTACATACTCAAGAGAATTGCATTTACAACCTCAAGAGCTTCTGAGATAAAGGCAAGGGCCAAGGAGGCTCTTCCCATCAATCTCCACTCTGAGAAATATATTATAATCTTACAAATGTTAGAGACTCAATTAAAAGAAATAGAAAAGGAAACTCTTTATTCTACCACTCTCTCTCATGTCTCTCCTCTATGACACTACCATGCGGCTATGACAGCCATTACCTTCCTGTCCTCTATACCTCCCAGACATGACTATGTGATCCTGCTCCACCTCCATACTTCACTTCTGTCCATTATTCCCCGAACCCTAAAATAGCTTCCTTCTACTCTGAATACAGTCTAAAAACACATGACAGTGTGTCCGAGTATTAGTGATACAATTGTTATCCTATGGCGTGTCCATTTCTTCACTGAGTCTAGCAGTGATGGGATCACTAGTCACTGATAGACTTTTGATCTACCGTCTTGATATCATATTAGTTTAAGTCTACTCTAGATTGAAATTATCTCACATTCCAAAGATATCTCTGAGCCTCCGATTTCTAGAGTTTCAACATTGATAGTCTGTATCTAAGAAACCTGATGCTAGCTCATCAGTCTTGCCTCCCGAGGTATATGCTATTCTAGTATGTGGCAGCTCGGTCACTACCTAAGAAAAGTACCCAATTTTGGGTCTAGATTATGTCTGGGGCTTGTAGGAAGTCTCTAGAGTGGGTTCCAATAGTGAAATCCAGGGTTATAACTTTTATCCTATGCTACTTTTTTGCAGAAAATTCTCTAATGGCATAACAGCACCATGATACTACTGCCCTTACCTAGTCTAGTAGCCTGGCTCACCGTCAATACAGTAGTACTACCTAGAACCCCTGTGCCATCATATGGGCTCTTCTTTAGCTGACCATACAACTAGAAGCCAACTCCAATGACCTGTAGCAAGTGGTTAGCTCCTAGTATAAGCAAATGCCCAGGTCTGTTAAGCTTGAGTCTTCCTTCAAGGGAAGTTTTATAGAGTTTTCATAAAGCAGACACAAAAGAAATCCTCAAATCACTCAAATAGCCTTTCAGCTCTAGAGCAACAGAGAGAAAGATAATAGGGGGGAAGAGTATCTTTTTCCCTTCTGTGCCCTAGAGTATTTTATTAGGATTACAAAGCAATGATACAACAAAAGAAAAAAAACAAAGAAAACTTCCAAATTCCCAAAGATAGTAAGAGGGAAATGATGAGACGGCACCTCTCTTGATCACTTGGCTACTAATCCCTGCTTCTCTAATCCTACTCCTGGGGTTCTTCTCTAAACAATATATGGCTCTCAAGCCTTTTGATGGGCTGTAAAGAGAGGCAGTGATCTTGAGTCATCTTGCTCTTGAGCATGTTATCTTCATCAAACACCTCTTCTTTCATCTCTCTATCTAACCTCTCTAGTCCTTCTACTACTCCTCTATACTTCATCACATCTTCAAGTCTCAGTCTTCTTCTGTTAGGTTTACGATGTAGTCCTCAAGAGGACTTGTCTTGCTAGTCCTTGCTATAATTAGCCATCAGCAATGATGGCCCTGCTCTAATGGTAACCTAGACATTATAAATAAGTGACTGCTACTGAGATATGACATCATTCTGTTAGAGAATATCTTCTAAGGTCCTTTCTGCTCTCAAGAGCACTCTAGAGGGGAGTTCTGTTATAGATCTATTATGAAATTCTCTGGACAATCTCTATGAGGTTTCTGTAGTGGTGGTCCCAGCTACTATGCTACTCAAGTAGTATGCTTGAGTCCATGACTGGGCATCTAATGATATCTCTAGGGGACCAAACTCGTCTCTTGAGCTGGTTATTCTCATTGTTATGGTGAAAAATATCACTTTTATTACCTGAATGGCTGTCCAGCATGACAGCATATCTTAGAGATCCTATTATGGTAAGATCTACCTCGAGTGGATTCATAAACACTTTGTTATCATTTCTTTCAGTCTTCTGAGTTGTACCCTACTATTTCCCCTATTCTTAAGCTCTCTTGTATATTTGATCATCTCTCCAGTGCCTACTTGTTAGCATACAATTGTGAGACATCTTGGGGATCTTTTATATTCTCATTTGTTTTCACCTTTATTCTGTGATTAATTCCCTTTGATCCCTATCAGCGCCACTCTCTTAGCTTATTTCTTTTCCTTCTTCCTATCACAAATAGTAAGTGACTATTTGTGATGGGTGCTTTGATACTTTAAAGAGTTCAAAAATACAAAGTTAGACAAGTGACAAAAGATGTTGTTAAGTCTGAGGTCTAATCCTCAGACTTTGAATCCTTATATACAAAATTGTGATAGTCTGTGCACTAGGATAGATTATCACATGCTACTACCTATTGTTCTACATATAGTAGTACCTTTGTACTTAATATAGTGATAACTTAACCATATGGAGACTGTCCTTTGTTCTAAGAAAAGAACAAATGACTATCTATGGGTAATTAATGAAGTCCATATGCAAATATTGAGGTCTTCATATCTCCACTAATATTGATCGCCTTGAGGTCGTTCTAGGCTCATTCTGAGCGTTATGAAGAAGGCTTCTGCTGAGCCTAGAACCGAAGCATCGATCTCAGCGGTTTCCGA
>Ga0153962_1000338_pt1 | contig 10812 bp, 8 predicted proteins | sample TSFL046MetaG_FD_106657 | JGI IMG/M metagenome (GOLD analysis project Ga0153962, IMG submission 106657) | Attine ant fungus gardens microbial communities from Florida, USA - TSFL046 MetaG | ecosystem: Host-associated > Fungi > Mycelium > Unclassified | place: USA: Florida, Withalacochee...
ACGTCGCGGATAACCGCTTTCGCCGCCATGGTGCCGAAGGTGATGATCTGCGATACCGCTTCGCGCCCGTACATCTCGGCGACATGATCGATCACCTGGTCGCGCTTCTCCATGCAGAAGTCGACGTCGAAGTCAGGCATCGAGACGCGTTCCGGGTTAAGGAAGCGTTCGAACAGCAGATCGAACTCCAGCGGATCGAGGTCGGTGATCTTCAGCGCGTAGGCGACCAGCGAGCCGGCGCCGGAGCCGCGTCCCGGCCCGACCGGAATGCCGTTATCTTTCGACCACTGGATAAACTCCATCACGATCAGGAAGTAGCCGGGGAAGCCCATCTGGTTGATGACGTTGAGCTCGATCTCCAGACGCTCGTCATACTCCGGACGCTTCTCCGCGCGCACCGCCGGATCGGGAAAGAGAAACTCAAGGCGCTCTTCCAGCCCTTCGCGCGACTTCATCACCAGAAAATCTTCGGTAGACATATCGCCGGTCGGGAACTGCGGCAGGAAGTACTCGCCGAGGCGAACCGTCACGTTGCAGCGCTTAGCAATCTCTACGCTGTTTTCCAGCGCTTCCGGGATGTCCGAGAACAGCTCGCACATCTCCTCTTCGCTGCGCATATATTGCTGAGGGCTGTAGTTGCGCGGGCGTTTGGGATCGTCCAGCGTATAGCCGTCGTGGATCGCCACGCGGATTTCGTGAGCGTCGAAGTCCTCTTCGTTCAGGAAGCAGACTTCGTTAGTGGCAACCACCGGCACTCCTTCGGCGATGGCAAGCTCAACCGCGGCGTGCAGATAGCTCTCCTCGTCGGCGCGGCCGGTGCGCATCAGCTCAAGGTAGTAGCGGTCAGGAAAGTGGGTCTGATAGAAGTCGAGGCACTGCGCCACCAGCGCGCTGTTGCCGCGCAGCAGACTGCGCCCCACGTCGCCGCAGCGTCCGCCGGAGAGCAGAATCAACCCTTCGCTCAGCTCCGCCAGCCAGTCGCGATCGATAACCGGCCCGGCGATGCCGTAGCCGCGCTGGTAGGCGCGCGAAATAAGCAGCGTCAGGTTCTGATAGCCGGTATTGTTGGCGGCCAGCACCGTCAGCTGGGTCAGCTCGTCGCCCATCAGCTCGCTGGCGACCTTAAAGTCCGCGCCGATAATCGGCTTGATCCCCGCGCCGTGCGCGCTGCCGTAGAAACGCACCAGCCCGCACAGGTTCATGAAGTCCGTGATAGCAAGGGCTGGCATACCGAGCGCAGCCGCCTTTTTGACCAGCGGCCCGGTTTTCGCCAGGCCATCGACCATAGAGTAGTCACTGTGGACACGCAGATGTATAAAACGGGGTTCAGCCATATCGGTTTCCGGTTAAAACAGCGTCAGGCTATTAAAGCGTAGCTGGCTGGCCTGCGGCCAGAACTTCAGCGTCGAGCAGGGCGTTGCGCACCGGCGCAAAACTGCGGCGATGGTGCGGCGTGGCGCCGTGCTGCGTTAGTTTTTCCAAATGCAGCGCGGTGGGATAGCCTTTGTGCTGCGCGAAGCCATACTGGGGAAACAGCCGATCCAGCTCCGCCATTTCGCTATCGCGCGACACCTTGGCGATAATCGACGCCGCGCTGATCTCCGCGACCAGGCTGTCGCCTTTTACCACCGCCTGCGAGGGCATCGGCAGTGCGGGCGCGCGGTTGCCGTCCACCAGCACGAAATCGGGCGTGATGGCCAGGCCAGCGACCGCGCGCTGCATCGCCAGCATGGTAGCGTGCAGAATATTGAGCCGGTCGATCTCGTCCGGTTCGGCGCGGCCTAAGCTCCACGCCAGCGCTTTTTCTTTGATCTCGTCGAACAGGGCGAGACGGCGCTTTTCTGACAGTTTCTTCGAGTCCGCCAGCCCCTGAATCGGGTTAGCGGGATCGAGAATAACCGCCGCGGTGACGACCGCGCCGACCAGCGGGCCGCGGCCCACTTCGTCAACGCCCGCAATCAGGCGGGCATTGGGATAGATAAAATCAGCCATTAGCGATCTCCAGTACGGCGTCCGCTGCCTGTTCATCTGCGTTCCAGCGGATCTGCTGATGCAGCTCGCTGAAGGTCGCGAGCAGCGCGTCGCGTTCCGGCCCCGCATGCAGCAGCGGTTCGAGCGCCGCCGCCAGCGCCTGCGGCTCACACTCTTCCTGCAGCAGCTCTTTCACCAGCTCGCGCCCCGCCAGCAGGTTGGGCAGCGAAACGTAAGGCGTTTTCACCAGCCGCTTTGCCAGCCAGAAGGTTGAGGGCTTCATGCGATAGCCGACCACCATCGGACATTTTGCCAGCATACACTCCAGCGCGGCGGTGCCGGAGGCCAGAATCGCGGCGTCGCTCGCAATCATCGCCTCGCGGCCCTGGCCGTCCAGCAGATGCATCGGCACTTCAGGAGCAACGTCGGCTTTGATCTGCTCGAACTGCGCGCGACGCTTCGCGTTGACCAGCGGCACAACGATTTCCAGCGCCGGATAGCGCACGCGCAGCAGCTGGGCCGCGCGCAGAAAATCGGCGCTGAGCATCTCCACTTCCGCATGACGGCTGCCGGGCAGCAGCGCAAGGCAAAGCGCCTCGTCGCTAATGCCCAGCGCGCGGCGCGCGGCGGCCTTATCCGGCTGTAGCGGCATCGCATCCGCCATGGTGTGGCCGATAAAGCGGCACGGCACGTTAAAGCGATCGTAGAAGGCTTTTTCAAACGGCAGGAAGGCGAGCACCAGGTTGGTGTTGCGGCCGATCTTAAACACGCGCTTTTGCCGCCATGCCCAGACGGAGGGGCTGACGTAGTGAATAGTGCGAATGCCGTTGCGCTTCAGCCGGCCTTCCAGCGTGATATTAAAATCGGGTGCGTCGATGCCGACGAAGACGTCCGGCTGGAGTTCGCTAAAGCGCCGCGTCAGGTCGCGGCCGATTTTCATCAGGCGCGGCAGACGGCCGAGCACCTCAACGATGCCCATCACCGCCAGCTCTTCCATCTCATACCAGGCTTCGCAGCCTTCGGCCTGCATACGCGGACCCGCTACGCCGACGAAACGGGCATTAGGATGACGCGCCTTAAGCGCGCGAATCAGACCGGCGCCAAGAATATCGCCGGATGTTTCTCCGGCGACCAGGGCTATCGTAAGGGGACGCACTGACATGAATTAACGAATCAACCCACGCGTAGAACGAGCGAAGAAATCGTAGAAAGGCTGAACTTCGCTATGCTGCTTTGCCAGCGCTTCGATTTCCGGCTTGGCTTCTTCCAGCGTTTTGTTGCTGCGGTATAGCACTTTATAGGCGTTGCGAATAGCGTGCAGCGCCTCTTTGCTGAAGCCGCGGCGCTTCAGGCCTTCGATATTAATGCCGAACGGGGTGGCGTGGTTGCCCTGCGCGATTACGTACGGCGGCACATCCTGCGCGACGCCTGAACATCCGCCAACCATCACATGCGCGCCGATGGTGCACCACTGATGCACAGCCGTCATGCCGCCGATAATCGCGAAGTCGTCCACGGTGACGTGGCCGCCCAGCGTGGCGTTGTTGGCAAAAATGCAGCGGTTGCCAATGGCGCAGTCGTGCGCAATGTGCGCATTCACCATCAGCAGGTTATCGCTGCCGATAGTGGTAACGCCACCGCCCTGCGCGGTGCCGCGATGAATGGTCACGCTTTCGCGGATGCGGTTGCGGTCGCCCACTTCAACGCGCGTCGGCTCACCGGCATATTTCAGATCCTGGTTCACTTCGCCGATAGAGGCGAACTGATAGATCTGGTTATCTTTCCCGATGCGCGTATGACCATTAATGACCACATGCGACTTCAGGACTGTCCCTTCACCGATCTCCACATGCGCGCCGATAAAGCAGAACGGGCCGATGTGAACGTTAGGGCCAATAATAGCCCCTTCTTCGATGACGGAACTGGCGTGGATGGTGGCGGTTGGATCAATCACAGATTATGCCTCCCGGCTACGGGCACACATCATGGTCGCTTCACAGACAATCTTACCGTCAACGGTAGCAACGCCTTTAAAACGCGTCAAACCGCGGCGGGTTTTCTCGAAAGTCACTTCCATGATCATTTGATCGCCCGGAACAACCGGACGCTTGAAACGGGCTTCGTCGATGCCGGCGAAATAGTAGAGCTCGCCCGGTTCCAGTTTACCCACGCTTTTAAACGCCAGAATACCGGTAGCCTGCGCCATCGCTTCGAGGATCAGAACGCCAGGGAAAATCGGTTTACCAGGGAAATGCCCCTGGAAAAACGGTTCGTTAACAGAGACGTTCTTTACTGCGCGCAGATACTTGTGCTCTTCAAACTCCAGCACGCGATCAACCAGCAGAAACGGATAGCGGTGCGGCAGCAGCTCTAAAATTTCTTCAATTTTCAGAGTATGAGTTTCAGTAGTCAAAATACTCTTCCTGTCCTAAAAATCTGATGACATCAATAACACGGCCTGCACAGATCAACACGATCCTCCGCAGGCCGAAATCGGTTCAATGGCGCCTGGCTTGCCTGCTTAACAGTTTTTATTAGCAAGCCGGTCGCATGTGGGATGGCGTTTAGTCGTCTTTGCCGACCTTCCGCTCGATGGCTTTTAAGCGCTTGCTCATGTCATCGATGTTCATCACCAGCGCTGCAGTTTTGCGCCAGGTTTTGTTGGGTTGTAGCGGAATGCCCGAAGAGTATACCCCAGGCTCTGTGATAGGACGCATAACCATGCCCATACCGGTCACAGTCACCTTGTCACAGATTTCCATATGGCCGTTAATGACGCTGGCGCCGCCAATCATACAGTAACGTCCAATTTTTAAACTACCCGCCATGATCACACCACCCGCAACAGCGGTATTGTCGCCAATAACCACGTTGTGTGCGATCTGACACTGGTTGTCTATGATAACACCATTGCCGATCAGAGTGTTATCCAGCGCGCCACGATCGATAGTGGTACAGGCGCCGATTTCTACCCGATCGCCGATAATTACAGCGCCAAGCTGCGGGATTTTCACCCAATTGCCGCGATCGTTGGCGTAGCCGAAACCGTCTGCGCCGATCACGGTACCGGACTGAATCAGACAATCCTGACCGATTTCGATTTCGTGATAGACGGTGACGTTGGCCCAGAGGCGGCTGTTATTGCCGATGCGGGTCTTTTTGCCGATAAAGCAGCCCGCGCCAATAACGACGTTGTCGCCGAGGACTACGTCTGATTCAATTACCGCGTTGGCGCCGACGGAGACGTTCTGCCCCAGCTTCGCGCTGGGATCGATTACCGCGCTGGGCGCGATATTCTGCGCAGGCTGCGGCGTGGTATCCAGCAGCTGAGCCATGCGCGCATAGGTCAGATAAGGATTCTTCACCACCAGCGCGGCCGTGTGACACCACTCCAGATCCGCTTCCGTCAGCACCACGGCCGATGCCTGACACTGGACGAGTTGCTCGCGGTAGCGGCTGTTGCTAAGAAATGTGATTTGGCCGGTTTGGGCGGATTGCATAGAAGCAATGCCGGAGATGGCGAGGTCGCCATCTCCGTGCAATTCTGCATCCAACTGCTGGGCTAAATCAGCCAGTCGAATTGATGACATCGATTATTTAACCTGTTTCAGCACGTCAGCAGTAATGTCTTTCGCGTTTGACGCGTAAGCCACCGCATTGGCGTCGATTACCACGTCATAACCTTCATCGCTCGCCACTTTCTTCACGGCGTCCTGAATGCGGCTCAGCAGCTTATTGCGCTCTTCCATCTGACGACGGCGATTATCCTGCTCAAAAGCCTGGGCTTTAGAAGAGAAGGCTTCGCGCTGCGCCATAACGTCTTTTTCCATGCGGCTGCGTTCGCTGGCCTTCATGGTTGAGCCGTCGCGCTGCAGGCGCTGCATTTTGGTCTGCAGATCGCGTTCCTGGCTCTGCAGCTCGGTTGCGCGGCCTTTAAACTCGTTTTCCAGCTGTTTAGCAACGGTCGCACGCTGCGGTAACTGTTGGAAAATGCTGGACACGTTTACCACTGCGATTTTGTCAGCAGCCTGAGCGCCTGCGGATACAGCTAAAGCAAGACCCAGTCCTGCGGCACACAACAACTTTTTCACTATACACTCCTTACCATCAACGTTTGTGTCAGCGACACAGTGTTTGCTCCGAACCGCTCTATAGACCGCGGTTCGGTAGCAAGACTTCAGCTTATGCTTCCTTGCTCAGAACCTTACCAGGTTTTACCAATGTTAAACTGGAACTGTTCTGATTTGTCCCCTTCCACTTTTTTGACCGGCTGGGCATAGGAGAACACCAGCGGCCCCAGCGGGGACATCCACTGCAGCGCAATACCGCTCGACACGCGGATATTGTTTGGATCGCTATAGTCCGGGATGCCGGCGGCGCGGGTTTCAGCCGTGTTTTCCCACTTGGTATCCCAGACGGTACCTGCATCCACGAACAGCGAAGTACGTACCGAGTTCGCGTATTTCTCGCTCAGGAACGGCGTCGGCGTGATCAGCTCCAGGCTGGCGACCGCCATTGCGTTACCGCCGACCGCATCGTCCGACTTACAGATGCCGTTCGGATCGCTCAGCGTACAGGTCGACGAGCGGTCGTTCAGATACGCCGCTTTCGGACCAATGGTATTCGAGCGGAAACCGCGCACCGTGCTTGAGCCGCCCGCATAGAAGTTCTCGTAGAACGGCATCTCTTTACCGCCCAGACCATCGCCGTAACCGACGCGGCCGCGGCCTAACACCACCCAGGTGCGGTCGCGGTTAAGCGGCACATACTGTTGGGTATCCAGCGTTGCTTTATAGAAGCTGTTGTCCGATCCTGGAATGGTGATCTTACCGTTCAGGTTGGTACGGTTACCCGCGGTCGGGAAGAAGCCGCGATCCAGGGTGTTGTACGTCCAGCCGTAGTTGAAGGTGAAGTCATCGGCAGAGAAGTCGCCTTTGTCGTTCAGCTCCTGCGGCTTGCCAACCGAGTCGAGATAGCGCCACATCGCCACCTGCGGCTGCATGTTGGAGAGGTCGTTGTGCACATAGCCCAGCCCCACACGCAGCGTATTGTTTTCGTTGACCGGGAAGCCCAGAGTGCCGTCTACGCCGTAACTTTTGTTGGTGTAGTCCGACAGATCCGCATCGTCCGCTTTAAAGTCGTTATAGAAAACGCGGCCGCCCAGGCTCACGCCGTCGACCGTAAAGTAGGGATCGGTCAGTGAGAACTCGGCATAGGTCTGGTAGTCGTTCTTGGTGCCGCTGATGCTCACCGTGTTGCCGGTACCCAGCCAGTTGTCCTGCGTCACGCCGACCTGGAAGCTGACGCCGCTTTCGGTGCCGTAGCCAACGCCGAAGTTAAAGGTACCGGTGTTGCGCTCTTTCACCTTGTAGACCACGTCTACCTGATCGGGCACGCCCGGCACGCGCTGGGTGTCCACGTCAACGGTTTCAAAGTAGCCGGTACGGTTGAGGCGCTCTTTGCCCTGCTCTACCAGGTCGCTGCCCAGCCATGCGCCTTCCATCTGACGCATTTCGCGACGCAGCACCGCGTCTTTCGAAGTATCGTTGCCTTCGAAGCGTACTTTACGCACGTAGTAGCGGTTGCCGGCATCGACGCTGATATGCAGCTTCACCGTCTTATCGGCGTCGTTGATTTCCGGCTGCGTCATGACGCGCGGATAGGCGTAACCATAGCGGCCCAGCAGCTTCTTGATGTCATCTTCCATCTGGGTAACTTTGGTGCCGTTATAGAGCTCGCCCGCTGGAATCTGCGTCAGATGTTCGATTTCTGCCGAATGGCCCGCCATGCTGCCGTTGACGATCACGCCGGCGATTTTGTACTGATCGCCCTCGGTGATGTTAACGGTGATATAGATGCCTTTTTTATCCGGCGTCAGGCTGACCTGGGTCGAATCGATGTTGAAGCGCGCATAGCCGCGATCGAGATAGAAGCTGCGCAGCGTCTCAAGGTCGCCCGCCAGTTTTTGCTTCTGGTATTTGCGATCGCCGACCACGTTCCACCACGGCACTTCGTCGCGCAGCTGGAAACGGGAGATCAGCTCGTCAGAGCTAAACGCCTTATTGCCGACGATGTTAATCTGCTGAATCTTGGCGGAGACGCCCTCGGTGAAGACCAGCTTCAGGTCGACGCGATTGCGCGGCAGCGGCGTCACCACGGCCTTCACGTTGGCGGTGTATTTACCGACGCTGTAGTAGAAATCCTCCAGTCCCTTCTCAATCGAAGAGATGGTGGTACGGTCCAGGGCTTCGCCTACGCGGACGCCAGAGGCCTCAAGGTTCTGCTTGAGCTGCTCCTCTTTCACCGCTTTGTTGCCGGTAAAGGTAATGCTGGCAATGGTAGGACGTTCTTTTACCTGAACAATCAGCGTAGTTCCGTCGCGCAGGACCTGAACATCCTCAAAGTTGCCGGTCGCGAAGAGAGAACGAATGGTGTTTTTGACATCTTCGTCATTAACCGTATCGCCAACTCGTACCGGCATGCTCAGCAGAGCCGCGCCGACGGCGACTCGCTGCAGCCCTTCGAAATGAATATCCTTCACCACGAAATCGTCTGCACCGTAAACGGTGGCGCTGCTAAACAGCAGCGACGCTATGAGCAACTTTTTCATCGCCATCGTTATTATGCGTTTTCCTAACACATCCCGCGTCTGTCTGCGTTCCAGCGATTACAGACGTGAGAAATCATTGAAAAGTGCAAGCCCCATTAACAACACCAGCAGGATTGAGCCAATGCGATAACTGAAGTCCTGAACTCGCTCGGACACCGGTCCACCTTTGATCTTTTCGATCGCCAGGAAGAGCAAATGCCCACCATCTAACACCGGCAGTGGGAAGAGGTTGATGATGCCGAGGTTGACGCTAATCAACGCCAGAAACATCAGGTAGTAAATCATCCCGTATTCCGCTGACAAGCCTGCGCCCTGCGCAATCGAAATTGGCCCGCTCAGGTTGTTCAGCTTTACATCGCCGGTAATTAACTTGCCCAGCATGGAGACCGTCAGCTTCATCAGTTGCCAGGTTTTCGCACTGGCCTCACCGATAGCGTCAAACGCGCCATACTGCCTTACCGTTTTGTAGGCGTCCGGCAGCGGGATAACACGCGGGATAACCCCGGCGAAACCTTCTGCCTTCGCGCCCGGCCTGGCTTCCGGCGTCAGGTGCAGCTGCACCATTTCGCCGTTGCGATTCACGTCCAGGACCATCTCTTTCCCGGGATTGTCCCGCACCTGCATGACAAAACTTTGCCATTGCGTTAACGGCTGACCATCGACTTTAACGATCCTGTCGCCCGCTTGCAAACCGGCAACGCTTGCGGGCGAGTCAGCCTGCACCTCCGCCAGCGTGGTTTCGATTTGCGGACCGCGCGGACGGATGCCCAGCGCCACAACCGGATCCTCTTTGTCTGGCTCAAACTGCCAGTCGCGCAGGTCGACCGCTTTCTGCTGCGTCGCCTCTTCGCCGAAGCGCGAGACGGTCAGCACCGTTTGCGCGTCGCCGATTTTGCCGATCAGCGCCATGCGTACGGCATCCCAGTCAGGCGTTTCGATACCGTCGACTGCTTTAAGTTCCATCCCGCTGACAATTTGCGCCTGCGCCGCCACCGATCCGTTCACAATTTCGCCAACAACCGGGCGCACGCCGGGAACGCCGTGAATAAACACGACCCAGTAAGCGAAGACGGCGAAGATGAAGTTGGCGACGGGACCGGCCGCGATAATTGAGGCGCGCTGCCAGATGGCTTTATTATTGAAGGCCTGATGGCGCAGCTCAGCGGGCACGCTTTCCACGCGCTCGTCGAGCATTTTGACATAGCCCCCGAGCGGGATCAGCGCGATAACGTATTCGGTGCCCTGCTTATCGCGACGCTGCCAGAGCGCTTTGCCGAAGCCGATCGAGAAGCGCTCAACGCGCACGCCGCAGCGGCGCGCCACCCAGAAATGGCCGAACTCATGAACGGTGATTAGCACGCCAAGCGCGATAATAAAGGCGACAAAACTCCACAATATGCTCAACATCAACGCCTGTCCTCAGAGAGTGCGGAACACCAGCAGCAGCAAACAGGCGAAAACCGGCACCGCAGCGGTAAGGCTGTCAATGCGATCGAGTATGCCGCCGTGACCCGGGATCAGGCTGCCGCTGTCTTTAATACCCGCTTCACGTTTGAACATGCTTTCCGTTAAATCGCCCAGCACCGAGGCGAGCGTCGCCAGCACCGCGCAGACGATCAGCGTTCCGGCGGAAACGGTCAGCGGCGCGAAGCTGGCGAACAGCCAGGCGATCAGCGCGGAGGAGACCAGGCCGCCGAGAAAGCCTTCCCAGGTTTTACCGGGCGAGACTTTAGGCGCCAGCTTATGTTTACCGAACGTTTTGCCGAACATATAGGCGCCGGAGTCCGCGCCCCACACCAGAAACATCACGAACAGCAGCCACCATGAACCGGCGTAGCGATCGCTCTCAAAGTGATACTGACGCAGCGCCATCATGCCCCAGAAAAAAGGGATAAGCGTGAGAATACCGAACACCAGGCGCAAGGGACGCGAATGGCGCCACAGAGAGGCCGATGCGGGATAGGAGAGCACCAGAACCAGCGCGACAATCCACCACGCCAGCGACGCCCAGAGCGAAGTGGCGACCTGCGGCAGATGCACGTCACGCTGATACGGAGGAAGGGTAAAGAGCATGCCCGCCAGCAGCAGCCCGCACAGCAGGGAAAGCCAGATGCGCTGTTGGCGAGACGCCATACCCGCAAGCTGGCCCCATTCCCAGGCGCCGAGCATGCAGATGATAATCGTCGTAATCGCAAAACCAACGGGCGGTAACCAGAAAAGCGCAGCAATCA
>Ga0153962_1000342_pt1 | contig 10769 bp, 13 predicted proteins | sample TSFL046MetaG_FD_106657 | JGI IMG/M metagenome (GOLD analysis project Ga0153962, IMG submission 106657) | Attine ant fungus gardens microbial communities from Florida, USA - TSFL046 MetaG | ecosystem: Host-associated > Fungi > Mycelium > Unclassified | place: USA: Florida, Withalacochee...
ATAGTCAACAAGGTGTTCAAGAAAAGAAGAAAATAACCAAAATAAGGAAGACACTACTATAGCACAGCTCACCACTCATGTACAGGACCATACACACATAGCCCAGTGGCTACTCCCACACTAGTAAACACCATATTAGTGGAAATTTTCCTAATGCTTCTTCTTTATACTTGCAGATTGCTATTCCTCAGCAGCAACAGTAACATCAACTCCAATATACCATTGTCATAGATTGATTTTGAGATCTTCAAGCTTGGACTTATCTAGTTTACAGAAAGAGAAAAAATAGTAGGTAACTATTCCTGCATACCCAAGTGTCTTTTGAATGGCAGGCAAATCACTAATTGCAGGAAGTACTGCAACTCATATCACTGTTCCTATTAGATGACAATATGTCCAAATCATTATGCCAGAATAAAATAATTTGAGTTGTTCAACCAAGAGATTTAAGAGTGTTGTAATTGTGACAATACTTGGTTTATGAGGTAATGGTATTATATCTGCAAAAAATGTATTCTCAGGCTTGTGTTGTAGGTGGTAAGGGAAATTAAGATAGAGCATTATGATAGTATTTGAGTGAAAAAAGAAGGCATGTGAAAAGTTAAACTATATGTCAGTGCTATCACTCCCATGTTTGGTCTTGTGTACATAGTAGATACTATAGCTTTGTTCTTCCATAGACAAACTTCAGTCTTGCTTCCTTCAGAATTGTCTAAGTCCTTGACCTATAAAAGCTTTCTCCCGTCATACCAAAACCCTGAGACTGAGGACTGGTACAGTGGTTGGTTCAACCCTTAAGATTGTAACTTCTCCTTAGCACCAATTCCCTCTTCTGCAAAGTTTTGGTCCTTAACAGTGATAGTTAACTATTACAGTTGTACTATAGACCAGTAGTCACATATTGTATAGTTTACTACTACACCAAAAGGATAATGTTAGCAAGGCTACTTGCTAACAAGAGTCCAGCTATTTATATAGTTCATTTGAACAGGTATTTTGTTATATCTCCATGATACTATCTAGTAGTCACTTTTTCTGTGACACCAACAGTTATCTTGCCCTCCTGGAAGTCAACTGCATAAGCTCTTTCAGAGATCTAGTCCTATTCCTGAGTACAGCAGCTCTTACCTGCTCCAAGTTACTATGTGTACCCCTTCAATTGTTGTTGTGGCTAGGCTCTCTTTCTTGCTTAGGTTCCTCAGAATATTTCATAAATGTGGATTTGTTGAAAGAAATAGGTTATTATGTCATGAAATTGCCCCTGTTCCTATTGCCCTGATAGATGGTACAGTAAATGCCTATGTAACTTGCATAGTTTTGCTTCTTATATAGTTATTCCTACTCTCCTGAATTCTTTGTAACAAAACTAGAAGGGACCTACACAGCAGTTTTAGGATTTAGCTGTGTTACAGTTGCACTATGGACTAGTAGTAACATACTTTATGGTTTACCACTACACCAAAAGAATGATGTTAGCAAGACTACTTGCTAATAAGGGTCTAGCTATTTATATAGTTTATTTGAACAGGTATTTTGTTATACCTCCATGATACTATTTAGTAGTCACTTTCTGTGACAAGCTGGCTATTCCAATGTAATCTGACAATAGACTAGGCAAAGGATATCTTACAATTTCAGTCAACAGAACCTACATAAGGACCTATTGTCACAGAGTGATATTCTTGTTATGGAATGACATTGAGTTGTCTTGGAAACTCCATTTGCTAGAGCATTTGTTTTGGATATTTACATATAAATTTGGGAATGTAGTTGTAGTTTAATTAAGTCTTTCTGTCTTTTATTCTTTTCCCTTGTGCTCAATTCATTTTGCTACATTACCCATGCCTTAGATAGTTGACCTATTGATACCTCCTGCTAGTAACCTACTTCCCAACTCTAGGACCCATCTCCTGAACTTCTGAAATCCAAATCTGTCTGCTTCCTAGATATAGCAAGAATCAAATCCATTGCATATTCCAGGCTAAAGAAGCCTTCCATCTTACTCATTAATGTAAAGGTCTTCTATTGAGCCTATAAAATGTGAGAGGCTGTCTTCTACTAACTCCTACCAGACTCACTACTACTAACAAGGGATAGAGCCCATACACCTAAAGACCCTCCTGATCTAAGCAACATCCTAGTGGACTACCAGTAGTTTGCAGACATATTTAGCAAACATAAGACCAAAAACTTACCTAAACACCACCTCTTTGACCTATCAATCCAAACCAATAAAAGAGCTATCTCTCTCTTAGGCCCTATCTACTTCTTATCTAGTCTTAAACTACAGACTCTCAAAGAATTCATTGACAAGTACACCAGATCTAGAACCATCAGACCATCCAACTTCCTCTGTGGGGCTCTTATACTGTTTATTAAAAAAAGGATAGCATCTTATGTCTATATGTTGACTACCAAGGCCTGAAGTGTATTATGTAAAAGGATTGTTATTCTATTCCCCTGGTAGCAAACCTCCTAAATGCCTCCAAGAGAGTAAGAATATATTCAAAAATTGACCTGAGAAGTGCTTACCACTTAGTGCACATTGCCAAGGGCAATGAATAGAAAACAATATTCAGAAGCCAGTGAAATGTAAGGGCAACTGGGCACAAGGCTCTAGGAGAATCCTCAGAGATTAGGATGAGGCTTCTGGAGGGATCTTTTACATTATATACATCTCTTAGTGTCAGGGTTAGCAGGATCGGAGCTAAACTAGTGTGTTTAAGTATTACTAGTAAAACAGGCTAAGGTAGCTCCAGAGTGTTGTCGTGCCATTCAGGGGTAGAAATGGGGGTGTCCCCTTACATTCACCCCCCCTTCAAGATTGCTATGTCTTGGAGCAATGGACTCGGAGTGAAAGATGTTGTCGAATTCTGCATGTCAGACGTGTCTCAGAGCTCCAGGGTGTTTGCAATAGAACTCCACTGTGAGTTCTGGTGCAGAGACTTCGGAAGCAGACTCCCAGGAGTTGTGTTTGTGGCCGTATCCTTTTTACTTGATGAGGTACTAGAATCTTCTCCGGTGCCAACGACTGTCGAGTATTTCCTCCACTTCCTACTCTACTTCTCCGTCGATGACTATGGGCAGTGGGTGGTCCTCTGTTTTGTGTCCTGTAATCGGGTCGTCTGGGGCCAGAGTGAGCTTCACTACATTGAACACTGGATGGAGTTGCTTCATCCGGTGTGGTAGCTTTAGGCAATAGGCCATAGGTCCAATCCTCCGTTCCACTACAAAGGGGCCAAGCCATCGATGTGAGAGTTTCTGTGAAGGGCACGTGGTTCGGATATCCGATGTGTTGAGGAAGACTTTGTTGCCAGGGTTGAACACTGGAGCTGGAGTTCTGCGTCAGTCGTAGTACCTCTTCATGTCTTCTTGTGCTTTGCAGATCATGGACTTTACTTCTTCGATTGCCATTCTCATCCTTTCTGTAAACTCATTGACCGTCTTTAGATCGGAGTGGTTCTGTTGGGGTTCAAAGCCCATGCAAGGAATACGTCTGGTGTCGAGCAGGAACGGAGACTGTTGGGTAGCGGAGTGGATGTGATTGTTGTGCTGGAACTCTGCCATAGGTAAGAGGTCGTACCAGTCATCTTGCAGCTTGTTCATGAAGAGCTGGAGATACTGGTCCAACTCTTGGTTGACATGCTCTGTTTGTCCGTTGGTTTGAGGGTGCCAGGCAGTAGAAGATGCTAACTTTATTTCTAGTAGACGGTAGAATTCTCTGGTGAAACAAGTGACAAACTGAGGTCTGCGGTCTGAGACTATACACTTCGGAAGACTGTGGAGTTTCCAGACTTAATGTAGGAAAAGCCTAGCTGCTCCTTCCACTGTCACTGTCGTGTACATCAGAATGAAGTGTGCCCGTTTCAACACTGAGTCTACCACTGTCATCACTGTGTTGTGTCCAGAAGAGAGAGGGAGTTCCACAACGAAGTCCATGCTGAGTGTGTCCCATCGCGAGTCCAGGATCTGGAGAGGGTGCAGTTCACCTACCAGAGCCTGCCTTATCGGTTTTGTTCTAAGGCAAAGGTTACAGGTGCTGATGTATTGTCTAATATACCTAGACATTTGGGGCCACCAGTAGTTCCTAGATACCAACTCTAGTGTTTTCCAGTGTCCGGGGTGTCCAGCAACCTTCGTATCGTGGCATAGCGAGACTATCCGCCTTCGTAAGTCTGAATTCTGAGGGACGTAGATTTTGCCTCTAAACCAGAGTACTCCATCATCTTCCAATCACTCTGCGGAGCAGACCGTCTTACTTGATGCTTGCTGGAGTTCTCTTGCTGCCTTTGCTACAGGCTCTTTCTGGTCGCCTTTCTGGTTCCCTTGACGAATTTCTCTAAGCATATCTTGCTCTGGTCCTTCCAGGTGAAATCCTTCAAGGGCTTGGACTACTATGAGCTCTGGTCATAGAAGGACCACGTCCTCGTTGTTGAAGGCTCCATTGCCATGGTCCAGTCTCTGTGATAGCGCATCTGGCTTCCCCATGGAGTGTCTGGGGCAATGAATCAACTTGAAGTCGAAGCGAGCCAAGTACAGAGGCCAATGGGCTTGGCGACAGTTGAGTTTCTTGGTCATCATGAAGTACTCCAAATTCTTGTGGTCCGTCCAGATTTCTACCGGGTGCCGAGCTCCTTCCAGAAAGTGCCTCCACTCTTCTAACATGTAGATGATAGTGAGCATCTCTTTGTCATAGATCTCATAGTTTTGTTCCACCGGGGACAGGGATTTGCTGTAGAAAGCCACTGGGTGCCATTTTTCTTCTCTGGGTAGCTGCTGAGAGAGGACAGCTCTGGAGGCGAAGTCTGAACTGTCAGCCTCGATACGAAAGGGTTCCAAGTCCTGGGGTGATGCTAAGATCGGAGCAGTGGTCACTGCTATCTTGAGATGTTCGAAGGCTTCCTGTTCCTTGGTATCCCAGTTCCAGGCCTTGTCGGAGCAAGTGAGGTCAAAGAGGGGTCAGTGTTATGAGAGCCCCAGGGAGGAAAGAGTTTCCCATGCATTCACACATTTGATCTCTAACATCAAGTCATATAACGGGGTCAAGATATAAATAGCATAGGAGATTAGGTAGTCATATCACGTGACAAGGACATGTGATCATAGAATGTTCTGGAAGGACATGTGATCATGTAATAATAGGGGTATAGCCACTTGTAAAATAGTATAAGTAGGTAGTTGAATCCAATGGAGAACTCCATCGAGTTCTTCCTAAACACTTACCTCAAGTGATCCTTGAGTCGTCAAGACTTAGCAATAACAGTTGGGCTATAGTTGAGAAGTCTTGGATAAAGTGACGGTAGAAGTTAATGAAGCCTATGAAAGCTTGCACATCAGTCCAGTTCTCTGGGACAGGCCACTCGTAGACTCCGGCGACTTTAACAGGGTCCATCGCAACCTTGTTCTCCAAGATGACCAGTCTGAGGTATTCAATCTGCTTCCGGTGGAACTCACATTTTTCTGGACAAAGGAATAATTTATGTTCTGTCAGTATCTCCAAGACTCTCTGGACCACTTGTTCATGCTCCTCTTCCGTCTTTGTAAAGATCAAAATGTCGTCCAAGTACACTATGACAACCTCTTCTGCTATAACGGTTCTAAAGACGTTGTTCATCATAGTTTGGAAGGTGGCAGGACTGTTAGTCATTCCGAAAAACATTACGAGAGGTTCGAAGAGGCCATGGTTGGTATGGAAGGCTGCTTTCCATTCATCTCCGGGCTTGATGTGTACATTATTGAAACCCCAGCGAACATCCAGTTTGGTGAAGTATCGGGCTCCGCGGAGTTGAGAGACAAGTTTGGAGATGAGGGGGAGAGGATATCTGTTCTTGACGGTTACAGTGTTTAGTGTATGGTAGTCTTGGACTAGACAGAGTGAACTATCTTTCTTCTTAATGAAGAACACGGGGGCTGCGATAGGGGATTTCGAGGGTCGGATTCGTCTGGTATGAAGGTTCTCTTCCAGGAAGGCATCCAACTCCGCTTGCTCCAACAGAGACAGGGGGTACACCTTTGACAACTTGGACTCTGCTCTGGGGATTAGCTCGATTGCGTGATCCTATTTGCAGTGCTCCAGTAGTATGTCAAAGTCCTTCTTAGCAAACACGGATCGAAGCTCTGTGACGTAGGTGGGTAGTGGAGTAGCAGTGGCCTGTGTTTCTGCGCTGCGTCTGGCTCCTTCCACGAGGCATTGAGATGTTGTGGTTGTAGCTTGGAGGTCGACTTGGTCAGGCTCTGGGAGAAGACGTATGAGGAACAATCGGTCTCTGAGTTCCCAACTCGGGTGATGCATTTGTGGAGGCTTTTCCTCTGGCTTTAGCTCTTCTTGGAGCAGAGGTGTGGGTCTGTCACGACAAGATTGGAGGGCTCGGAGTTCGATCCTCTTCTGGCGAGTCTGTTCCTTCCATAGGGCATGTCCTCCCTCACAGCAGAGGGGATAGCAGGTCATTTCGACTTCTCCTTTTTCCCAGTCAATCTTGGGGTTGTGGTCTTTGAGCCAGTCATAGCCTAGGATCAGATTCTGTTTCGCAAGTCTGGAGACAGCCAAGAGCATCCTTTCAGAGTAAGTCTTGTAGCGGAGAACTACATCCACAACCTCGGAGATTTGTCCTGCCTCATTAGAGAAGCCGTCAACATTAAAGACTGGGATGTTATGTGAGAGGGTCTGGGTGTTCATTCCTTTTGAACGGACAAAATCCCTGTCGATGAGGCTTCGGGTTGCTCCGCAGTCCAGAAGGACTTCGATGGAGTATAGTTTGCTCGTATCCATGGTTCCAATTTCCACTGGCAGGAGTAGGGAAGTCCCTTGCATGTCTAAAGTGCTGATTGAAAGGAGTTTGGGTAGTCTCTTCTCCCACTTGGGTTTGCGGAGCAAAGCCAAGACGAGGGGGATAGGAGGTGGTGTGTCTACTAGTTCAGTGTCAATTGTATTGGGGTCCTCTATAGTCAATACAGTGAACTTATTTACTAGTGACCAGGGTGCACTTATTGCCGGCCATGCTACGCAAAATCCTCTTCCTCCAGGGAACAAGACTCTTCTATCAGAACTGCATCTTTCAACGCCAACAGATCTTCAATCAACTCCTCCCACTGCTCCATGGTGAGTTGATGGACATCCATGCAGTGGGGACAATCCCGGACTACATGGTTCATGTCTTCATATCGGTAGCATCCTCACAGAGACAAGAACCTTGCTTTCCTAGCGGCGTCCACATCCATGGAGACTCCCATAGACAGAGTGGTTGGCAGAGGCTTCGGAATAACTGGAGGGGGCGGAGTGAGGGGTAACCTTGCCACAGACAATGGTGGGGGTCAGGTAGAGATGGTTTTGAGTGAAGCGGAGGGGGTGGAGCGCGGCACAGACTGGAAGGTTTCGTTTGCGAGACACACCTGGTCAATTCTCCTTGCTACTCTATATCATGTGTCAGGGTTAGTGTCAGCTGGTCGTCCATAGGGCATGGCGGCAATCTAGTTTTGGATGCCTAGTCTGAGACCTCATCGAAATTTCACCACCAGTGTTTAGGGATCCATATAACCTGCATCAGAGACCAGGGCTTAAAAGCTGTCCAAATAGTCATCTACTGTCCGATTTCCTTGGTGGTAGGAAGTTCCTTCCAAAGCATTGATCACATCTGCTTCTGCATTTGCAGGGAAGAAGTGCAGCCAGAATTGTTGTTCAAAGTCTCCCCAAGTTTGGATAGGGAAAACGCTAGTGTCCGCTTCTTGATGGAATACGTTTTCAGACCACTTGGTGGCATGACCTCCTTTGAAGAACATGAGAGCCCAGAGAATCCTTTCCTGTTTGTCATAGAACTGCTCCAGGGCTAGGTGTATGTAGAGAGAGCAGGAGTTCAGGAGTTCAGGAATACATGGCCGTTGTAATGTTCTCCGTTGAAGTCTGGGGGCAGAACAGCTTGGGGCGTGTCTGTCAGACTGGCAGAGCGGGGGGTGGAGACACCAGAGGGGATGGTACAGGTGGGGGAGATGTGTTTGGTATGGCTGGAGGAGAGGGGTTAGCCACTAACTGTGTGAGCTGCTGTAGCTGCGCGGTCAGGGCTGCCAGAGTAGAGTTAATGTTACTTTCGGAGACATGTTGTCTCTCCGTGAGCTTCTGCAGATGGTGTTGCAGATATCCTAAGGCGTCGGCTATGCCTTGAGGGGTGTCCAAGGGCAACAACATCTGAAGAGTGGAATTTTCGGAGGATTGGGTATAATAGGGGAGGGCGACCTATTGGGTGGCTGTCCACTGGGATAGTTCAAGGCTCCACTTTAAGATTCTAATCTGCTATAAGGGCGACTGGGCACAAAGCTCCAAGAGAATCCTCAGAGATTAGAATGAGGCTCTTGGAGGGATCTTTTACATTATATACATCTTTTAGTGTTAGGGTTAGCAGGATTGGAGCTAAACTAGTATGTTTAAGTATTACTAGTAAAACAGGCTAAGGTAGCTCCAGAGTGTTGTCGTGCCGTTCAGGGGTGGAAATAGGAGTGTCCCCTTACAGTAGACCTTCAACAACTTAGGCTTCAAACCCAGAACGAGTTCGATGGCATGGTCTCATTGCCTGTGCTCTGGGAGGATGTCAAAGTCTTCTTTGGAAAATATGGATTTGAATCCTCTGATGCAGTCGGGCAGAATGAAAGGTTCCTTCCGTGTCTTTGTGGATCGATGGGCTCTTTCTGTAAGTTTCTGGGAGGTCATAGAGGCGGCACATAGGTCTTCTGCTGTGGACTCCAGGAGGATTCTGGTCATGAAGAGTCAGTCCCCTGGCTCGTATTCAGTTCACGAGTCTGAATAGGGGCCTCATTCTCTTCTGAGTCTTCTACATACTCCGGAGAGGGTCCAGACTGGCAGACATTGAGGGCTCTGGTCTCCATCCTCTTCCACAACACTTGTGCCTTTTGTATCACATAGCATTTTTTACATCGAGGAGGGCATTAGTTCATCTGCACTTCTCCAGTTTGCCAATTGACCTCTAGGTTGTGGTCCTTGAGCCAGGTATAACTGAGGATCATGTTTTGCCTTCTGAGGCTGGAAACAGCGAGGAGCATCCTTTCAGAGTGGGTTTTGTAATGGAGAACCATATCTACCACTTCAGAGATCTGACCTGCCTTGTTGGGGGAGCTGTCCATGTTGTACACCGGTATGAGGCGAGAGATGCTCTGGGTATTAATGCCTTTTGTTTGGACGAAGTCTCAATCTATGAAGTTGCCCATAGCTCTGGAGTCCAAAAGCATCTTGATGGAATGCACCTCGCTGGTGTCTGTGATACTGACTTCTATTGGAAGGATGATTGACATCCCGTGAGCGTCGAGGGTGTTGATGGAAAGTTGTTTGGATAACCTCTTTTCCCATTTTGGCTTTCAGGGTTGCATTGTCCTGTCCTGAGCGGAGAGAGAGAGAGAGGGTGTGTCTATAGGTTCACGGATATCTGTATTGATCTTTTCTACATCTAATACAGCAAACCTATTAACTAGCAGCAACTGGTGTCATGCTGGACAGCCATTTAGGCAGTAAAAGGGACATTTTTCACCTTAATAACAAGAATAACCAGCTCGAGAGATGAATTTGGCCCTTCAGAGATATCTATTAGATGCCCAGTTATGGACTCGAGCACCTTGCTTGAGTAGCAGAGTAGTGGCTGTGACTACCACTACATACACCTCATAGAGATTGTCCAGAGAATTTCATAACAGATTTATAACAGAACTCCTCTTTAGAGTACTCTCGAGAGCAGAAAGAACCTTAGCAGAATGTTCTCTAACAAAATGATGTCATATCTTGGTAGCAGTCACTTATTTATAATGTTTAGGTTACTATCAGAGCAGGGCCATCATCGCTGATGGCTAATTATAGCAAGAACTAGCAAGACAAGTCCTTTCAAGGGCTACATTGCAAACCTAACAAAAGGAAACTGAGGCTTGAAGATGTGATGAGGTATGGAGGAGTAGTAGAAGGACTAGAGAGGTCAGGAAGAGAAGTCAGATAAAGAGATAGAAGAAGAGCTGTTTAATGAAGACAATGTGCTTGAGAGCAAGATGACTCGAGATCGCTGCCTCTCTCTACAGCCCAGAAAAAGGCTGGAGAGCCATCCATTGTTTAGAGAAGAACACCCAAAGTAAGATTAGAGAAGTGGGGAGTGGTAGCCAAGTGATCGGGAGAGGTGCCATCTCATCATTTCACTCTTACTATCTTTGGGAATTCAGGAGTTTTCTTTGTTTCTTTTCTTCTGTTGTATCATTGCTTTGTAATCCTAATAAAATACTCTAGGGCACAGAGAGGAAAAAGACTTTTTCCCCCCCATCATCTCTTCTTCTATTGCTCTAGAGCTGAAAGGCTATTTGAGTAATTTTGAGCTTTTTTTTTGTTTGCTTTATGAAAACTCTATAAAACTTCCCTTAAAGAGAGACTCAAGCTCAACAGACTCAGGCATTCGCTTATGCTAGGAGCTAACCACTCGCTATGGGTCATTGGAGTTGGCTTCCAGTTGTACAGTCAGCTGAAGAAGAGCCCACACGACAGCACAGGAGTTCTAGGTAGTACTGCTGTATCGATGGTGAGCCAGACTACTAGACTAGGTAAGGGCAGTAGTGTCACGGCACGAGATGAACGTGTGCCTTAGGGATTCTATTATGGTGAGGGTTCTCTTGAGTGGATACTAAAAACAGTTCTTTTCTTCTTAGGTTTCTATTTGATATGTTTTGGTTATTCTTTGGACATTCACCTTCAGTAAGCTCTCTATTATTTGATTTATCTCCCCAGTGCCTACTTG
>Ga0153962_1000343_pt1 | contig 10766 bp, 7 predicted proteins | sample TSFL046MetaG_FD_106657 | JGI IMG/M metagenome (GOLD analysis project Ga0153962, IMG submission 106657) | Attine ant fungus gardens microbial communities from Florida, USA - TSFL046 MetaG | ecosystem: Host-associated > Fungi > Mycelium > Unclassified | place: USA: Florida, Withalacochee...
TAGAGTTTGGCATTGCTAGGGAGTTGAGCTATACAAGGAGGATTCAAAGTCTTATATCTGATCACATAGTCAAGAGTACTACTGTGAGAATAGTCTAATCATATAGCCAGAGAGTACTACTATGAAGACAACTTTGAAACAAAGCATTAGGATAACACTAGGCAAGTAGGACTCAAGAACAGAGCTAGAACAGTAGTCTAGAACTGAGAATTGGATTTTGCATTTCACCACTACCACAGTACATCAGCAGAACTTTATTTAAAAACTTCCTTTCACCTTTAACTTTTGAATTCATTTCACCACAAATTTGCACAAAGGATACTATACTGAAATATAGTGTCAGCTAGGGTACTTTCTTAAAAGACCACATATTTAATTAATTTAAAAACTTATATTCACTGCTACCTAACAGTAGTTAGGAAACTCTAAATAAAAAAAAAACAGGAAAAGCCCTAACATAATCAGCTTCTTTACCAGGTTATCTACTACTAATCTTGTAACAATATTTTCTATTCTTTGCTTACTTCAGCAGCTCAGGACCTATTTTCCTCTTCTTTAGGAAGTCTTAGATGTTATTTTCACAGTTCTCTGAGGTTTCTTGTTATCCTTTTTTCAGGCTTTTTTGTTTCTGATTATGAAGAATCAGTTTTTGATTGATTTCCTATTTTTAGCTTTGACTAATTGGGTGATATCATACCCTATTCATATTTCCTGCTAGACTACTACTCCCATTTCCTTTTGATAGACATCTTTCTAGACTTTCTTACATAAGGCTTTTTTTTCTGAATAAGCTGTTATTTTCAGCGTTAATACTATGAGGTTTTCATCTGGGCTTCTGGCCCTTCTTGAACTAATTCTGCATTATTAAGTTTGTGTTGAGGTCAGTCCACTATGTTTTCTTCCTACAACAGTCTGCATAGCAGCAGGTAGTATTGTTTATCAGGTCGCTTTGCTCCCTTCCAACAATAGTTTATGTAGCAGCAGGTAGTATTGTTCATCGGGTCACTTTGCTCTCTTCTAACAACAGTCCACATCATAGTAAGCAATGTTATATGTCAGGTCACTCTGCTCTCTTTCTATACTGGTAGTTTGCACTGTTGTATATTAGGTCTGTCACAAACTTCATTTAGCCATATCTCCATCAATTTTTCAACAGTTCTCACGGTCTTAACAGCTACAGAAAACCCTCAGAAAGACCTTTCAATTAATGCCAGTCATGTCTCAAGGCAATCAATATTGGCTGAGATATTAGGCAGATCAACTGATAACCACCATAGTACTGTTTATTAAATTGCCAATATCTCTGAAACTGCTATTATTAATGCTTTAGTTCTAGGCCTATCAGAGGCTCTCTTCATACTGCTTAAAATGAGCCTAGAACAATCTTAAGGTAATCAATATCAGTGGAGATATGAAGGCCTCAATGTTTGCACATAGATTTTATTAATTACCCATAGATAGTCATTTGTCCTTTTCTTAGAACAAAGAACAGCCTTCATATGATTAAGTTATTGCTATTTACAGTACAAAGGCACTACCATATATAGAACAATAGGTAGTAGCATGTGATGATCTGCTCTAGTACACAGACTATCACAATTATGTATATAAGGACCCATAGTCTGAGGATTAGACCTCAGACTTAACAACATCTTTTGTCACTATCTAAAACTTCGCTTTTTTGAACTATTCAAGTATCAAATCACCTATTACAAATTAGTAAGTGACTTTTTGTGATAAGGTCACTTCACTGTTAATTTGCACTATTGTGCATCAGGTCGCTGTACTCCCTTGCTTCACTGGTAATTTGTACTGTTGTGCATCAGATCACTGTGCTCTCTTGCTTCACTGTTAATTTGCACTGTTATAAGTTAGGTTGCTCTGCTTCCTTCCTACAACAGTGAGACCACAGTCAGCTTGCTTTGCTCACTTCCTGTTCCAATTTTATTCTAATTTACTCTAATTTATTTGAATTTATTCTGAATTTATTTGAATTTTGTATAATTTTTGAGTGAAAAGAGAGCCATTAGGTAAAACTTAGTCATGATTAGGTGAAGCTTTGTTATGCTCACTCAGCAGCCATCATCCCATGTTTGGTGCAGCATACATATTAGACAAGGTTTTCATCTGGGCCTCTGGCCCTTCTTGAACCCTCTACCAATTTTGTGTTATTAAGTTTGTGTTGAGATCAGTCTGCTATGCTCCCTTCCAACAATGGTCTGCGCAGCTGTAGATAGTGTTGTCTATCAGGTTGCTTTGCTCTCTTCCAACAATGGTCTGTGACACAGTGAGAAATATTGTACATTAGGTTGCTCTGCTCCCTTCCTACAACAGTAAGGCCACAGTCAGCTCGCTTTGCTCACTGCCTGTTCTAATTTATTCCAATTTTACCCAATTTATTTGAATTGTTCCTGAATTTATTTGCATTTTTGAGGGAAAAGAGAGAGTGTAGGAACACTTAGGTACATGATTTATCAGTGCCATCTTCCCACATCAGTCTCACATACATACTAGATGGGACCACAGGCTTGACTTTGCTGGTTCTCAAGTAATTGGCCTGTTAGTAGTAGTAACCTTATGTGTTATGAACATCGAGTGGAACTACAGTTATTATCAGTCTTGGTCTGATAATGAATGGCTAGTAGATAAAATGATAGCAATGCAAGAAGAAACATTGATGGCACAGAACAAGGACATTACTATGCAGTAATGCATAGAATGTCTAAACATCCTAGGAGACAATGGACTTATGGTACAGACAGGACTCTTTGGAGAAACCTCAGACTATTTTCCCTTCTCTATCTTTGGACTTGTGCTAAATGGGACAACATTAGACTAACCCATTATTAGACACTGACTTGACTTGTCACTCTCATTGCTTCTGTCACTGATTTGTCACTTAACTAGTCACCCTTAGTTACAAGTAGTGTTACCACATTGTAACATAGTCATAATACCTAGCCAGGATAAATACAGCCCAGAAAGAGAAGGGAACGGCAAGTTCTCTCTTTCTATATCCCTTTCTGTATTCCTCTACTCTAAGGGATCGGTACTCTTACCTGTCTTTGGACAACCTCAAGGATGCTACTTAAAGTCTCATTGACATCTCTCCTCCGATATAACTTCACTGAAAACCTTAACTGGATCCTCTAACGAGGAGTGTAAAGATATCAAGTGTTAGATATAAGCTTCAAGTTGAAACATATATTCAACTGTGAGGTTTAGAGTCTTAACATTATGTCCTTGGGTATACTACTGTGTAGATAGGTAGTCAGCTTTGCTAGTAAAGTCTGCTGTATCTTTTTTGCTACCTAGCAGTAGGTTCCATCCTAGTCCTAATTTTGGGGCATGAAGTCATGAAAATTGTTTATTTTTAGGCTTGAATATATTTCAGGCCTTATACTATACTACGCATTGTTATAAACATTGAGTGGGACTTTAGTTATTATTAGCCATAGGCTGATAATAAGTGGTTAGTAGATAAGATAATGGCACTAATGGATAAAGATATTACAATGTAGTAATGCATTTAATGTCAGGAGATTCTAAATGGACATTGAACTCTATTGTAAGGGGACACCTCCATTTCCACCCCTGAACGGCACGATGACACTCTGGAGCTACCTTAGCCTGTTTTACTAGTAATAATTAAACACACTAGTTTAGCTCCAATCCTGCTAACCCTGACACTAAGGGATGTATATAATGTAAAAGATCCCTCCAGGAGTCTCATCCTAATCTCTGAGGATTCTCCTGGAGCCTTGTGCCCAGTCGCCCTTACAGCAGATTAGGATCTTAAAGCAGAGCCTTGGACTATCCCAGTAGACAGCCACCCAATAGGTCACTCTCCCCTGTCATACCCAACCCTCCAAAAAATTCCACTCTTCAGATGTCGTTGCCCTCAGACACCCCTCAAGACATAGCCAACGTCTTAGGATACCTGCAACACCATCTGCAGGAGCTCACGGAGAGACAACATGTTTCCAAAAATAACATTAACTCCACTCTGGCAGCCCTGACCGTGCAGCTACAGCAGCTCACACAGTTAGTGGCTAACCCCCCTCCTCCGGCCATACCAAACACACCTCCCCCACCTGTACCATCCCCTCCGGTGTCTCTGCCCCCCGCTCCGCCAGTCCGACAGACACACCCCAAGCTCTCCTGCCCTCCAGACTTCAACAGAGAACATCACAACAGCCATGCATTCCTGAACTCCTGCTCTCTCTACATACGCCTAGCCCCGGAGCAGTTCTACGATGAACAGAAAAGGATTCTCTGGGCTCTCACGTTCTTCAAAGGAGGTCGTGCCGCCAAGTGGTCTGAAAATGTATTCTGTCAAGAAGCGGACACTGGCATTTTCCCCATCCAAACCTGAAGAGACTTTGAACAACAATTCCGGCTGCACTTCTTCCCTGCAAATGCAAAAGCAGACGCGATCAACGCTTTGGAAGGAACTTCCTACAACTAAGGAAATTGGATGGTAGACGACTATTTGAACAACTTCCAAGCCCTGGTCTCCAACACAGGTTATACAGATTCCTGGACATTGGTGGTGAAATTTCGACGAGGTCTCAGACTAGGCATCCAAAACCAGATTGCCACCATGCCCTATAGACGACCAGCTGACACCGACCCCGACACGTGGTATAGAGCAGCAAGGAGGATTGACCAGGTGTGCCTCACAAATGAAGCCTTCCAGTTCGTGTTGCGCTCCGCCCCTTCTGCTTCGCTCAAAACCATCTCTGCCTGACCCCCACCATTGTCTGTGGCAAGGTTACCCCTCGCTCCACCCCCTCTAGTTATTCTAAAGCCTCCGCTGACCACTCTGTCTATGGGAGTCCCCATAGATGTGGACGCTGCTAGGAAAGCAAGGTCCTTGCCTCCGCGAGGATGCTACCGATGCGGAGACGCGAACTATGTAGTCTGGGATTGTCCCCACTGCATGGACGTCCATAAACTCACCATGGAGCAGCAGGAGGAGTTGATTGAAGATCTGTTGGTGTTGAAAGATGCAATCCCGATAGAAGAGTCTTGTTTTCCAGAGGAAGAGGATTTTACGTAGCGCGGCCAGCAATAAGTGTACCCCAGTCACTAGTAAATAAGCTCACTGTATTGACTATAGAGGACCCCAATACAATTGACAGTGAACTAGTAGACGCACCGTCTCCTATCCCCCTCGTCTCAGCTCCGTTCCACAAACCCAAGTGGGAGAAGAGACTACCCAAACTCCTTTCAATTAGCACTTTAGACATGCGAGGGACTTTCCTACTCCTGCCAGTAGAAATCAGAACCACGGATACGAGCGAACTACACTCCGTCGAAGCCCTCCTGGACTGTAGAGCAACTGGAAGCCTCATCGACAGGGATTTTGTCCGTTCGAAAGGGATGAACACCCGGACCCTCTCACATAACATCCCAGTCTTTAATGTCGACAGCTCCCCTAATGAGGCAGAACAAATCTCCAAGGTTGTGGATGTAGTTCTTCACTACAAGACTCACTCCGAAAGGATGCTCTTGGCCGTCTCCGGACTCAGGAAACAGAATCTGATCCTAGGCTATGACTGGCTCAAAGACTACAATCCCAAGATCGACTGGGAAAAAGGAGAAGTCGAAATGACCCGCTGTCCTCTCCGCTGTGAGGGAGGACGCGCCCTACTGAAGGAACAGACTCGCCAGAAGAGGATCAAACTCCAAGCCCTCCGATCTTGTCGTGACGGACCCACATCCCTGCTCCAAGAAGAGCTAGAGCCAGAGGAAGAGCCTCCACAAATGCACCATCTGAGTTAGAAGCTCGGAGACCAATTGTTCCTTACATGTCTCCTCCCAGAGCCCAACCAAGTTGACCTCCGAGCCACGACCACAACATCTCAATGCCTTGCGGAAGGAGCCAGACGCAGCACGGAAATACAGGCTGCTGCTACTCCACTACCCGCTTACGTCGCGGAGTTTCGATCCATGTTCGCTAAGGAGGACTTTGACATACTACCAGAGCACCACAAATGGGATCACGCAATCAAGCTGATCCCTGGAGCAGAGCCCAAGTCGTCAAAGGTATACCCCCTGTCTCCGTTAGAGCAAGCGGAGTTGGACACCTTCCTAGAAGAGAATCTTCATACCGGACGAATCCAACCCTCGAAATCCTCTATCGCAGCCCCCGTGTTCTTCATTAAGAAGAAGGATGGTTCGCTCCGTCTGGTTCAAGACTACCGTGCACTAAACGCCATAACTGTCAAGAATAGATATCCGCTCCCCCTTATCTCTGAACTCGTCTCTCAACTCCGTGGAGCCCGATACTTCACAAAACTGGACGTCCACTGGGGTTTCAATAATGTACGCATCAAGCCCAGAGATGAATGGAAAGCAGCCTTCCACACCAACCGTGGCCTCTTCGAATCCCTCGTAATGTTTTTTGGAATGACCAACAGCCCCGCCACCTTCTAAACTATGATGAACAACGTCTTCAGAACCATCATAGCAGAAGGGATTGTTGTAGTGTACTTAGACGACATTTTGATCTTTACAAAGATGGAAGAGAAGCATAAATGAGCAGTCCGGAGAGTCTTGGAGATACTGACAGAACATAAATTATTCCTTCATCTGGAGAAATGTGAATTCTACCGGAAGCAGATTGAATACCTCGGACTGGTTATTTCGGAGAACAAGATTGCGATGGACCCTGTTAAAGTCACTGGAGTCTGCAAGTGGCCCGTCCCAGAGAACCGGACTGATGTGCAAGCTTTCATAGGCTTCGTTAACTTCTACCATTGCTTCATCCAAGACTTCTCGACTATAGCTCGACCCCTCTTCGACCTTACCCACTCCAACCAGGCCTGGAACTGGGGTACCAAGGAACAGGAAGCCTTCAAACATCTCAAGATGGCAGTGACCACTACTCCAATCTTAGCATCACCCCAGGACTCAGAACCCTTCCATATCGAGGCTGACAGTTCAGATTTTGCCTACAGAGCTGTCCTCTCTCAGCAACTACCTAGAGAAGAAAAATGGCACCTAGTGGCTTTCTACAGCAAATCCCTGTCCCCAGTAGAACAGAACTACGAGATCTATGACAAAGAGATGCTCACTATCATCTGCGCGTTGGAAGAGTAGAGGCACTTTCTGGAAGGAGCTCAGCACCCGGTAGAAATCTGGACGGACTACAAGAACTTGGAGTACTTTATAATGGCCAAGAAACTCAACCGTCGCCAAGCCCGTTGGTCTCTGTACTTGGCTTGCTTCGACTTCAAGTTGATTCATCGCCCTGGACGCTCCATGGGGAAGCCAGACGCTTTATCGTGGAGACCTAACCCTCTCTCTGGATCCCAAACTCACGATGGGACACACTCAGTGTGGACTTCATTGTGGAACTCCCCCTCTCTTCCAGACACGATGCAGTGATAACAGTGGTGGACTCGGTGTCAAAACGGGCACACTTCATTCCAACGCACACGACGGTAACAGCGGAAGGAGCAGCCCAGCTTTTCCTACATCAAGTCTGGAAACTCCATGGTCTTCCGAAGTGTGTAATCTCAGACCACAGACCTCAGTTCATTGCTTGTTTCACCAGAGAGCTTTACCGACTACTAGGAATAAAGTTGGCATCTTCTACAGTCTGGCACCCCCAAACCAACAGACAGACAGAACGTGTCAACCAAGAGTTGGACCAGTACCTCTGGCTATTTGTAAACGAGCAGCAAGACGACTGGTATGACCTCTTACCCATGGCAGAGTTCCAGCACAACAATCACGTCCACTCCGCTACCTAACAGCCTCCGTTCCTGCTTGACACAGAACCACTCTGATCTAGAGATGGTCAATGAGTTTACGAAAAGGATGAGAATGGCGATTGAAGAAGTGAAGTCTGCAATCTGCAAAGCACAAGAAGACATGAAGAGGTACTACAACTGATGCAGAACTTCAGCTCCAGTGTTCAACCTGGGTGACAAAGTCTTCCTCAATGCATTGGATATCTGAACCACGCACCCTTTGCAGAAACTCTCACATTGACAGCTTGGCCCCTTTGTTGTGGAACGGAGGATCAGACCTATGGCCTATGGTCTAAAGCTACCACACTAGATGAAGCAACTCTATCCAGTGTTTAACGTAGTGAAGCTCACTCTGGCTCTAGACGACCCGATTATAGGACGCAAAATGAAGGACCACCCACTGCCCATAGTTATTAATGGAGAAGCAGAGTAGGAGGTAGAGGAAATACTTGACAGTCGTTGGCACCAGAGAAGATTCCAGTACCTCATCAAGTGGAAAGAATATGGCCACGAACACAACTCCTGGGAGTCCACTTCCGAAGTCTTCACACCAGAACTTACAGTGGAGTTCCATTGCAAACACCCCAGAGCTCCGAGACACATCCGACATGCGGAATTTGACAACATCTTTTACTCTGAGTCCATTGCTCCAAGATGTAGCAATCTTGAAGAGGGGTGAATATAAGGGGACACCTCCATTTCCACCCCTGAACGGCACGACGACACTCTGGAGCTACCTTAGCCTGTTTTACTAGTAATACTTAAACACACTAGTTTAGCTCCGATCCTGCTAACCCTGACACTAAGGGATGTATATAATGTAAAAGATCCCTCCAGGAGCCTCATTCTAATCTCTGAGGATTCTCCTGGAGTGGAGCACTCCAGGAGAATCCTTAGATAAATTATACTCTATGAGATATGTTACAACCTACCTCCAGGAGATTCCTCAGAGAATTAGATAAGGCTTCTGGAGGGAATAATCTACATTATATATATTACAGTGTCCTCATGTCCCTGCTTTTGGTAACCAGGGTCTGAACAATGAAAGTGCATTAGGAGGCAACAAAGTATGCTTAGAACAATAGGGGTAAGACCAAATATTACTATGTAATATTTGATCAGCTGTAGGATCACTCTAGAGAACTAATATGGGCTCTGGAGTCATGTGTGAGGGGTTCTCTTATATCTATGGTATAGACAGGACTCTTTGGAGAAATCTTGAACAATCTCTTTATCTATTTTTGGACTTGAACTAAATAGGATAACACTAGACTAACCTATTTATAGACTCTGATTTGACTTGTCACTTCTGTCACTGGACTGTCACTTAACTAGTTACCTTTAGTTACAAGTAGTATTACTATATTGTCACATTGTCACATTACTAGTTAGGATAAATACAGACCAGAAAGAGAAGAGAATGGCAAGTTCTCTCTTTTTGTATTTCCTTTGTAAAATCTTACTCTGAGGAATCAGTATTCTTTCTTGTCTTAGGACAATCTTAAAGAATGCTACTTAAAGTCTCGTTGACATCTCTCTTCCAATATAACTTCACTAAAAACTTTAACCAAATCCTCTAACAAGGAGTATGAAGATATCAAGTGTTAGATACAGGCTTCAAGTTGAAACACATATTCAACTGTGAGGTCTAGAGTCTTAATACATATTCCTCAATTCTTCTCCAGAAACAAAGCTCTGTCTCTGGTTTTCTTCTGACTTGGTTTCTTTATAGTCATATCTACTATACTCTACAAATGTTACCACTTCCCACTTTGTGGTCTGCTTTTACTTCTCTAATGCTACACTTTTTGGGAGCATATTCCATGCACTGCTATACTCTTATGCTTTCCTTCATATGGAGTATACTGGTCTTTTCTATTGCTATGCCTTTTGTGGCATAGCCACATATGCTGCTCTCTCCTTTCACCTCCTTCTCTCTACTTCAATATTAGGACACTCCTATTTATAGTATCTCTCTTCCCAACACCTGAAGCATTATACCTCTTGTTCTTTTTTTTCCTCAACTACTTTTTGTTTTTTTATTTCAACTTCACATCTCATTATCCTGTTAGCCAACACCTCAAACTTATTTTGGGAAATAAATTTCTTCTTTTCTTCCTTTCTTTTATTTCTACAGTTATGGGCCAGGTGCCTAAACTTCTCACAATATTAACACATCCTCTCTCTTTTTTCTTCTAGTTCTGCCCTTAGTTTACTAAAAGCATACTTTTGGTTGAGCAGACTACTCATGAGAGAATTAGGATCGAGACATTGTGTTGATATCTCAGTGGTATAGGATGAATAGTTGATCTCACTAGCTATACTATGTCTGCTAGGGTACAAGATCTTTATCTAGCTAAAGTTCTGCTGCTCTACTAACTACTGTCTTAATAATAGGGTTAAACTATCACTTCACAGAGGAAATCCCTAAACTAGACAGTCTCCTAATGAGTAACTATCACTCCTCTGTATAGACAGATGACAAGGGCACCTGTAGCATAGAGTTTATATTGAGAACAGTACAAGTATTCTAATTAACACTATTTATTTTCAAGGACAGGTCTTAGTGATAATACCCCAGACTTGGTGTCATACTTCCACCTACTGTCCCTAACTGACAGTGAAGTCCCTTTAAGCCAAGGACCCAGCTATATATAGAGATGACTAGTAATTGTAATAATCACTGGTCAAGGGTCAAAAAATTATGAGAGTTTAAGATGAGCAAGGTCCAAGGCAGACAGTGCTCTAGATGTGAAATTGAGTTCTAGTGTAGTGACTTAGCCTAAGACAACTTAACTGCACTCCAAGTCCAAGTTGACAAGAAGAACTTGATGAAGTCCTTATTCAATTCTTGTATACTACTTATACAACTACTACATGGTGTACTATTTTCCCACACTTATCATATGACCCATTCATGTAATGTCACCTGACATGTGAGTGTGACATGTGATACTTTCCCACACTGCTTCCTTGTGTAGTAAGTCCAAATGAGAAAAGAAA
>Ga0153962_1000346_pt1 | contig 10724 bp, 13 predicted proteins | sample TSFL046MetaG_FD_106657 | JGI IMG/M metagenome (GOLD analysis project Ga0153962, IMG submission 106657) | Attine ant fungus gardens microbial communities from Florida, USA - TSFL046 MetaG | ecosystem: Host-associated > Fungi > Mycelium > Unclassified | place: USA: Florida, Withalacochee...
ATTAAAACGTCCGTACCGGGCTGCGACGGCGTTGCTGCGCCGCGCTCTTACATTAAAACGTCCGTACCGGGCTGCGACGGCGTTGCTGCGCCGCGCTCTTACATTAAAACGTCCGTACCGGGCTACGACCGCGTTGCTGCGCCGCGCCATAATGCTCACATACGTCATGTATGCTCCGCTTATGGCGCGGCTGGCGCCTTGTCTCGCTCCGGTACGATCGTTTTAAGTCCGCGAAAAGCGAAAAGCGAAAAGCGAAAAGTCAGGAGGCGAGCATCGCCTCCAGCTGCTCCTGCGCATCCAGCCACGCCATCTCCACCTCTTCCAGCGCCGCTTTACTCTCTGCCTGACGCTGCAGCGCGACGGTGAGATCTGCTTTACGGCTCGGATCGTAGATATCGCCGTCGGCCAGCTGATTTTCCGCTTCGGTGAGCTGGCTCTGCCATTTCGCCATCTGCTTCTCCAGCTTCTCGATCTCTTTGCGCAGCGGCTGCGTCTGCGTGCGCAGCTCAGCCTCACGACGCTTCTGATCTTTGCGCGCCTGCGCGCTATTGCCGTTGTCCTGCTTCGGCGCGGCGTCCGCCTGCGCCTGCTGCTTCTGCAGGTCGCTCAGCCACTGCTGGTAATCCTCCAGATCGCCAGGGAAGACATCAACCTTGCCGTCATGCACCAGATAGAGATCGTCGGTGGTGGCGCGCAGCAGATGGCGATCGTGCGAGACCACCACCAGCGCGCCCTCAAAATCGATCAGCGCTTCGGTCAGCGCCTGGCGCATGTCGAGATCGAGGTGGTTGGTCGGTTCGTCGAGCAGCAGCAGGTTAGGGCGCTGCCAGACGATCAGCGCCAGCACCAGCCGCGCCTTTTCGCCGCCGGAGAAGCGCGCCGTGACTTCGCTGACCTTGTCGCCCTGAAAGCCAAAGCCGCCGAGATAGTCGCGCAGCTGCTGCTCCAGCACCTTCGGCGCGATGCGCGCCAGATGCTGCAGCGGTGACTCGTCGCTGCGCAGATACTCCAGCTGATGCTGCGCGAAGTAGCCCAGCTTAATGCCTTTCGCCAGCCCGACTTCGCCGTCGAGCGGGGTCAGTTCGCCCGCCAGCAGCTTAATCAGCGTCGATTTGCCCGCGCCGTTACGGCCCAGCAGGCCGATGCGCGAGCCCGGCACCAGGTTGAGCTTGATGGCGTCGAGAATAATGCGCTCGCCGTAGCCGGCGGTGACCTTCTCCATCTTCAGCAGCGGGTTGGGCAAACTTTCCGGCGCGCGGAAGCTGAAGCTGAAGGGGTTGTCGACGTGCGCTGGCGCGATCATCTCCATGCGCTCCAGCATCTTGATGCGGCTCTGCGCCTGCTTCGCTTTCGAGGCCTTGGCGCGGAAGCGGTCAATATAGCTTTGCAGGTGCGCCACTTTCTCCTGCTGGCTTTCAAACAGCGCCTGCTGCTGCGCCAGTTTGGCAACGCGCTGGCGTTCGAACGAGCTGTAGTTGCCGGTATATTCGTACAGGCTTTCCTGTTCGATATGAATGATCTTATCTACCACTGGATCGAGGAAGTCGCGGTCGTGCGAGATCAGGATCAGCGTGCCCTCGTAGCTTTTCAGCCAGCGCTCCAGCCAGATAACCGCGTCGAGATCGAGGTGGTTGGTGGGTTCATCGAGCAGCAGCAGATCCGAGCGGCAGACCAGCGCCTGCGCAAGGTTAAGGCGCATACGCCAGCCGCCGGAGAAGTCGCTCACCGGGCGGTTCAGCTGCTCCTGGCTAAAGCCGAGGCCGTGCAGCAGACTGGACGCGCGGGCGTGGATGCTCCACGCCTGAATCGCGTCCAGCTTGCCGTGCAGCAGCGCAATGGCGTTGCCGTCGTTACGCTGGTTAGCGTCCGCCAGCTCTGCCTCAAGCTGGCGATATTCACGATCGCCGTCGATAACGTATTCCAGCGCCGGTTTGCTCAGCGCCGGGGTCTCCTGGTTAACCCAGGCCAGCGCCCAGTTGCCGGGAAAGGTCACGCCGCCCGCGTCGCTGGCGATCTCGCCTTTTAACAGCGACAGCAGGGTCGATTTGCCGCAGCCGTTTTTACCCACCAGGCCGACTTTCTGACCAGGATTGATGGTGGCGGAAGCGTTATCGAGCAGCACGCGGACGCCGCGGCGGATTTGCAGAGAAGAAAAGACAATCATAAGCGCCGTATCGTCAGAATATGTTAATTTACCCACCACATAATTAGAGGGTGTCGCGTCGTGCATGGTAGCGGAAAAGCGCCGCTATGACGACGCTTTGGAAGAGGATAACTATGTCGCAGCCAGCAAAAGTTTTGCTGCTTTACGCCCATCCGGAAACGCAGGAGTCGATAGCGAATCGAGTCCTGCTGCAGTCGGCGCAGAATCAGGAGAACGTCACCGTACACGATCTGTATGCGCACTATCCTGATTTTTTTATCGATATTCACTATGAACAGCAGCTGCTGCGCGAGCATCAGGTGATTGTTTTCCAGCATCCGCTCTACACCTATAGCTGTCCTGCGCTGCTGAAAGAGTGGCTGGACCGCGTACTGTCGCGCGGCTTCGCTAACGGCGCTGACGGCAACGCGCTGGAAGGAAAATACTGGCGTAGCGTGATTACCACCGGCGAGCCCGAGGCGGCCTATCAGCAGAGCGGTCTTAATCGCTATTCCATATCAGACATTATGCGTCCGTTCGAACTCACCGCGCAGATGTGCCGCATGCACTGGATGACGCCGATGATCCTTTACTGGGCGCGGCGACAGCCGAAAGAGGTGATGAGCCACTTTGCTCGCGCCTATGGCGAATGGCTCGCCGCACCGCTGCCCAACGGAGGTCTCTGATGGAAGGACAAACGCTGCTGACCGCAGGCGTTATCTATCTGGTGGCGGCGGTGCTGATCGTGCCCATCGCCGCGCGTCTCGGCATTGGCGCGGTGCTGGGCTATCTGGTGGCCGGCATCGCTATCGGTCCCTGGGGGCTGGGTTTTATCAGCGACGTCGAGGAGATCCTGCACTTCTCGGAGCTGGGCGTGGTGTTCCTGATGTTTATCATCGGGCTGGAGCTGAATCCGTCAAAGCTTTGGGCGCTAAGGCGTTCGATTTTCGGCGTCGGCGCGGCGCAGGTACTGATCTCCGCCGGCATTCTCGGTGGGCTGCTGTGGCTGAGCGACTTTAGCTGGCAGGCGGCGGTGATCGGCGGCATCGGCCTCGCCATGTCCTCGACCGCGATGGCGCTGCAGCTGATGCGCGACAAAGGCATGAACCGCAGCGAAGCGGGGCAGCTCGGCTTTTCGGTGCTGCTGTTCCAGGATCTGGCGGTGATTCCTGCGCTGGCGCTGGTGCCGCTGCTGGCGGGCAGCGACAGCGGCAATATCGACTGGATGAAGATCGGCATGAAGGTGCTGGCCTTCGCCGGCATGCTGGTGGGCGGACGCTACCTGCTGCGGCCGATTTTCCGCTTTATCGCCGCCTCCGGCGTGCGCGAGGTCTTTACCGCCGCCGCGCTGCTGCTGGTGCTGGGTTCGGCGCTGTTTATGGATGCCCTTGGGCTGTCGATGGCGCTGGGCACCTTTATCGCCGGCATCCTGCTGGCGGAAAGCGAGTACCGCCACGAACTGGAAGTCGCCATCGATCCCTTTAAGGGGCTGCTGCTTGGACTGTTCTTTATCTCCGTCGGCATGGCGCTCAACCTCGGCGTGCTCTATACCCATATTCTGGAGATCCTGCTCGGCGTGCTGATTCTGGTGACGGTGAAGACGCTGGTGCTCTACGTGCTGGCGCGGGTTTACGGCCTGCGCAGCTCAGAGCGTCAGCAGTTCGCCGGGGTGCTGAGCCAGGGCGGCGAATTCGCCTTCGTGCTCTTTTCCGCCGCCTCGTCGGCGCGCCTGTTCGCCGGTGACCAGCTGCCGCTGCTGCTGGTGACGGTCACGCTGTCGATGATGACCACGCCGCTGCTGATGCAGGCGATCGATAAGCTGCTGGCGCGGCGCTTTAATGAAGTCGACGAAGATGGCGAAAAACCGTTCGTAGAGGATGACCAGCCGCAGGTGATCGTGGTGGGCTTTGGTCGAATGGGGCAGGTGGTGGGGCGTCTGCTGATGGCCAATAATAAAAGGATCACGGTGCTGGAGCGCGACATCAGCGCGGTCAGCCTGATGCGCAAGTATGGCTATAAGGTTTACTATGGCGATGCCACCGAGCTGGAGCTGCTGCGCGCCGCCGGGGCGGGCGATGCGCAGTCGATCGTGATCACCTGCAACGAGCCGGAAGATACCATGGCGATTGTGCACCTCTGTCAGCAACACTTCCCGCAGCTGGAGATCGTGGCACGGGCGCGCGGACGCGTCGAGGCGCACGAGCTGCTGCAGGCGGGCGTTACGCAGTTCTCGCGCGAAACCTTCTCCAGCGCGCTGGAATTGGGCCGCAAGGCGCTGATTTCGGTCGGGATGCATCCGCACCAGGCGCAGCGCGCGCAGCTGCACTTCCGCCGTCTTGATATGCGCATGCTGCGCGAGCTGATGCCGAACCACTCCGACAACGCCCAGATCTCCCGCGTGCGTGAGGCGAGGCGCGAGCTGGAGGATATTTTCCAGCGCGAGATGCAGCATGAGAGACGACAGATCGACGACTGGGACGAAGATCAGTAACAGCAAACAGGTTAACCACTATGCGTAAAAGATTTATTGCCGGTGCGGTTTGCCCGCACTGTCAGGAAAAAGACACGCTGGCGATGTGGCGTGAAAACAACGTTGACGTCGTGGAGTGCGTGAAGTGCGGACACCAGATGCGCGAGGCGGATAAACAGGTTCGCGATCGGGTTCGCAGCCAGGAGCAAGTGATCGGTATTTTCCATCCCGAGTAGCGAAATGGCGCAGCTTTTTTTACGCTTGAACTTACAGCGGGATTGAATTCCGATACAATCGGCGCCACTAACGCTGAGGTTAGTCGCATCGCGCAAGAGGCGATCTCAGCCCCGAACCTTTCTGGTTGGTGTTATTGCACGCAAGAATAGACCAATGAGACGGGATCTCAGTTCTCAACGGTTAGGAGATATCATGAAAGTAGCAAAAGACCTGGTGGTGAGCCTGGCCTATCAGGTACGTACAGAAGATGGTGTGTTGGTTGACGAGTCGCCGGTAAGTGCGCCGTTAGACTATCTGCACGGTCATGGTTCCCTGATTTCTGGTCTGGAAAAAGCGCTGGAAAATCACGATGTCGGCGACAAGTTTGAGGTGCATATCCCGGCAAACGACGCATACGGCCAGTACGACGACAACCTGGTGCAGCGCGTGCCTAAAGATGTGTTTATGGGCGTTGACGAGCTGCAGGTTGGCATGCGCTTCCTGGCGGAAACCGATCAGGGTCCGGTTCCGGTCGAAATCACTGAAGTGGAAGACGAGCACGTTGTGGTTGACGGCAACCACATGCTGGCGGGTCAGAACCTGAACTTCAACGTGGAAGTCGTCGCAATTCGCGAAGCGACCCCGGAAGAGCTGGCGCACGGTCACGTCCACGGCGAGCACGGTCACGACCATGACCACGATCATGACCATGGTCACGATCACGGCAACGGCGGCTGCGGCAGCCACGGCGGTTGCGGCTGCAACCACTAAGCCACCCAGATTTCAAAGGCCACCTTCAAGGTGGCTTTTTTTTGCCTTTGCGATCGAAGAATGCGCAGCCATTCTAATCAGATCAATAATGCGGAGGCGGCGTCTCTTCCGACTGCGACGCCACCATCGACGGCGCGGCCGCTTTCAGCTTATCCAGCAGCAGGCGCTGCTGCTCGCGCATTTTCGCCATTTCCAGCTCATGCTGCACCACCGTCTGATTAAGCTGATCGATAGTCAGCTCCTGAAAGGCCAGCTTGCTTTCCAGCGCCTCAAGCCGTTGTTCCCACTCTGATTGTTGCATGACCTCTCCTTATAGTACGACGCGGCGAATCTCGCATCAGGCGCTGATTCTACGGCTTCCTCGGTAAGAATCACCCGATTTCTTTACCGCCTCGCCTGCACAGGGTTGAATAACGTCCGGTGCAGCATCATCTCTGATGAAACTTCCTGATGCAAAAAAGGTCGGAGGAGAGCCGGGTAATTACGCTGCGGGAGTGTTCGACGCTGCCGCGTACCGCTATAGTGTGGAGCTTTAGTCCGCAATAATTCCCGAGGTAACAAGCTTCGGTTTTGGAGAAAGGATGAAATCACTGTTTAAAGTCACAATGTTAGCCACCACCATGGCCATCGCGCTGAACGCGCCGCTGGCAATGGCAGCCGAAGCGACCGCAGCGCCAGCTGCGAGCGATGCGGCACCGCAGGCGCCGAAAAATGCGGCCTTCAAAAATGAAGACCAGCAATCAGCCTACGCTCTGGGCGCCTCGCTGGGTCGCTACATGGACAACTCCCTGAAGGAACAGGAGAAACTGGGCATTAAGCTGGATAAAGATCAGCTGATTGCAGGCGTTCAGGATGCGTTCGGCGGCAAGAGCAAACTCTCCGATCAAGAGATCGAGCAGACTCTGCAGGCCTTTGAGGGCCGCGTGAAGGGCGCTGCGCAGGCGAAGATGGAAAAAGACGCGAAAGAGAACGCCGATAAAGGTACCGCATTCGCCGACAAGTTCGCTAAAGAGAGCGGCGTGAAGAAAACCGAATCTGGCCTGCTGTATAAAGTAGAGAAAGAAGGTAGCGGCGACGCGCCGAAAGACAGCGACACCGTTGTCGTTAACTACAAAGGCACGCTGATCGACGGCACCGAGTTCGATAACTCCTATACGCGCGGCGAGCCGCTCTCTTTCCGCCTTGACGGCGTTATTCCGGGCTGGACCGAAGGTCTGAAGCACGTGAAGAAAGGCGGCAAAATCAAGCTGGTAATCCCGCCGCAGCTCGCCTACGGCAAGAACGGCGTGCCGGGTATTCCGGCTAACTCGACGCTGGTATTCGATGTTGAACTGCTCGACATCAAGCCGGCGCCTAAAGCAGACGAGAAAACGCAGGCGCCTGCCGCCGACGCGAAGAAATCTCAATAATCTGTCTGCCGCCGCCTTCGGGCGGCGGTTTCATTTCCAGCCTGCGACAAAGCTCTGGCATAAGCGTGCGACATTTGCCAGACTATCCTCTGCATAACTTTCCCAATAAAAAGAGTCTGCCCGCTGCGCTGAGACAGGCTCCAGCCATTTAGGGTAATGTCTTCGATGTCAAATCCATTCAATCCCGGCGAACTGAGCGACTTCGATTTACTGGAGCAGCGTCCCTTCGAGCAGACGGACTACGATATCCTCCGATCCTATGAGGCGGTGGTCGATGGCCTGGCGATGCTGATTGGTTCGCACTGCGAAATCGTGCTGCATTCGCTGGAAGATCTGAAGTGCTCGGCGGTGCGCATCGCCAACGGCGAACATACCGGCCGTAAGGTGGGCTCGCCGATTACCGATCTGGCGCTGCGCATGCTGCACGATATGCACGGCGCGGACAGCAACGTTTCTCGCGCCTATTTCACCCGCGCCAAAAGCGGCGTGCTGATGAAGTCGGTCACCATCGCGATACGCAACCGGCAGCAGCGCGTTATCGGGCTGTTATGCATCAATATGAACCTCGATGTGCCGTTCTCGCAGATTATGTCGACTTTTATGCCGCCGGAAATGCATCAGGTCGATTCGAACGTGAACTTCGCCAGCTCGGTGGAGGATTTGGTAACGCAAACGCTGGAGTTCACCATTGAAGAGGTGAGCGCCGATCGCAACGTCTCCAATAACGCCAAGAATCGTCAGATCGTGCTGAATCTTTATGAGAAGGGTATTTTCGATATTAAAGACGCCATCAATCAGGTTGCGGATCGCCTTAATATCTCTAAGCACACCGTCTATCTCTATATTCGCCAGTTCAAGAACGGCGACTTTCAGGGACAGGAGCGCTGATGCGCTATACCCTGCTGGTAACGGGTCCGGCCTACGGCACGCAGCAGGCGAGCAGCGCCTTGCTGTTCGCGCGCGCGCTGCTGGCGGCTGGTCACCAGCTGCAGAGCGTCTTCTTTTATCGCGAGGGCGTGCTGAACGCTAATGAGCTGACCGCACCGGCCAGCGATGAGGCGGATATCGTGCGCGCCTGGTCACGGCTGCATCAGGAGCAGGGCGTGGCGCTGAATATTTGCGTGGCCGCCGCGCTGCGCCGTGGCGTCACCGATGCTCAGGAGGCGGAGCGGCTGCAGCTGGCGGGCAGCAATCTGCAGCCGGGGTTTGAACTCAGCGGTCTGGGCGCGCTGGCGGAAGCCGCGCTCGGCTGCGATCGACTGGTGCAGTTTTAGTGAATCGCGTCGCTTTTGTGTTTACCCGCGCGCCGCACGGCAGCAGCGCTGGCCGGGAAGGGCTTGACGCCGCGCTGGCCACCGGCGCGCTGAGCGAGTCGATAGGGCTGTTCTTTATCGGCGATGGCGTGCTGCAACTCATGCCCGACCAGCGGCCGGAGATTATCCTCGCCCGCCATCACGCCGCCACGTTCGGCGTGCTGGCGCTGTATGATATCGAGCAGTGCTATATTAGCCGCGAAGCGCTGCGCGAACGCGGTCTGCCGGAAGAGGGCGCGCGCGTAATGGATGTCGGCATTCTGGATGCGGCAGCGCTGCGGCAGCAGCTGGCCACCTACGATCGCATCATCACCTTTTAAGAGCGCGCTATGCTGCACACCCTGATGCATTCACCTTATTATAGCGATCTCGACACGCTGCTGATGCTGCTGTCGGCAGAGGACGATTTACTGTTGCTGCAGGACGGCGTGCTGGGCGCGCTGGAAGGCAGCAGCGCGTTGAGCCGCCTGCTGGCCTCGCCCGCAACCCTGTGGGTATTGACGGAAGACGCGATCGCGCGCGGGCTTGCTGGTCAAATTTCAGCCAAAATAAAGCCGGTGGACTATACTGGTTTTGTCGCGCTCACGGAAAAACATCGGCAGCAAATGACCTGGTAATGCGTAAAACCTGGTTATTTCTTGACACCCTATTGGCTCAGCCCTAAAATTCTGCGTCCTCGTAGTTATACGGGGCGATTTATTACGTGTTTACGAAGCAAAAGCAAATCCAGGAGCTATTTAATGGCAACAGTTAACCAGCTGGTTCGCAAACCACGCGTACGCAAAGTTGCAAAGAGCAACGTGCCTGCGCTGGAAGCTTGCCCGCAAAAACGTGGTGTTTGTACCCGTGTGTACACCACCACTCCGAAAAAACCGAACTCCGCACTGCGTAAAGTTTGCCGTGTTCGTCTGACTAACGGTTTTGAAGTTACCTCCTACATCGGCGGTGAAGGTCATAACCTGCAGGAACACTCCGTGATCCTGATCCGTGGCGGTCGTGTTAAAGACCTGCCAGGTGTGCGTTACCACACCGTTCGTGGCGCGCTGGACTGCTCAGGTGTTAAAGACCGTAAGCAGGCTCGCTCCAAGTACGGCGTGAAGAAGCCAAAGGCTTAATGGTTCTCCGTTAAGTAAGGCCAAACGTTTTAACTTAAATGTCAAACTAAACTCGTAGAGTTTTGGACAATCCTGAATTAACAACGGAGTATTTCCATGCCACGTCGTCGCGTCATTGGTCAGCGTAAAATCCTGCCGGATCCTAAGTTCGGATCAGAGCTGCTGGCCAAATTTGTAAATATCCTGATGGTAGATGGTAAAAAATCTACTGCTGAATCAATCGTTTATACCGCGCTTGAGACCCTGGCTCAGCGTTCTGGTAAAAACGAGCTGGAAGCCTTTGAAGTAGCCCTCGAAAACGTACGTCCGACTGTCGAAGTTAAGTCACGTCGCGTTGGTGGTTCTACCTATCAGGTACCAGTAGAAGTCCGTCCGGTTCGTCGTAATGCTCTGGCAATGCGCTGGATCGTAGAAGCTGCTCGTAAACGCGGTGATAAATCTATGGCTCTCCGCCTGGCGAACGAACTTTCTGACGCTGCAGAAAACAAAGGTACTGCAGTTAAGAAACGTGAAGACGTTCACCGCATGGCAGAAGCCAACAAGGCGTTCGCTCACTACCGCTGGTAATCGCCACGTAGTTGTTGTTAAACCAGCGGGCGTGCAAAATGCTAACCCGCTGGGTTCGACTAATTTTGAACGTCCGAGAATCAGAGGAATCAAATGGCTCGTACAACACCCATTGCGCGCTACCGTAACATTGGTATCAGCGCACACATCGACGCCGGTAAAACCACGACGACCGAGCGCATCCTGTTCTACACCGGTGTTAACCACAAAATCGGTGAAGTACACGATGGCGCAGCGACCATGGACTGGATGGCGCAGGAGCAGGAGCGTGGTATCACCATCACGTCTGCAGCGACCACCGCATTCTGGTCCGGTATGGCTAAGCAGTTTGAGCCGCACCGTATCAACATCATCGACACCCCTGGACACGTTGACTTCACCATCGAAGTAGAACGTTCAATGCGTGTGCTCGATGGCGCAGTAATGGTTTACTGTGCTGTAGGTGGCGTGCAGCCGCAGTCTGAGACCGTATGGCGTCAGGCGAACAAATATAAAGTTCCGCGTATCGCGTTCGTTAACAAAATGGACCGTATGGGCGCGAACTTCCTGAAAGTAGTTGGTCAGATCGAATCCCGTCTGGGCGCGACTCCGGTTCCGCTGCAGCTGGCTATCGGCGCTGAAGAGAACTTCACCGGCGTTGTTGACCTGATCAAAATGAAAGCCATCAACTGGAACGATGCCGACCAGGGCGTTACCTTCGTTTACGAAGATATCCCGGCC
>Ga0153962_1000347_pt1 | contig 10724 bp, 10 predicted proteins | sample TSFL046MetaG_FD_106657 | JGI IMG/M metagenome (GOLD analysis project Ga0153962, IMG submission 106657) | Attine ant fungus gardens microbial communities from Florida, USA - TSFL046 MetaG | ecosystem: Host-associated > Fungi > Mycelium > Unclassified | place: USA: Florida, Withalacochee...
CATTGTCTGAGGTTTATCCAATGTTTCTCTAGTAAGTCCAATGTCTTGCTTGAAATCCAAAAGTCCTCTGCTCATATGAAAGATAACTTTTATCATTGATTTTGTTGTCCTTCTCTATTATGACATCATTGTCCATTAGTTCTTGAATCAACCATTTGTTGTCATTCCATGGTTGATAATGATAGCTCTGTTCTAAATCCATAACAATTATTGCACCTGTTAGACAAAAGTCTAGATACAATCAGCTATCTTTATATCAAATAAGAAAGATTAAAATATAGCCCAGTTCCTGTAAACACTGAACTAAGGTTTCCAAGTTCTGCTATGTAGCATGTACTTACTAAGTGTCAATTAGATAATCAATCAAATAAAAAAATATGAGAGCTTGAAAACACATAAAGGAAAATGAAGATGTCTCACTTTACAATACCTTTGTCAGGATCCAGTAGTTCAATGCAGAGTTTCCTTGTGGGCTTGGCCTCAATTTTGATTGTGCCTCTTTGTACTCTGACCAGTAGGAAACAAAGGTTTATTGGATAGTAGAGATAGGTTCTTTAGACAAGAGGAGGGGAACTAGTAGTGTCTGTAAATCCTAGTTGAGAATGAAACTAAGTTATTTAATTAATAATAAGCCTTTTATAGTTTTTGAGGAATTTCCTGGATAGAGGAGCTATGATAAGCACACATGAGGGGAGTAGTTGGGACACACATCAAGTTTTCTGATGATATCAGTACACATGTGGGAACCCAAGGATGGTTCTAGTACACACATGTCTTGATCAACATTGTGCATGTGTTACTACATGTCTGAGGTGTCACAGGGGTGTGACAACCTTATTCCAAGTCAAACTAACTTGCAACTGGGTTTCTTGAGCCTCTGAGTTCTAGAGCATCAATATTGATAGTCTGTCTCTGAGAAACCTAATGTTAGCTTATTAGTCTTGCCTCCCAAGGTATATGCTATTCTAGCATGTGGCATGTAGAATAATGTGTCTCAGGAGTCACCTATGAAGGTAGATAACTGAGGGAGCTACTGGAGGTATCTAATGTTATATACAAATGTAAAACAATGCTGGTTGCCTGGTTGTCACAGATAAGAATGGAGAAGTTGCATATTATGATGGAGCATCAGTACAAGAAATAACACTAGTATCCATTCCAGCAGTCTTGCCAATATGTGTAAGTCCAACTTCAATATGGCAGCTCAGCAGCTACCCAATAGAGGTACCTATTCTTGGGTCTAGATTATGTCTAGGGTCTATAGGAGGTCTTTAGAGTAGGTTCCAATCATGAAATTCAGAGGTATAATGTGTATCCCATGCTACATTTCTGTTGAAAATTTGCTGGCAGTATAACACTGTGATCCAGCTGAAGTCTCAGAAACCTTCTGGAATCTTTTATTCATACATAAGATTTGTAGTTCATTGTATAAACTCATTGGCTTGCAAAGAAATACACTCCATTCCAAGCCAAACCAATATGCAACTCCATTTCTACAACACAAGGTGCTCTATGGGCTAAAACAAGGATTGGGAAAGGCATCTGAAGCTGAAGAAAGAGCTGGAGGACCTGGGATTCAAGAGAAGTGATGCCAATCATAGAATTTTCACTAAAGGCTGTTCATGATTGCCATGTATGTGGACAACTTATTTCTATCCTTGGATGTCATAGAAGCTGTCAAACTTGTCAAGAAAAGTCTTAGTGGATGCTTTGAAATGAAGACCTTGGTAGTGGATCTTGTAAATGAGGATTGAGAGGTCAGAAACGGAGTGGACATTGTCTATTTCTCAAGCTCAGTACATCGAGTCTATTCTAGAACACACAGAATGGTGGATAGCAATCCAGTGATAAACAATCTGCAGCTGCCAACACTGACTTGGCCAGAAGCTGATATAAATATCAGAGATGTATTGGTTCTTTGATGCGTCTGGACATCGCTTATGTAGGAACTCTCTCATGTCATATCACATGTCCTGCCAAATCCCAGGCTATCAAGAGCATTTTTCGTTATCTCTGCCAGTACAAGCTTATCTTTTTTTTTTTTTTAAATCATTGATTTATTACATGGGGTACAAAGGTAGACTATAGTAAGTACATAGTACCTACTTAAATACATAGAGAAAGAAAAGGGTGAAAAGAAAATGAGAAATAAGGTAGATGAAAAAGAAAAATACTGTGCTTTTGCTCAGGGGAGTTATACTGTGATGAGATCTTAGCCATTGTTGAAACTAAATGCACTAGGGTTGTTTACTAAAAAGTGAACGAAACTGTTTATGATGATGTTGCATGGATGAGTGGAAGGATCATATATATTACATTCCATAATGATGTGTTCTTGTGTTTGAATTTCAGCTTCACCGCATGGGCAGCTAATGGAGAGGTGAGGAAAGAACCTTTGTTGGTATTCTCCGATGGGAGCATAGCTGGTAGTCATGGGGGTGAAGCGGGCACATAGTGAGTTGGTGAAGCCTATAGAAGGAAGCCACGAGCCACCTTTAGTATATGTTGGTTTAATGACTTTTTGATTTTTGTTTTCAAAGTCAAGGAAGCATTGGCCTCTTTTAGGATTGGTTGTAAAGGAGTCTTGCCATTTGTGGAGGATGTTATCACATTCTTTCTTTTTGTTGAATAGGTGTGATTCTTTGCTGGGAAAGATGGGAGCGCAGTTATTGGCTTTGACCTGGTCATCTATGAGCTTGTGTTTAGGCCACTTGGCCTTGCTGGGGCAAAACCAAAATTGGATTTTGTTTCTGCCATCTTTCCTGAAGAAGGAATCGATTGCCGATGTGACTGGGATGAACATGTTTTGAAGAGGGTCAGTTTTAGATTCAAAGAATTTCTTCACTGCAGCAATAGAATCAGTAATGACGATAATGTCGTGAACGTTTTCTTCCTCCATAGCAGGTATTAAGCCTAAGTGGATAGCCATGAGTTCAGCTTCTATTGATGTAATGTTTATCGAGTTGGCTTGCAAAAATTGGACAATGGAATTGTCCATTCATATATGTGTGACTGTGGTGGCTACTTGCAATTTTTTTATGCCTCCATCTGCTATAATGGCGATGTTGTGAGACAATGTTTGGGAAGACCTGAAGGCTTGATCAAGGTTCCGGAGGTGATGGAAGAGATCTTCATTGGATGAAGAGGGAGGAGAGTGAAAACTAAATCTACTAGAGAAATGATCAACTATTCTTGAACCTGGAGAAAAAAGAGGGAAAAGTGGATTGTAACAGTCTCTAACACTGTTAAGACGTTCATTGACGTCCTTGATAGGGCTTTTAAGGTTAGATCTCTGTTTGTCGGTGAGTTTGGATGTGGCAACTTTGTGTGGAGGGTGATTTTTCACATGTTGTGAATCTAGTAGTGAGTTAATGGTATGCGAAGATGGGATGGAGCTATATCTGAGATGATGCCTGCCATTGAGTTTGTGCATATAGAGAGTGATAGGTATGAGGTCTGCAATAGCTTCAATACCATCGGACGGGGATGTTTGGAAGGCGCCAGTAATCCAAAGAGCTGCCTTGTATTGCATTTTTTTGAGTTCGTTGATATTTTTTACAATTGGGGTGCCTTTGAAAAACCAGAGGTTGAATCCATACATTGCAATAGATAGGATGCAAGTTCTGTATAGGAGTCGTTTCTGCATGGGGAGTAGGCCTCATGAGGAATTGCCTAGCATTTTCATGGCGCTAAGAGTAGAGAGGCATTTAGTGGCATAGAAGTGAGTGTGGTAATGGAAGTTTAATTTTCAGTCAAAGAAGAAACCTAGATATCTCCAGATGGGTTTAGGGTTGATGATGGGACCTCTTACAGTTGTTAGGTCGATGGAGGGGTTGGGGGGATGTTAGGCTCTTGTGAAGTAGAAGATCTCTGTCTTGTTGTGTTCCATGACAAGGCCAGCATCGATTAGGATTTTCGATATGATGTTGTAACTACATAATAAAAAGGAGTTAGAATAGCTCTTCTTCTGAGAAATCAAAAGTCTATTGTCAACAAAAGAGAGGATGTCTGTAGGAATTTCTTTTTTGAGATTTTTTATTCTTTTTTTGAACGTTTTTATAATTGGAGCTAAATATAAGGCTGATAAAATAGGGGAGAGGGCAGAGCCTTGACCAACACCAATGTTTACATTAAAGGAGTGGGAAGTGAAGGTGTTCCATGAATATGATGTAGAGCAATTTGAGTGGTAGCTGTTGAAAAAATGGATGACATTAGTGTTAAGGCCAGCTTTTTTAAGACATAGTGAGAGAAAATGGTGGTTGAGGGAGGGGAAAAATTGAGCAATATCAAAGGCAAGAATGCTCATGTGGTATTGTCTGAGCCATCCTGCCCTGATGAGATGAGTGAGGTATATGCCTGTATTTGTTGTGGATCGTTGGAAAATACCCCCGAACTGATGAGAGTCAAGAAAGTCATTAGCTGACAAGTGGAATTGAAGTCTGTTGCTAATAGCTTTTTCAATGAGTTTGTCCATGGTATTGAGTAACACAATGGAACGGAATGATTTTGGGAAGTTGTAGTTGATTTTGTTTAGTTTAGGTATAACCACTGTATTGGATGATTTGAAATGAGATGGCCAAAATTCTAAGTCAATACACACGTTAGCAATTTGTATAATTTTGAGTAGGCATCTGTCATTTGAGATTATTGATTTAAGATGTCTCTAGGAAATGTGGTCTGGACCAGGAGTTGATGAAGATAAGCACTTAGCTATAGCGTCTTTGAATTCTTGTTTCGAGAAGGGAGGCCATGGAATTTGGTCAGCTTGAGGGATTTTGTTTAGGAAGGAGGCGTTTATAGGTCTGTTTTCGGCTGAGTTGTAAGACAAGTGCAGAGCATGCCACAAGTCTGGTAGCATATTGCATGGTTGGCCTTTGTATAGGATGGATTCGATAGTTGGCAGAGTTTTTCTCTTCACCTAGTTCATAAGGTCCCACGGTCTTTTATTTGAAGAGGCGATTTCATAGATTTTGTTGTCAAAGAATTCTCTTTTTGCAATTTGGGTATTTGACTTGAATTCCCACCAATGTTCGATGAGCCCTGTATTCCGGTATCTGTTCAGACTTTCAGTACATGCATGAGTCCACCACTCTTTAGAATGTCTTGTGATGTGTTTCTTTTTGGCTTGGGAGTGCCATGCATCGTTAAAGATGTTTGCTAGTCATTGAACAGTTGTTTTCAGGTTTTCTTTGGAGGTGATGTTTGTGGTATCAAGGGCAAGTATGTTGTCAGTTATAGCTTTGATGAAGTTCTTTTCTTCTTTGCTATCTTTGCATATGGACCAGAAGAAGTTATCTATGTTAGTCTCATTGATACCAACTTCAATAATGAGGGGGACATGGTCTGAGGGTCTGCACAATTCAGGGTGGAGGGAGTGTTGGCCGAAACCTGGATTATTGGGGTTGATGAAAACTAAGTCTATAACAGAGTTAGTGTCATGTGGATTGTTTGCAAACCTAGTTGGACTGGGGTTAAGAGGGGGTGAGAGATCTAAACCTAGGCTTTCAGCCACAGTGAATAAATCTTTGGTATGGATAGAATGATGAGGATAGTTGGGATCCCAATCGTTGTCCCTTATGTTGAAGTCGCCCGTCATGACTACAGTATCATTTAGGTCAATGATATTACAGTTGAGAACTCGGAGAGCATTTTGGTTATCATCAGAATAGACATTTATGATGTAATTGCTGTGTTGGCCTGAGTAGAAGGCTAGAATGTTGATGTCTCGATGGTTGATTATATCGGGTCTGAGAGTGAACCTCATTTTCATCAATTTCTTGTTGACATATGTTGCAACTCTTGTGTAGTTTTCCTGAGCTGGTTTCTGTCTGATCAATAAGGTCCAGTTAGGATAGTTAGGGGTGTCATATATTGGATCTCCTAGAGGGTCAGAATGACTCAGAACATGGCAAATGAGGGACTTAGGTAGTTCTTGAATAAGGATGACATCTATAGTGTTTTTGTTGTTTTCTAATATACTATTCATCAAGGTCTTGTTTTTTCTGACATTCTGTGAAAATATTTTTAGAGTTTCTTTAATCATTGTTTTTTACCACCTACGGCTAGGCAAATTGAATTAGCCCTGATTTCCCGGGCTTCCTGTGCCTTTTTTGAGTACCAGTCTCTGTTGAATTGATTTCTCTAGAAGAGACACTTGTAGTCATTGGCCATATGTTCGCCTTTGCAATTAATGCATTTAAAGAAGTGAGAGCATAGTAGGCCCTGGGCAGTTTTGAGTTGGGGGGGGTTTAGTTTGGGGTTAGCTTTGCAGTACCACACTAGATCTCTATGTGTCATAACTTGGCAAAACGGCTAAGTTATTATTTATATTTCTTTGCTTTTCTTTTCTTTTTCTTTTATCTTGGACTTACTATACAGAAGGGAGTGTGGGAAAGTATTGCGTCACAAGTGTCACATAGTCATATCACATGACAGGAAGTCACAGTGTCACATCACATGATGTCACACAATGGGTCACATAATAGGCATGGGAAAGTAGTGCACAGACCATGTAGTAATTGTATAAGTAGTGTAGAAAATCTAACGGGAACTCTATCAAGTTCTCTTTGTTAATTGCTGAACAAAGAGCAGTTGGCTTTATTCCAGCTTGGAGTTTAGCTTCCTTACACTAGAACTTGATTCTACATCCAGAGCACCGTCTGCCTTGGACCTTGCTCAATCTTATTCTCATTTCACATCAACCCTCAGTCACTGATTATCATGATCAGTAACCTGGTTACCTCCATATATAGCCAGGCCCTTGGCTTAAGGGGACTTTGCAGTCAGTTAGGGACTGCATGTTAGGGAACTACTCTGAGGCGATCACCCTTCAAGCTAATGGATAGTCCTGGAAGCTAAGTTGAGATTTAAGTGAAGTATATCTACAACACATTGCTAGTATATATATTCTATACTAGACAATCACACACACAGTCACATGTACATAGATCAGCAATCACAATTGTCCAATTATAGATTAGAAGGCATTGCACTGCATGACACAGACAGAGAAGACTCAGGAACGGTAGGAGTGCGATACACGATCTGTCACTGGGCCACTAATAGAACAGACCCTCAGAACTTACTAAGCATGACCCTAGATGTCCCCTTACACTGCAGGTGGAAGTGTAGTACCAAGCTTGGGTATTGCCACTGAGACCTGACCTCCCAATCAAGTGGTGTTTAGTAGTATACTTGTCTTTTTCTTGGTATAAACCTCATGCTGTACTCCATTGTGAGTTGGTACATGCAGAGGATTGACGGTTACCACTAGTGGGCCATCTAGATTAGGGATCTCTCCCGTGGAGTGATAGTCTAACCATAGTATTAGGGCAGTAGTCAGTAAGGCAGTAGGTGTCTAGCTGGATGAAGATCTTGTACCCCAGTAGACGTAGCTTAAGTGAGATCAATCATTAACTCCATACCCCCTGAGACGTTGCCACAATGTCTCAAACACAATACAATCAACTTATGAGCAACCTGCTCAACGAGAAGCATGCCCTTGCTAAATTAAGGGTAGAGTTAGAAGGAAGGAAGGGGAAGTTATGTTGATACTGTAAGAAGTTCGGGCACCTGGCCTGAAACTGCAGGAATAAAAGAAGGGAGGAAAAGGGGACTGTTGTTTCCCAGAATAAATTTGAAGTATTGAAGAGTAGAGTAATGCAATGTGGAGTAGAAGAGAAAATGATAAGAATAACAGTGGTGGAATGTTTTAAGTGTGGGAAAGAGGGGCATAAGTGTAGGGAATGCCCTCTATGGGAGAAGAAAGTGAAAAGGGTAGTGCACCCCAATGGGGGAAAGGTGCACCAAGGAGAGAGGAGGCTGGCGTGTTCCATTAGGGAAAAGGTGCAGGAAGGAGAAAAGAGGCTGAGGAGAGCAGAGAAAGATGAAGCGGTGCACCCTGTACAGGGAGAAGCACAGCAAGGAGGGAAGAGGAGCTCGATAGAAGAGCTAAGAAAGAAAGCAGAAGAGCATTGTGGAAAAGGCATCCTGAGAGAGGCATGATTATTAGAGTTGGGGTGGATGACAGAAGAGATAGTAGTGTCATACTTGACTTGCAAGTGCAGAGAAAAGAGGTCTCATGTAGAAGACAACTGGAGGCAAGGAGTGATCCTCTTTTGGAAGTGGAAAGAATTAAGTTGGTGCAGATGCAAAGGGAAGACAAAGGGGAGGGCGGTGCAGCCCAGAGAGGCAAAAGTGCAGCAAAGCGGCGCACAGTCAGGAGAACTGGAAAGTGCAGCAAGAGAGGGGGGTAGTCAAAAGGAGGTCAGAAGAACCTTCAAAATGTTAAGAGAAGTGTGGTTGAATATTGGAGTAGAGAAGATAGATACGCATGAAGGCATAATGATTAAAGTGCTCTTGGATAGTGGTGCAATGGGGATATTTATGGATAGACAGATGGCAGCTAGGCATGGGTTCAAGCTGCAAAAATTGGAAAGACCGATAGCTGTCAGGAATGTAGACAGCATAAATAACAGCAAAGGGGCCATTACACACCAAGTAGAGTGCAATGTGTTTTACAAAGGCCATATGGAAAGAATGAGAATGAATGTGTGCAATCTAGGGAAGACAGAAGTAATTCTGGGGATGCTATGGTTGGCAGCATATAATCTGGAAATAAACTGGGAAATTGGGGAAGTTAAGATGACGAGATGTCCGCCCCTGTGTGGTGGGAAGAGTCAGAAGAAAGAGAAAGTCAAAAGAGTAGCAACTGAGGAAGAAGAGAAAATTGTCCGTTGGGCAATATATGATAAAGAGGATTGGGGAAAGGAAGAAGAGATGGAAGAGAACCATAGGAAAATTGAAGAAATGGTTCCTAAGAAATTTTTAAAGTGGAGGAAAGTATTTGGAAAGGTAGAGTCAGAAAGGATGCTGACGAGAAAAGTTTGGGATCATGCTATAGATCTCAAGGAGACGTTTAAACCACGAAATGGAAGGATTTATCCTCTATCCAAAAATGAGAGGGAAAAAGTCCAGAATTTTGTGAAAGACCAGTTGAGGAAGGGGTATATCAGACTATCAAAATCCCCTCAAACATTGCCAGTGTTCTTTGTAGGCAAGAAGGATGGTAGTAAGAGGATGGTAATAGACTATTGCAACTTGAATGATCAAATGATAAAGAACAACTACCCACTCCTATTAATTACAGAATTAATCGACAATATGGGAAGTAAGAAAGTGTTCACGAAAATGGATCTCAGGTGGGGGTTCAACAATGTCAGGATAAAAGAGGGGGATGAGTGGAAAGGAGCATTCACAATGCACATTAGTTCCTTTGAACCAACTGTTATGTTTTTCGGAATGACAAATTCGCCAGCAATCTTTCAAGTAATGATGAATGAAATCCTGAGGGACCTGATAAACGAAGGAAAAGTAGCAGCATTTTTGGATGATGTGTTAGTAGGAACAGAGACAGAGAAGGGACATGATGAAATTGTGGAGAAAATATTGAGGAGGGTAGAGGAGAATGACTTGTACATCAAGCCAGAAAAATGTGTGTGGAAGGCGAGAAAGATAGGATTCCTAGGGGTCGTCATAAGACCTAATGGGATAGAAATGGAAGCAGAGAAAGTGGACAGAGTACTTAATTGGCCACAACCAAAAAATGTGAAAGATGTCAGAAAGTTTTTGGGCCTTGCAAATTATTACAGGAGATTCATTAAAAACTTCGCTCGAGTAGCAAGACCAATGAACGTACTTATGTGGAAGGATGAGAAGTGGTGGTGGAAGGAGGCACAGCAAAAGGCATTTGATAAGTTGAAATAGATCTTTACGACAAAACCAGTATTAGCAGCACCTGACTTAGACAAAGAATTTTGGGTGGAGACTGACGCCTCAAATTATGCTACTGGAGGAGTACTGTCAATGAAGTGCTCAGACAAAAATTGGAGACCAGTTGCTTTCATTTCAAAATCTCTAAGTAATACAGAATGAAACTATGAGATTCACGATAAAGAGATGTTAGCAGTAGTCAGATGTCTAGAGGCATGGAGGCATTTCCTGGAAAGAGTAGTAGAGAAATTCAAGATTTGGACAGATCACAAAAACCTCGAGTACTTTATGAAGGCGCAAAAGTTAAATAGGAGACAAGTAAGATGGGTCTTATACCTATCTAGATTTAATTTTATGCTAAAACATGTTCCAGGGAGTAAAATGGGGAAAGCAGACAGTTTGAGCAGGAGGCCAGACTGGGAGATTGGAGTGGAAAAAGACAATGAGAACAAGACATTGGTGAAACCAGAGTGGTTAGAAGTGAGGAAGACAGAAGCAGTAGAGATCATAGTAAATGGGGTAGATCTACTAGAGAAAGTTAGAAAGTCAAAGGTGAAGGATGATGAAGTAGTGAAGGCAGTAGAAGAAATGAAGTGAGCAGGAGTAAAGATGCTGAGAGATGAAGAGTGGAGAGAGGTAGACAGCATCATGTATAAAGAGGGAAAAGTCTATGTGCTAAAAGATGAGAAATTAAGGGCAGAGATAATTAGACTACATTATGATACGCCAATAGGAGGGCATGGGGGACAGTGAAAAATAGTAGAACTGGTGACCAGGAACTTTTGGTAGCCAGGAGTGATCAAGGAGGTGAAAAGATATTATCACAAATAGTCACTTACTATTTGTGATAGGTGCTTTGATACTTTAAATAGTTCAAAAATGTGAAGTTAGACAAGTGACAAAAGATGTTGTTAAGTCTGAGGTCTAATCCTCAGACTATGAGTCCTTATATA
>Ga0153962_1000351_pt1 | contig 10689 bp, 10 predicted proteins | sample TSFL046MetaG_FD_106657 | JGI IMG/M metagenome (GOLD analysis project Ga0153962, IMG submission 106657) | Attine ant fungus gardens microbial communities from Florida, USA - TSFL046 MetaG | ecosystem: Host-associated > Fungi > Mycelium > Unclassified | place: USA: Florida, Withalacochee...
ACGATCTTCTCGGCAAACACCACATCCGGCACGTCTTCAATGTTTACGATTTCGCCTGACAGAGGCGCAACAATATCAATCGTCCCAGATGTGCTTTCTGATTTATTGCCAAAAAGCTTGTCAAGAAAACCCATATTCTTCTCCTAAACAGTATTGTTGGGCCAGCGTCTTAGGGATCAGCAGAGTGTTTTCTCTTTGATGAACTTGTTGACCAGATTCATCAGGTCTTCCGCTGTAGGCTGAGCCAGAGCCTGCTCCGCCAGAGCCTTCGCATCTTCGAAATTAGTATTGCGAATGATTTTCTTAATGCCTGGGATTGAAATGGCACTCATGCTGAATTCGTCCAGCCCCATACCCAGTAACAGTAGTGTAGCACGTTCATCACCAGCCAGCTCACCGCACATGCCGGTCCACTTGCCTTCGGCGTGAGAGGCGTCGATTACCTGCTTGATTAAGTTCAGCACCGATGGCGTCATCGGATTATACAGGTGAGAAATCAGGTCATTACCGCGATCCACAGCCAGAGTATACTGGGTAAGGTCGTTTGTCCCAATACTGAAGAAGTCGACTTCTTTCGCCAGATGACGGGCAATTACCGCCGACGCTGGCGTTTCCACCATAATGCCGACTTCGATGGTTTCGTCGAACGCTTTGCCTTCTTCGCGCAGCTGCGCCTTCAGGGTTTCCAGTTCGGCTTTCAGGATGCGCACCTCTTCGACAGAGATGATCATCGGGAACATAATGCGCAGCTTGCCGAACGCGGAGGCGCGTAAAATGGCGCGCAGCTGAGCGTGGAGGATCTCTTTACGATCCATGGCGATGCGAATCGCGCGCCAGCCCAGGAACGGGTTCTCTTCCTTCGGCAGGTTCATGTAAGGCAGATCTTTGTCGCCGCCGATATCCATGGTGCGCACAATCACCGCCTGCGAGCCGACGGCTTCGGCCACGGCTTTGTAGGCCTGGAACTGCTCTTCTTCGGTCGGCAGCGAGTCACGATCCATAAACAGGAACTCGGTGCGGTAGAGGCCAACGCCTTCCGCGCCGTTGCGCTCGGCGCCGGCGACGTCGCGTACGGTACCGATGTTGGCGCACACTTCAACCTGGTGTCCATCCAGCGTGATGGCCGGCAGGTCTTTCAGCTTGGCGAGCTCATGTTTTTCGCTGAGGTACTGCGTCTGAACCGCTTTCAGCTCTTCCAGCTCGCGCTCTGACGGATTAACGTAAATTTTGTTGTTCACGCCGTCCAGAATCAGGAAATCGCCGTTTTTCACCGTGGCGGTGACGCTGCCGGTGCCAACAATCGCGGGCAGCTCCAGCGAGCGCGCCATAATTGAGGTGTGCGAGGTACGGCCGCCGAGGTCGGTGATAAAGCCCAGCACCTTTTTCAGGTTCAGCTGCGCGGTTTCCGACGGCGTTAAATCTTTGGCTACCAGAATCGATTCTTCCTGGATAGCGCTCAGGTCGACAATATGCAGACCGAGAATGTTTTGCAGCAGACGTTTGCCGATATCGCGAACGTCAGCGGCGCGTTCTTTAAGATATTCGTCGTCCAGCTCTTCAAGGGCTTTCGCCTGACCGTCGATTACGGAGTAGGCGGCGGCATCGGCCGAAGCGTGATCTTTCTTGATCAGGTCGATGATTTCCTGCTCCAGCTCTTCGTCTTCCAGCAACATGATGTGGCCTTCGAAGATGGCTGCTTTCTCTTCACCAAACGTTTCACCCGCTTTCACTCTGATCGCTTCCAGCTGCTGCGCAGCCTGAGCACGGCCGTCGAGGAAGCGTTGTACTTCCTGGTCAACCTGGTCGTCAGAAATCTTCTTGCGGTTGATGACGATCTCATCCTCAATCAACAGCAGAGCTTTGCCGAAAGCGATACCTGGTGATGCTAAAATGCCTGAAATCATAACCCTACCTTTTAATCACGATGGCTCTTAGACCCAATGCGTTGCCATTGTCGCGGGAGCTGTACTCTACGGATGTGATAACGCGGACAAGTTGTCCGCGATCAAGATGTTTGCACTCAATGGGGCAAAGGAGTCGGTATACAGCAGAAGCTGACCAGATTACTCCAGTTCAGCCATCAGTTTAACCAGATGCTCCACGGCCTGCTGCTCATCTTCGCCTTCTGCGGAGAGCGTCACAACCGTGCCCTGGGTCAGGCCCAGCGTCTGCAGTTTGAACAGGCTCTTGGCGCTGGCGGATTTACCGTTAGAGGTCACGGTGATTTCTGACTGGAACGCTTTCGCTTCTTTAACAAACTGCGCGGCAGGGCGAGTGTGAAGACCATTAGGCGCGGTGATAGTAACTTCTTGCTGGAACATTCTGTTTCCCCAACGTTATCAGGTTTGGTGTTATGGACTTAAAGTCTAGCCTGGAGCCGTAACTTTAGCCTGTGTAGGTGCGCGGGTATAGCGTTACGCTGACCATTAAATGCGCTTGAATGAGTACGTCATTCCAGTTGAAGAGTCAAAATCCCTGTCGAGCGCTTCAGCTATTAATTATGCCGTGATTCGCCGTATCGCCAAATGCGTAAATCGATTCAGCTTGATCCACTTCAAAGGCTGATTAATTTCAGGCACCGAAATAATTGGCAGCTTAAATACCAGAGCTGAGTCACTGAAATCAATCTGGGGGGTGGTGAAAGTGCGATCTGCGCCACAAAAAAGCACCCATTTGGGTGCTTTTTTCAGCGTTTTCAGAATCCGGCGTTACTGCTGCAGCTCTTTTTCGGTGAAAAGATCGGCAAACAGTGCGGTACTCAAATAGCGTTCGCCGGAAGAGGGGAGAATAACCACGATGTTCTTATTGGCGAAGGCTTCGTCCTCCTGCAGCTTCAGCGCTGCCGCAACCGCTGCGCCGGAGGAGATGCCGGCGAGAATGCCTTCCTCTTCCATCAGCTGACGCGCCGTGGCGATCGCCTCTTCATTGGTGATCGCCACAACGCGGTCGACCAGGTCGAGATCGAGGTTGCCGGGAATAAAGCCGGCGCCGATGCCCTGAATTTTATGCGGGCCTGGCTTGATCTCTTCGCCAGCGAGCGCCTGCGCGATAACCGGCGAGTCGGTCGGCTCTACCGCCACGGTGATCAGCTCTTTCTTACCTTTGGTGTTCTTGATATAGCGTGATACGCCGGTCAGCGTGCCGCCGGTGCCGACGCCCGCGATAAACACGTCAACCGCGCCGTCAGTGTCTTCCCAAATTTCAGGGCCGGTGGTCTTTTCATGAATTTCCGGGTTCGCCGGGTTGCTGAACTGCTGCAGCAGCACATATTTATCTGGATCGCTGGCGACGATCTCTTCCGCTTTGGCAATCGCGCCCTTCATGCCTTTCGCTCCCTCTGTCAGCACCAGGTTAGCACCCAGCGCTTTCAGCAGTTTGCGACGCTCGACGGACATCGTTTCTGGCATGGTCAGCGTCAGTTTGTAGCCGCGCGCGGCGGCCACGTAGGCCAGCGCGATGCCGGTATTGCCGCTGGTCGGTTCGACCAGCTCGACGCCCGGTTTCAGAATACCGCGTTTCTCTGCGTCCCAAATCATATTGGCACCGATACGGCATTTTACGCTGAAGCTCGGGTTACGGGATTCTACCTTCGCCAGAATGCGGCCGTTACCGATGCGGTTCAGTCGAACCAGTGGCGTATGACCAATTGTCAACGAGTTATCTTCATAGATCTTACTCATAGCCTGTCCTTAACTGTATGAATTATTGGGAACCCTCTGAGCATACCCTTTCTGTCTACGCGCGGAAGGAAAGAAAACGCATATCTATATGTCCCCACGCAATAAGCCTTGTTAAAAAATGCATAAGGCGTTCTGATGAGTACTAGCGTAGCTCACTCCGGCCCAGCTGCGCGCGATAGCGATCGACCCACATCGCCGTTGCGCCGCAGACCGCGACCGGCATAATCGCCAGGTTGAGAATCGGAATCATGGTGAACAGGCTAACCAGCGCGCCGAACTGCATATTGGCGCTTTTATGGCGGCGCAGTGCGCTGCGCATCTGCTGGAAGCTCACTTTATGGTTATCGAACGGGTAGTCGCAGTACTGCACCGAGAGCATCCAGGCGCTGAACAGGAACCAAAGCACCGGCGCCACCGTCTGGCCGAAGCCGGGAATAAAATAGAGCAGCAGCAGGCCAAGCGCGCGCGGCAAATAGTAGCCGAGCTTTTGCAGTTCGCGCTTCATAATGCGCGGCACATCCTTCAGCATCGCCATCCAGCCGCTGTCCGGCAGCGGTTTGCCCGTCAGACGTCCTTCCAGCTGCTCCGCCAGCAGGCCGCAAAACGGCGCGGCGATCCAGTTGGCAATAGTAGAAAAGAAATAGCTGAACACCAGCACGATTGAGATGACCGACAGCGGCCAGAGCAGGTAGCTTAGCCACTGCAGCCAGTCGGGAATATGCGCCATTAGCCGCGGGATCCAGCTACCCAGCTGATAAAACAGCCAGACGAACGCGCCGCCCAACAGCAGAATATTGACCAGCAGCGGAATAATGACAAAACGCCGAATGCCTGGCAGACGAACCAGTCTCCATCCTTCGCTAAAATAGTGCACGCCGTTGAAACTTGAGACAGTGTTCTCGTGGGCCATACAGGCAACTCTCCAGGAAATAATCAGGCGAGACCATGATAACCTGGCTTTTTCTCCTGACCATGAGGCGATTGTGTGAAAAAACAGCAAAAAAACGTGGGGCGACTATCTTATTTGTCAGAAAATACTGCACGAGCTTGCACTTGTTTAGCTGGGCAAATACAGTTAGAGGATAAAGTTTGCCGCGGTGGCAAGGTATTGGAACAACAGAGAATACAATGATGCAGGATTTGCGTCTGATATTAATCGTTGTTGGCGCGATCGCCATTATAGCGCTCCTTCTTCACGGGCTGTGGACCAGCCGTAAAGAGCGCTCGTCAGTGTTTCGCGATCGCCCGCATAAACGGCTCAAACAGCGCGACACGCGCGACGATGAGGATAGCCTGACCGACGATGAAGAGAGCGTCGGCGACGTTCGCGTGCGCCATGAGCGACCGCATCAGGAGCCGCGCATCGATAATTTCCGCGACGAGCAGCAGGATGACGCGCCAGTCTTTAGCGCGCCTGCGGAGAAGCCGCGTCAGCCTGCTGCGCGTCCCCAACCTCAGCAGGAAGACGATCCGCTGCTGACGCCGCAGCCGCCGCGTTTACAGCCCCAGTCCGTTCAGACGCCGACGCCGCAGGAACCCACGCCGCGCTTCGCGCCAGCGCAGCCAATTCAGGCCGATCCGCTGCTCTATTTAGATCCGCTGGACGCCGTGCAGCCCGAGCCGCTGTACGAGGCGGAGCCCCAGCCGCAGCAGCCGGTTCGCCACCAGCCGGAACAGCCTGAGCCGCAAGCGGCCGAGCCGGTGCGCCAGGAGGCGCCGAAAGCGCCAGGCAAGCCGAAAGAGACGGTGCTGGTGCTGCACGTTGCCGCGCATACCGGCGGCATGCTGAACGGCGAAGCGCTGCTGCAGGGCATCCTGCAGGCGGGCTTCCAGTTCGGCGAAATGAATATTTTCCATCGCCATCTTAGCCCGGCGGGCAGCGGCCCTGTGCTGTTCAGCCTGGCGAATATGGTGAAGCCTGGCTCATTCAATCCGGACGAAATGTCTGACTTCTCCACGCCCGGCATCTCGATCTTTATGATGGTGCCTTCCTACGGCGACGCGAACCAAAACTTCAAGCTGATGCTGCAGTCCGCGCAGCGTATCGCCGATGACGTCGGCGGCGTAGTGCTGGACGACGAGCGTCGCATGATGACGCCGCAGAAGCTGGAAACTTATAAAAACCGCATACGTGAAGTCATTGAATCCAGAGAATAGGGCAAAGCGTTAATTCTGATTCACACCAAACCCCCGCCTGTCGGGGGTTTTTTATCTGATGGGGCAATATGAAATCCGTTCAGGACCAGATCACCGAACTGCGCACCACGCTGCGCCATCATGAGTACCTTTACCACGTCATGGACGCGCCCGAAATACCGGACGCTGAATATGACCGCCTGATGCGCGAACTGCGCGCGCTGGAAGAGCAGCATCCCGAACTCATTACGCCCGACTCGCCCACCCAGCGCGTCGGCGCCGCGCCGCTGACGGTCTTCGAGCAGGTGCGTCACGAGGTGCCGATGCTGTCGCTGGACAACACCTTCGACGAAGCCGGTTTTCTCGCCTTTAACAAGCGCGTGCAGGATCGCCTGAAAAACAGCGACGATATCGCCTACTGCTGCGAACTCAAGCTGGATGGCCTGGCAGTGAGCCTGCTCTACGAGAACGGTCTGCTGACGCGCGCCGCTACGCGCGGCGACGGCACCACGGGCGAGAACATCACCGCCAACGTCCGCACCATCGGTGCCATCCCGCTACGCCTGAAGGGCGACGATTTTCCCGCGCGGCTGGAAGTGCGCGGCGAAGTCTTTATGACGCAGCGCGGCTTTGAAAAACTCAACGCCGAAGCGCGCCGCACCGACGGCAAAATCTTCGCTAACCCGCGCAATGCTGCCGCCGGATCGCTGCGCCAGCTTGACCCGCGCATTACCGCGAAGCGCCCGCTTACCTTTTTCTGCTACGGCTTCGGGCTGCTCGAGGGCGGCGAACTGCCGGGCAGCCACTATGCGCGGCTACAGCAGTTTAAAGCCTGGGGCCTGCCGGTCAGCGACCGCGTTCAGCTGGTTCACAGCGCGGAAGAGGCGCTGGCGTTTTACCGTCAGGTAGAGGAGACGCGTCCAGAGCTGGGATTCGATATCGACGGCGTAGTGATTAAAGTCGACTCGCAGGAACTGCAGGAGCGCCTGGGCTTTGTGGCGCGCGCGCCGCGCTGGGCGGTGGCCTTCAAGTTTCCGGCGCAGGAGCAGATGACGTTCGTGCGCGACGTTGAATTTCAGGTGGGCCGCACCGGTGCGGTCACGCCGGTAGCGCGGCTGGAGCCGGTGCTGGTTGCAGGCGCCATGGTCAGCAACGCCACGCTGCACAACGCAGATGAAATCGAGCGCCTCGGCCTGCGCATCGGCGACAGAGTGGTGATCCGCCGCGCCGGCGACGTAATCCCGCAGGTCGTCAACGTGGTGCTCTCTGAACGACCGGCGGATACGCGCGAAATCGTATTCCCTACCCATTGTCCGGTGTGCGGCTCCGACGTCGAACGCGTCGAAGGCGAAGTGGTGACGCGCTGCACCGGCGGGCTCATCTGCGGCGCGCAGCGCAAAGAGGCGCTGAAGCATTTTGTTTCGCGGCGCGCCATGGACGTCGACGGCCTGGGCGATAAAATTATCGACCAGCTGGTAGAGACCGAATATGTCAAAACGCCGGCGGATCTCTTCAGGCTGACGCCGGAGAAGCTGCTCGGTCTGGAGCGTATGGGGCCGAAATCGGCGCAAAACGTGGTCAACGCGCTGGAGAAGGCGAAGTCGACCACGCTGGCGCGTTTCCTTTACGCGCTTGGCATTCGCGAAGTCGGCGAGGCGACCGCCGCTAACCTGGCAAACCACTTTGGCGAGCTGCAAAAAGTGATGGACGCCGATCTGGAGGCGCTCATCGCCGTGCAGGACGTCGGCACCGTGGTGGCCACCCACGTGCGCAACTTTATGGATGAAGAGAGCAATCGCGAGATCATTCGCCAGCTGGTGGATGAAATTGGTGTCCACTGGCCGAAAATCGAGGTAGTTAAGGCGGAAGAGATCGACAGCCCGTTCGCCGGCAAAACCGTGGTGCTGACCGGTTCGCTGACCCAGCTTACGCGCGACGAGGCTAAAGATCGCCTGACCGCGCTCGGTGCGAAGGTCAGCGGCAGCGTGTCGAAGAAAACCGATCTGGTGATCGCGGGCGAAGCGGCGGGGTCTAAGCTGGTTAAAGCACAGGAGCTGGGTATCGACGTGATCGACGAAGCCGAAATGATCCGGCTGCTGGACGCCTGATATGGATAAGGCATACCTGGTGGAAATCGCCAACACGGCGATGCCGTTCGGCAAATATAAAGGCTGCCTGCTTATCGACCTGCCGGAGCCTTATCTGCTGTGGTTCGCGCGCAAAGCGGAGTTCCCGTCGGGCCATCTCGGCGAGCTAATGCAAATGACGCTCGCCATCAAGATCGAAGGTCTGGAAGGCCTGGTCAAACCGCTCAAACGCAACGCGTAAAAAAGCCCGCTTCGGCGGGCTTTTCGTTACTTCTGCGACTCGACGACGGTCGGCTTCACCTGCTGCGCCAGCTTCTTCTCGTGGCTGACTTTATAGCGCTGGGCGATCCAGGAGCAGACCATGAGCTGCACCTGATGAAAGATCATCAGCGGCAGCACGATAATGCCTACTGAACTGGCCGGAAACAGAATGTTCGCCATCGGCACGCCGTTCGCCAGGCTCTTTTTCGAGCCGCAAAACAGCACCACGATCTCATCGGCGCGGTTAAAACCGAACAGGCGCGAGGCGCAGAGATTGATCGCCAGCACCAGCGCCAGCAGCAGCACGCAGCCCGCCAGAATCCACAGCAGGGTATCGATGCCGACGCGATGCCAGATGCCGTTGACTACGGCTTCGCTAAAGGCGGAGTAAACCACCAGCAGAATCGAGGTCTGGTCAGTTTTGCCGATCAGGCCACGATGCTTTTCTACCCAGCCGGCGATCCAGCGGCGCGACAGGTGGCCCAGCACGAAAGGCACCAGCAGCTGCAGCATGATTTTGCCGACCTGCTCAAGACCGTTAGACGGCGCGCTGCTGTGCACGTCCATCACCAGGTTCACCAGCAGGGGAGAGATAAAGACGCCCAGCAGGCTCGACGCCGAAGCGCTACATACCGCCGCCGCGACGTTGCCGCCCGCCATTGAGGTAAAGGCGATGGCGGACTGCACCGTGGCGGGCAGAATGCAGAGATAGATAAAGCCGGTGTAGATCTCCGCGCTGACGTTAACCGGATGCCACCAGACAATCAGCAGGCCGATAATCGGGAAGAGCACAAAGGTGCTGAACATAATCCACAGATGCAGCCGCCAGTGGCTGCTGCCCGCAATGATCTTTTCACGCGATAGCTTGGCGCCGTGCATAAAAAAGAGCAAGGCGATAGCGGCCGTAGTCAGGTAGTCGAAGATATCGACGAAGACGCCTTTAGCGGGCAGAAAGGTGGCCAGCAGCACCGTGATGATCAGTTTAATCATCATCGGATCGAGTCGCAGAAATCCCATTGTTAAAATCCGGTTAAAAGTTACATGCAGTGATTGTGCGGGATGCGGGTTTAGAAATAAAATTGATTTATTGCATCAATCTATGAGCTATTTCGATGAATTACACTTTGCGCCAGCTGCGTACCTTCGTCGCCGTTGCCCACCACGGCGGCTTTAGCCAGGCCGGGCAGGCGATCGGCCTGAGCCAGTCCGCCGTCAGCCACAGCATTAAAGAGCTGGAGGCGGCGCTCGGCGTGCGGCTGCTGGATCGCACCACGCGCGAGGTGATGCTGACGGAGGCGGGGCAGCAACTGGCGTCGCGGATGGCGAGCCTGCTGGAAGAGATGAACTCGACGCTGCTCGATATCCGCAGCTACGGCGAGCAGCGAAGCGGCACGGTGCGTATCGCCGCCAGCCAGACCATCTCTGCGCATCTGATGCCGCAGTGCCTCGCCGCCAGCCAGAAAAGCTATCCCGATATTCACGTTATTCTGCACGACCGAATGCAGCAGGTTGTACTGCAAAGCGTACGCAATGCCGAAGTGGATTTCGGTATCGTTATCGGCCCGCTCAGCGACAGCGATCTCGACTGCCAGCCGATTCTGGAAGAGCCTTTTTTACTGCTGTGCCGCAGCGACGATCCGCTCGCCGCGGTGGAGAAGGCGCAGTGGCGCATGCTGGCGGGACGCGACGTGGTATTACAGGATTACGCCTCCGGCAGCCGCGTGTTGATTGATGCGGCGCTGCGCCAGCAGCAGGTGGAGATCCGAGTGGTGCAGGATATCGGACATCCGGCAACGCTGTTTCCCATGGTCGATGCAGGCATCGGCATCAGTATCTTACCGGCGCTGGCGCTGCCGCTTCCGGCGGGCAGGGCGCTAACGGTGCGTCGGCTCTATCCGGAAATTAACCGCAGCCTGATGCTGGTCAAGCGCAAAAACCGCTCGCTGACGCCGGCGGCGCAGGCGATCTGGCAGGAAGCGCGCCAGCAGGCGACGCTGCTGACGCAACAACGCGCGATCGATCCGGCGTTTTAGATATAGACGTTTAGCTGGTTGGCTGCCGTGGGACGATTTACGCCGTCGGCGGCCTGCACGCCGCTAGCCTGGTTTGCCGGCTGGCTGTTCTGCTGCGCCTGCTCGGTTTGTTTCTGCTCGAGCTGGGCAATCTGCGCTTCGAGCATGGCGATCTGCGACTGGTACATCTGCTCCATTTCCGACTTCTGCTCGTCGGTCAGATCCTGATTATCCGACAGCTCTTTGACCTGCTTCGTGATGCTCTGGATCTGCTTGTTCAGTGCGGAAATCTGCGACGAGACGCTGACGTTGCTGCCGGCGCTGCTGCCTGTACTGCCAGATAAAGCGGATATTGATGACATCGGTTTTCTCCTTGCAAATAGACATGATCGTTATCGGTTGAGGAGAAAAAGGCTTGAGGCAAGAATGCGTTAAGGTTTGGAAAAGATAGAGAAAGCCTACGCTGTTTTTTTCTGAAACGCAGCACGATGCTACATAAAGGCGCGCGGGATA
>Ga0153962_1000352_pt1 | contig 10675 bp, 13 predicted proteins | sample TSFL046MetaG_FD_106657 | JGI IMG/M metagenome (GOLD analysis project Ga0153962, IMG submission 106657) | Attine ant fungus gardens microbial communities from Florida, USA - TSFL046 MetaG | ecosystem: Host-associated > Fungi > Mycelium > Unclassified | place: USA: Florida, Withalacochee...
TAAGCGCATAGCCACAGTAGTAAAGTGTATAAGTAGGTAGAGAAATGAGTGAGAACTCCATCGAGTTCTCTTTGTCAAACTCTGAACAAAGAGACAGTTGGCTTAATTCCGGTCATCAGACTTTAGACGCTGACAAGTAGTGTATAAGAAATGCATAAGAACTTTATTGAGTTCTCTTTATCAAGTACTGATAAAGGAGTAGTTAGCTTTATTCTGGCTCAGGAGTTAGCTATTCTGACATTAGAACTCGATTCTATTACTTCCAGGCACTGTTCACCTTGAACCTTGCCTATTTTTATTCTTATCACTGATTGACCCTTGACTAATGATTATTACGATTGTTAGTTATTTCCATATATAACTAGGCCCTTGGCTTAAGGAGACTTGTCAATCAGTTAGGGATTGATGGTGGAAGAGTGGTACCAAACTCAGGTATCATTTCTAAGACCTGACCTTACAAATGAGCAGTGTTTAGTAGATTACTTGTACCTTTCTCTTATGCTGTACTCCATTGTGAGTTAGTATATGCAGAGGAGTAATAGTTACTTCTAGAAAGCCATCTAGATTAGGGATCCTCCCCATGAGATGATAGTCTAACCATATTATTAGGGCAGTAGTCAGTAGGGCAGTAGGTGTCTAGTTGGGTGAAGACCTTTTTAATAGACATAATCTTAGCTAGATCAAATCATTAAATCCATATCTTCTTCTGGAGACATAGTATAAGAAAGCTAAACTCCAAGCCAAAATTAAGCCAACTGCTCTTTGTTCAGTGATTAACAAAGAAAACTTGATAGAGTTCCCATTGGATTTTCTACACTATATATACAATTATTATGTGGCTATGCTCTTAACTTCCATGGTCTCTATGCTACTTGTTAACTGACTTCTTTGTCACATGTTGTGACTGTGACTATGACCTTGTGTGTGATATGACCATTGATGTGACTACTGTCACACTTTTGTGACTTTGTAACTTGTCACATGGTATCTTCCCGTTGAAAGGGTACAAAAGGGAATTGCATACTGGGACAAACAAAACTATGCTGTGCCAGCTCCCAATTGCATACTAAAGGTCCGAGGGGAGATAATCAAAGTTGAAGGTTTATAAACAATTAGAAAGTAGGAATTATATACAGCTCCAATAAAATATACGTTGATGGTTATAAAATGATTGTAAGATCTCTCTAGATCGTTGTCGCATAGCCTCCCTAAGGTGTCAACCTTTACACACTGTGACAAAAGCTCCTCTGGAAAATACAGTTAGTTGATCACTCATGAACCCTCCACACTCAGTTGCCCCCTTGTCTGCACCCCCAACACCGAACCTTATGGGTGTGATGCAATCCAAGTGTGCACCTAGCCAAGCTTTCCCAGTCTGCTGTCCTCTCCGAAGCCTGCCTGAGTTGCATCTGCATCTTCTCCCTAGATCGAGTTCTGGGTATATTCTGTGTTCTTCTCAAGACACCCTACTAGTCCCCAGTCTTCTTACTCTCAATAGATTCGCATTTACGATTCCAGAAGCAGTGTAGATGGAGGTAGGAGTCAAGAGGTTCCTCCTCCTATCCAACTGCACACCAGATACTATATTAAAATGATTACAAAGCCCTGAAACTCAAGGAATAAAATATAAAAAGGAAACTATTACTACTTTTGATATTCCTTCAACCTCTTCTCGCACTAAGTCCATCCCAATTCCCAGCAATAACGCATCCTTAGGGTGACGCGTCTTCTCCATCAAATTCTTCCCATCAAAGGTAACACGTCTTCATCGTCCCTTCTCTCTAGAATATTCTTCCTGACCTCCTATCACTCCCTTCGATGCTGCTTCGTAAGAAGGTCTTCCTGGATTACCTATTAAGTAGTCAGTAAACCTCGCTTAATGTCTAGTATCTCTGAGTCATGTCCTAGGGCCCATTTATCTAATATAATTGATCTGATGCCATCAATGCTTAGTTGCAACCAGAGTCTATTTATCTAAGTCCGTCATCCAAACACTACTGGTTCTAGAGTCCCAGTCCACTATATCTCTAAGTCGGTTCCATCCTATAATGGATCTAGAGCGTAGTCCTTCTATGACTTTTTTCCTAGACCGGATGCCAGCTCATCCTGTTTGTTTCCCAAGGTATCAACATGAGCTCTAGGTTAGGTCTCCCTTACTCAATGTCTTTATTATATGGTAGTACGTTCTGAGGGTATAGCAAGGGCTCTCGAGCAAACTCTAATTACGAATTCATTGGTATAAAGTGTATCAAATGTTATCTTCTGCAGAAAATTCACTTGCGGTGTAACACTGTGCTCTACCTTAGTAATAAAAGAAAAGAAAAGGAAAAGAAATATTAAATAATGACTTAGCTATTTTGCCAAGTCATGACATATAGCACTATGTCTCTAAAACAATATAACTCTATCCTCAAACAAAAACAATCTCTCACCAGACTGAGGGAAGAACTTGAAGAAAGAAAGGAAAAGCTGTGTTTCAGCTATAAGAAGTTCAGGCACTTGGCCCAAAACTGCAGGAATAGAGGAGGAGAAGAAAAGGGGAAAGCTACTCCCCAAAATAAGTTTGAAGTGTTGAGTAGCCAGGTGATATAATATAGGGTAGAGGAAAGGGCAGTGTGTGTGATGAGACCACAAAATGTGCAGCAGAAAAAGAGGCTGGTATACTATACTTCCTATGGAGAAAGGCACAGGAGCATAGTGGCGCATGGGGCATGCCTCCAAAAGATGCAGCATTGGAGGAAAGAGAATGGAAAACAAAAAAGGAGATAGTAATGTTTGTGGAGTATAGGGGGTGTGAATATAAAGGCACCAAGACAAAGGAAAATTGAGAACAAGGATTTATCTCTGGAAAGCAGCTGAAAAATCTATGGTGTGAAAATTGTTTGGAAGCATGGAAACAGAGAAAAGATAGAGGAGGATATAAAGTTGAGTATGTTAAGTATGAAAGGAATGACACAATTAGAGGGAGGAAAATGGAAGAGAGAAAGATTTTGTGCCCTGAATATAGGACAAGGAAAAAGAAGCTGTGGTAGAACTAGGGAGTAGTGGTGAAAGGATACAAAAGGGAATTGCATACTGGGACAAATAAAACAATGATGTACTAGCTCCCAATTGCATGCTAAAGGTCTGAGGAGAGATTATTAAAGTTGAAGGTTTATAAATAATTAGAGAAATAAGAATTATACATAGCTCCAGTAAAATATATGTTGGTAGTTGTGAAAGGATTGTAAGATCTCTCTAGATTGTTGTCACATAGTCTCCCTAAGGTGTCAACCTTTACACACTGTGACAAAAGCTCCTCTGTAAAATATAGTTAGTTGATCACTCATGGACTTTCCACACTCAGTTGTCCCCTTGTCTGCACCCCCAACACTAAACCTTATGGGTGTGATGTAATCTAAGTGTGCACCTAGCCAAGCTTTCCTAGCCTGCTGTTCTCTCCAAAGCCTGCCTGAGTTGCATCTATATCTTCTCACTAGATTGAGTTCTGGGTATATTCTGTGTTCTTCCCAAGACACCCCATTAGTCCCAGTCTTCTTACTCTCAATAGATCCACATTCACAATTCCAGAGACAGTGTAGATGGGGGTAGGAGTCAAGAGGTTCTTCTCCGATCCAACTGCACTCTGGATACTATATTAAAATATTACAAAGCTCTGAAACTCAAGAAATAAAATATAAAAGGGAAACTATTACTACTTTTAGGATTCCATTGCCTCCTTTCTGTCCTAAGGCCTTCCAAAATCCCACTGATGATGCAGCCTTCTCCTTTCTTTATGTCACAAACTTCATTTGGTCATATCTCCACCAATTCTTAGACGATTCCCACGGTCTTAAGGCCAGCTTAAAGCCCTTAAAAAGACCTTTCGATCGATGCCAGTCACGTCTCGAGGCAATCAATAATGGCTGAGATATTAAGCAGATCAACTGGTAACCACCATGTTACCATTTATTAGATCGCTAATATCTCGGAAACTGCCGTGATCGATGCTTTGGTTCTAGGCTCAGCAGAAGCCTTCTTCATAATGCTCAGAATGAGCCTAGAACGACCTCAAGGCAATTAATATTAGTAGAGATATAAAGACCTCAATGTTTGCACATAGACTTTATTAATTACCCATAGATAGTCATCTGTCCTTTTCTTAGAACAAAGGACAGCCTCCATATGGTTAGGTTATCACTATTTCTAGCACAAAGGTACTACCATATGTAGAACAATAGGTAGTAGCATGTGATGATTTGTCCTAGTGTACAGACCATCACTTTTCTATATTTAAGGACTCATAGTCTGAGGATTAGACCTCAGACTTAACAACATCATTTGCTACTTGTCTAACTTTGCTTTTTTGAGCTTTTCAAATATCCAAACCATCAATCACAAATCAGTAAGTGGCCATTTGTGATAGTTTGTGATGATATGTTCCCTTACCAAGTCCTTCCCATCAAAGATGACACATCTTTATTGCCGCTTCCTTCTAGAATATTCTTCTGTCTTCCCCTATTATACTCTTAATGCTGTTTTGTAATTTGGACTTCATTGATTACCTGTTAAGTAGTTAGCAAGTCTCAATAAATGTCTAGTATCTCTAAGTCACTTTCTAGAGGTCATTTATCTAAGTATAACTGATCTGATGCCATCAATGCTTATTTACAAGCACAAAGTCTATCAGTCTAAGTTCTTTATCTAAGTAGTACTAGTTCTAGAGTCCAAGTTTACCACTTTTCTAAGTTAGTCTATCCAAAGGTGAATCTAGAACGTAGTCCCTCAGTAACTCTCTTAGTAACCTGATGCTAGTTTATCTTAATTGCCTCTCGAGGTCTCAACACAAGCTCTAGGTTGATTATCACCTGCTCAATGTACTCATCATATAATGTTATGTTCTGAGGATATAGAAAGGGTTCTAGAGCAAATTCCAATTAAGAATCCATTGTTATAAAGCTTATCAAATGTTATCTTCCACAGAAAATTTGCTTGTAGCATAACAGTGGTGTGGCCTACAATAGCAAAGATGCAGCAAAGCAGTGCATGGATAAGAGCTCCAAAAGGTGCAGCAAGAAAGGGGGTGGCAAAAGGAAAGTGAGGAGAACATTTAAAATATTAAGAAAGATGTGGCTAAATATTGGGTTGGAAAAGATAGATACCCATGAAGGCATAACAGTAAAGACACTCCTAGATAGTAGCACAACAGGGATATTTATGGATAGAAAAATGGCAGCAAGGCATGGGTTTAAGCTGCAAAAGTTGATCAGACCAGTGGCAGTAAGAAATGTTAATGGCATGAATAATAGTGTAGGAGCAATTATACATCAGGTAAAAGTAAATATGTATTATAAAGGCCATGTAAAAAGGATGAAAATAGAGGTATGCAATTTGGGAAGGACAGAAGTAATCTTGGGAATGCCTTGGCTACAAGCTCATAACCCAGAAATTAACTGATAAATAGGAGAAGTCAAAATGACGAGATGCCTACTATTGTGTAGAGGGAACAAAGGAAAGGAAAAAAAGAGCAAAGAAAGAAAAAAGAGTGGTAATACTAGAAGAAAAGAAAATTGTCAGATAGGTAGTAGATAATAAAGAAGATTGGGGAAGAGAAGAGGAAGTAGAAGCAGACTATAGGAAAATTGAGGAAATAGTTCCAAAAAAATTCCTAAGGTAGAGAAAGGTGTTTGAAAAGGTGGAGTTGGAAAAGATGCCTATAGGGAAAATTTGGGATCATGCCATAGATCTTAAAGAAATATTCAAACCATAAAAAGGAAGAATTTATCCTCTTTCTAAGGATAAGAGAGAAGAAGTTCAGAAATTTGTAGAAAATCAATTAAGAAAGGGATATATTAGACCATTAAAATCCCCTCAAACATCGCCAGTATTCTTTGTAGGAAAGAAAGATGGAAGTAAGAGGATATTGATGGACTACTATAACCTAAATGACCAGACAGTAAAGAACAATTATCTGCTCTCCTTAATCACAGACCTAATAGACAATATGAGGAGCAAGAAAGTATTTACTAAGATGGATCTAAGGTAGGGATTTAACAATGTGAGGATCAAGAAAGGAAATGAGTGGAAGGGAGCATTTATAATGCATATAGGCTCCTTTGAGCCAACAGTCATGTTCTTTGGAATGACAAACTCACCAGCTACATTTTAGATGATGATAAACAAAATCCTAAGAGACTTGATAAATGAAGAAAAAGTCGCAGCATTCATAAATAATATATTGGTAGGAACAGAGACAAAAGAAGGGCATGACAAAATTGTGGAAGAGATACTGAGGAGATTAAAAGAAAATGACCTATATATCAAGCTAGAGAAATGTGTGTGAAAAGCAAGAAAGATTGGATTCCTAGGGGTGATCATGGAGTCCAATGGGATAGAAATAGAGAAGGAGAAGATAAATGGGGTACTTAGTTGGCCAGAACCAAAGAATGTAAAAGACATTAGAAAGTTTTTAGGCCTTGTAAATTATTACAGAAGGTTTATTAAAAATTTTGCTTAAGTAGCTAGGTCAATAAATGTGCTGATGAGAAAGGATATGAAGTGGCAGTGGAGCAGGAGCAACAAAAGACATTTAACAAACTAAAAAGGATCTTTACAATAAGACCAGTATTAGTAGTCCCAGACTTAGACAAAGAATTCAGGGTAAAAGCAGATACTTCAAACTATGCTACTGGAGGAGTGTTATCAATGAAATGCTCTAATGAATTATGGAGACCAGTTGCTTTCATTTCAAAATCTCTAAGTGACACAAAATAAAAATATAAAATACATGATAAGGAGATATTAGCTGTAGTCAGGTGTTTGGAGGCGTGGAAACACTTCCTAGAAGGAACAATAATGTCATGACTTGGCAAAACAGCTAAGTCATTATTTATATTTCTTTTTCTTTTCTTTTCTTATTGGACTTACAACTACAAGATAGAGCGTGGGAAAGTATCACGTAACTTTGTCACAATATCACAATGGTATGATGGATGGTCACAGATGTCATGTCACAGTCACAGTGTGTCACATGACAAGAGTAACATGAGAACTATGGGAGGATAAGCGCATAGCCACAGTAGTGAAATGTATAAGTAGTAGAAAATTAAGTAAGAACTCCATTGAGTTCTCTTTGTCAAACTCTGAACAAAGAGACAGTTGGCTTAATTCCGGTCGCCGAACTTTAGACACTGACAAATAACTAAATTTGAGATATGGACAGATCACAAGAATCTCAAGTACTTCATAAAGGCACAGAAATTAAACTGTAGACAAGCAAGATAGGTCCTATACCTATCTAGGTTTAACTTTATACTAAAGCATGTTCCAAGAAGTAGAATGGGAAAAGCAGATAGTCTCAGTAGGAGACCAAACTAGAAAGTAGAAGTAGAGAAAGACAATAAAAACCAGATGCTGATAAAGCTTGAGTGGCTAGAAGCAAGGAGAATGGAAACAGTAGAAATTATTGTAGAAGAAGTAGATCTACTAAAGAAAGTCAAACAGTCCAAAGTAAAGGATGATGAAGTAATAAAAGCAGTGAAAGAAATGAAGTGGGCAAGAGTGAAAATACTAAGGGATAAAGAGTAGAGAGAAATCAACAGTGTAATGTACAAAGAGAGAAAAATATATGTACCCAGAGATAATGAGCTTAGAATGGAAATTGTTAGGCTATATCATAATACACCTGTAAGAGGACATGGAGGACAATGGAAAATAGTGGAGCTGGTCACTCAGAACTTTTGGTAGCCAGAAGTCACTAAGGAGGTAAAGAGATATATAGAGGGATGTAATGTTTGCCAACGCAACAAAAATTGCACAAAACAGCCAGCAGGAAAATTAATGCCAAATTCAATTTCAGAAAAACCTTGGACACATATATTGGTAGATTTTATTACCAAACTGCCCTTAGCACAGGAATATGATTTGATCCTAATAGTAGTCCACAGACTAACAAAAATGGTCTACTTTATTCTGACTACAGCAAAGACAATAGCAGAAGGATTGGCTAGGCTGTTTATGTTGGAATTTGGATCTGATGCAAGCCTGTGCAATACATGTGATTGCTTATTGTTTCAGATCCTATTGTTTGAAATAGGTATATAAGTAGTGTAGTTAGTTTGTACTCATCATCTGTTTGTAACCTTGCAACTGTAATTCAACAGTTTAGAGATAATATGTGAAAACTACATGGTTTACCTAAAAGTATTATATCAGATAGGGGACCACAGTTTGCAACAGGGTTAATGTGAGAGCTGAATAGGATACTGGGGATCAAAAGTAAAATGTTAATGGCATTCCACCCTCCGACAGATGAACAAACAGAGAGGGTCAACCAAGAGCTAGAACGGTACTTAAGAATATTTATCGACCATAGGTAAGAACAGTGGCCAGACTAGTTAGGAATAGCAGAGTTTACATACAACAATAAAGTATACTCAAGTACTAAAATGTTGTCTTTCAAGGCAAATTACAGACAAGATCCTAGGATGGGGTTTGAAATAAAAAAGAAAGGGAAATATAAAGGAGCAGAGAAATTTGTTGCAAAGATGAAGGAAATCCAGAAGGAGACAAAAGTAGCACTAAGAAAAGCACAGGAAGAAATGAAAAAGTATGCAGATAAGAAGAGGGTAGAAGTCAATGAATATAAAGTAGGAGACTTAGTAATGCTGAGTACTAAGGATCTGAAATATCAAATGGTTAGGAGAAGGACAGAGAAATTGATGGAGAGGTATGTAGGGCCCTATAAAATCAAGAAAATCATATTATTGAACATAGTAGAACTAGAACTACCTAGTACAGTAAAAATACACCTGGTAGTCAATGTTAGTAGGATATGAAAATATGTAGGACAGAGGAAGGAATAACCAACTCCAGTCATAATTGAAGGAGAGGAGAAATAGGAGGTAGAGAAAATCCTGAATAAGCAGTGAATAAGGGAGAAGGATAAATACTTAGTAAGGTGGAAAGGTTTTATGGCAGAATCCAACACCTGGGAAGGAAAAGAGAATCTAGAAAATGCAAAAGAAGCAGTTGAAGAATTTGAGAAAGAATATCAGAGGAACATGGAAGAAATAAATTGGCAGGAAAGAGAGGAAGGGACATTTAGAAGAAGAGAATTGCCAGGAAGGTTCATGGCAAGAAAACTATTTAGATGGTCAGACAAATGGTATGACTAGGAATACTAGGGAAGGCTAGAAAGAAACTAGAAAAAATAGAAGGGAGAAAGAAGAATATTAGAGGAAGATGAAGATAAAATGGGCAACATAGTAGACCCCTACTATGAAATGTAAATCCTCAGGACGAGGAACCTTAAGAGGGAGGTGGTATTATGACTTGGCAAAATGACTAAGTCATTATTTATATTTCTTTTCTTTTCAACTTACTATACAAAGAAGAAGTGTGGGAAAGTGTCATATGACAAAGTCACATGTTACACAAATCAAGTCACATGACAACCATGGGAAAGTAGTACATAGACCATGTAGTAATTGTATAAGTAGTATACAAGAAATGTATAAGGACTCTATTGAGTTCTCCTTGTCAAGTGCTGATAAAGAAGTAGTTGGCTTTATTCTGGCTCAGGAGTTAGCTATTCTGACATATGTGATCTGATTACTTAAGTTCCTATACTATTTATATCTTAACCCCATTATATGACTTGAGGTTTTGGATTAAGTGTTCAAATACATGGGAAACTATTTCCTTTTTGGGGCTCTTATAACAACTTGATAAAGTTCTTTGTTATATTCTGTACATTACTTATACTATTTCTATATGGTCTATGCACTAATAGTCCCATAGTCACATATCCTTCTGGAATGTTCTACAATCACCTGACCTAGTCATGTGATATGGTTTACTTGAGTTTTCCATGCTATTTATAGTTTAATTCCATTATATGTCTTGAGGTTACAAATTAATTGTTCAAATGCATGGGAAGTTATTTTCTTCTTGGGCTCTTTATAATAGGAGATATAGAGGCAAGTGGATGCACAACAAGAGAATTAGGAATATAGATAAGAGTGAGACTATCTTATCTTACTAAGCATGACCCTAGGATTGTTCTCTTATAGTAACAAAGTAAGAGCATTTAAGTGAGCACAAAGTAACAGTAACATTCTCATAACCATCAGTTAAGTAGCAGTCAAGTAGCAGTAATGTACAGTCAAGTTGCAGCAAGGTGTGGTAAACATTGCCAAACACTTTGCAATCAAGCATAGTAACAAAAGTAGTAATGTGCAATAGAGGATGCTGTAAATTCTTTAGGCCCCTCCATTCCTAGTCATTATCCCACATGGATCAATTTATTCTAATAATGACCTCTTTAATGGACAGAGTAAGAAGGTGCATTTGTGGTTTCCTTATTGGTCATAGGCAAAAGTCCTGGATAAGCCCTGGATATACCATGGAAAAGGTTAGATGAAAGACAAGATCTGTACATCAACAGGTATTTCTAGAATACTTCTCAAGCAAGAGGTAGAATTCATGCTATGCTATATCTGGGTACTCTACTGCAGACTGTGACCAAGCACTGTGTTGTAGATTTAAGAGTGAAAAAAAGGTTGAGATGTGGCTGATACGTCTGTTGCAAACACAAATTTTGTGTTTCACGTCGATAGGAATCTCTTGACAGAATTCATAGCAGCACTTCATGTTTATCACGACTCATTTATTCTCCTCTCTGTCCTTCCAGAAA
>Ga0153962_1000357_pt1 | contig 10589 bp, 13 predicted proteins | sample TSFL046MetaG_FD_106657 | JGI IMG/M metagenome (GOLD analysis project Ga0153962, IMG submission 106657) | Attine ant fungus gardens microbial communities from Florida, USA - TSFL046 MetaG | ecosystem: Host-associated > Fungi > Mycelium > Unclassified | place: USA: Florida, Withalacochee...
CCCATGGTCCTCATGTTACTCTAGTCATGTGACACCTTGTGACTGTGACTTGTGACATGACCATCTGTGACCATCCATCACACCAATTGTGACATTGTGACAAAGTCACGTGATACTTTCCCATGCTCCACCTTGTAGTTGTAAGTCCAAAGGAAAAGAAAAAGAAAAGAAAAGAAATATAAATAATGACTTAGCCATTTTGCCAAGTCATGACAAAAGAAGGTACATTTCTTTTTCTTTTCGCTTTTCTTCTTTTTAACTTGTCTTTTTACAGCTTGCACTGTTTTCCACACTATCTAGGACTTTTACAAGCAGGGTATCCATGCTCAGAACTCCATGCTTCACTCCTGTTCCCTTCCTGCTATTGAGGTTGCCCTTATCTTTGCCTCATCCAACATCCTCTAGGCTATCTACTCCCTGGAGAATGTGGCTCACAACTACAAAGATGTCACTGAGAAGCAGGACCATCTTTCCTCTTTGTACGACTCCTGCCTTTTTGCTTGGTCTACTAGGTAGTTTTCCTCGCCATCTATAATTATGTCTATATACTCTCCACTCAATTGTATCTCAGCTATTATTCCCAATCAAATAGTTTCACTGTTGATCCTTCTGTGTGATTGTCTCTATCTAACTCATCAGCAAACTCTCTTAAGTTCTCTTCTGAGGCATCTAGCAACTCTTTAACTTCCAAGTTGAAGTTAAGTTTTCTTCTAGAGAGGTATGGTAGTACTCTAAAGGCTACCACTTTATTCTGCCACACTAAACTATCCAGTTTAGCTAAGATTTAAGTACTACCTTGTGATTTTCTCACAACTACCATAGGTCCTAGATATCTTGGTTTCATCTTTCTGTCTGCTGACATTTTTATAGCCGAATTCTTTACCAAGACTAGACTTCCTGGTCCTAGATTGAACTCCTCTATCTTATGTTGTAGATCTCTTTCTAATTGTAAAGTTCTTCTAATCTTCTCCTTAGTAACTTTCTCTCCTATTTCTTCTACATAAGCAACATGCTTAGCTAATGCCATTGCTTATAACCCTATTAACTCCTCTCTAGAGAGCATTCTCTCTGGGTATTTGACTAACCATGTCACCTCTATTATGTCTAAAGGTATGGTCAGATGAGCACCTGTCACTATAAAGTACAGTAAACACCCTATCCCTTTCCTTACTGTAATCCTATCTGCCCACATTACATGGTGTAAGTACCAAGCCCACTTCCTGACATCTTCCTTCATTGCTTTGTATAGCATTTGTCTGAGATCCCAATGCAGTCTTTCGACTATACTATTTGCTTATGAGTTATAAGAAGAGATAGTTACTCCTTTTATTCCATACTTCTCTTTTAGCTACTTTATGGCCTTCTTAAATGGGGCTCTATTATCTGTAACTATCTTTACTAGACTTCCCCATCTACATATAATATCTTTAAATAGCCATTGTCCTATAGACCTAGCATTCTCTTCCTTTAGAGCTTTAGCTTCCATCCATGACAATAGTCCACATCTTTCATATACTATATATTTACAGCCATTTGAAGGTAGATTCATATGTACTGTATTTACATGCAAAACTTGGAAAATTGACAGTGTATGCGTCACTACTGGTGGTAGCTCTAGAGCTCTTCTCTGTCTAACTTGACATATGTGGCAGGTTCTAACATACCACACAGCGTCTTCTTCTATTTCTGGCCACCAGAATCTCTGCTGCAGCAACTTATTGGTAGCATAGCCACCTCTGTGTCCCATCTCATCATGGTATGACCTCAACAGTCTCATCCAGTCTTCTTTAGCCACAACCAATTATAGGCTGTCATTTCCTGCATTTTTCTTATACAATTTCCCATCCTCTTCATCTAGCCAATAATGAGAAGCTGCTCTCACTAGGCTGGCTTGTTCTGCTGTTAGTTGTCCAAAAGATCTCTTACTCTTGGTTACTAATAGCTCTCTTATCTGTTTTATTCTCTCATCTGCTCTTTTCATGTGTTTACTTCTTCTATTATTATTGTACTCTTCACAGCTACTCTCTAGATCCTGCGTAGGTTCTTCACTAGCAGTTTCTAAGAATATATCTCTCGTCTCATTACTATTACTTCTTCTACTATCTTCTACTAGATTTCTCTCTAACTCCAATAAAGGTTTCTTTTTTATACTCTCATGAAAGAATCCCTCTCTAAAGTCAATTTCTTCATAAAATTCCTCTAATTCCAATGGATCCAAACTTTTGGGGTCCCTTTTTCTCACTACTATATCTCCTGCTCCATTATTTGTACCATCTGTAAAATCTTCTTGGGGTAGATCTCCTAGATACCATTTCCATCTAGATAGACTGTCTGGCCTAAATGTCGTTCCTTTCTTATGTACAATCTCAAAGAAGAAATTAGTTCATATGTAGTCTACCCATCTATTTATAGTAGCATTTGGCATCTTCCCTGGGTTGTTTAACATTCCCATTCAATACTTAGCATTTGTTTCTACTATAAAATTCCTGCATCCTTTGAACAAATAAATCTCCTGTTCTAAAGCTTGTCTTAGTCCACATAGCTCTTGCTTTGGCTGAGAATATCTCTGCTGTTGTGGATCCATCAATAATGAGTTAAACTTCACATAATGGATCTTCTTAGGATCTTCTTTATCTCTCTGGTATATATAATACTCTACTGCTCTCTACAATGTATCTACTGCTAAGACTAGTGGCTGCTCACTTAGGAACTTTGGATTTCTCATGTGAAAACAGTCTTCTATAAGTGTCTTAAGATCTTGTTGTGCTTTCTGCTGTGTAAGCCCCTATTTAAATAGAATACCTTTCTTAACTATCTTATATAAGGGCACCGCCACTGTCACAAAGTTGAGTATATGATTTCTGCATTGCACTGCTGTTCCTAGAAAGGCCCTTATATCTGTAGTGTCTTCACAAGGTCCCAAGTACAATATCTTCCTAATGGCATTGTTAGTTGGCTTTCTCCCTTCATATGAACATTCAAATCCTACTATAATGATATGATCATTATATATTGTTGTCTTAGGGCCTGAAAAGGTCCCTCCAGTATGCTTCATTCTCTGTAATATTCTATTAACATTCTCTAGATACTCAAACACAAATCTTCTAATCCCTGGATTTTGATCTAGAGTCTCCACTCCATTTTCTGGTAGCTCATACCTAGTCTTAGGACCTCTAATTGGCACATCATCAATGTATGGCAACATATACTTTGGTATCTTATCCCTCAATATATAAGTCATATCATCATGAAAGATAGGTACCAAATTTGTCCATCCCATAGGTAGAGTAACCAATCTTAACACTCTGAAGGGTGTCTGAAAGGTAGTCAGGTCTCTAGACCATTCTGCCAGTACCCTCTCATCATATCCTACATATAAATCTAATATTCTACCACAAGCTCTTCCTGCAAAGTGTATAGCCAACTCTTTAGTTACCGGTAGCAGTCCCAAATATGCTATTGTTACTCTGTTCAATGGCTCTAGGCTGTGAACTATTCTTAAGCTCTTGCTATTCTTTTTTATTATGCAGAACCATCTAGACTGATAGGACGAGTTAGACAGTTCATACACTCTTATGTCTATTTTCCTTTTAATCATCGTACATACTTCTTCATAAATAGCTGGGGGAATTCTGAAAGGCTTTTCTACTCATGGAATATATGCAACCATCGGTATCTCTACTGGTGGAAAGTACTCTTCTTTAAATTTCCCTTTCTCTGTATTATCCCATACAAAAGCTTTGTTCTATTCTCTTACTAGCCAATGCATTAATTTTCTTTCTTCTGGCCACAAGAATCCTTCTTTATGTACCATATCCAAATTTTCCTTTTTCTCTAGAGTATACCGTCCTTTAGGTTCAAACTCTGGTGGATGCTCTGGTAGCTCTGGTATTCCTTGTAAAGGATCACTCACTATCTCTCTCATAATTCTGAACTGCTCTGGTAAAGTTCCCAGTACTAGCTTTACTTTTAGTGTTACTGGCTTGTACTTCTTTGTAAAGCAACTTACAACTTCCTCCTTTACTTCCTCTAGATTACCTGTTTCTTCTTCCACTGCTATTCAGCACTATTGAAGGGTATCAGGTCTCCTTATTTCCTGCATTATTTGTTCTAGAAGTATTACTTTCTTTTCTTCCAAAGTTGGCTTACTTCTCTTTAGATACAACAGTCTCAACTTGTCTATACTTAACATATTTCCTTCTAATAGCAGAACCTCGCTGATGAAAGGACTCCCATCTCAATCTAGTTTGATTATACAGGGAACCTCTCCTCCAGGGAACGTCTCAGATTCCTCAAGGCTCACCAAAAATTTGCCGAGTTCTCCACTTTCCTTGGCAATTCCCCTCTTTTATATATTGGTATTGCTACCTTATTCCTAGTATTTGGACAGGTAATACACACTGTCTGATTCCCTTTCTTATCATCAACAATTCTACTCTCTGTTATAGTGTCAAATGGTCATCCCAACAATACTGTATAAGGTACTACATCCATTACATATACCTGTAAAAGTACTGTTACTTCTCCTAAAGTAAAAGGTACGTTTCTTGCCAGTCTGCATGTTTTAGATAGTAATCCATTTGCACTCTGCATCTAAATGCTAAGACTAAGATTCTAGCTAACTTTATTGGCAACAGCTACTTTCTTGGTCATTGAGACTATCTGTGAGCTGCTGTCCAATAATACTTCTTCTTCTTCTACTCCTATTGCAAATATCTAACAACTACACTTTTTTGGACTCAATCTCTCTAGTAACTGTAAGACCGGATCAGCTACAGCCTATACTTTAACAACCTTGCCATTCTTTATCTCAATGACTTCTTGTCACTTTTTTGGACTCTCTAGACTATTAACCAATACCACCTTCTTTTGTGGTTGGTTATCTTTTTTTTTCTAATCTTTGTCTTCTCTAGATTTATCTTTATTTGAGCGTTTGCTTGTCAAAATCTTTTTAAGGCTGCCTACAACTTTGGCGCCACAGCCCATAATTCTTTAGGAGTCACTTTTATTTCTCTCTCCAACATTCTATCTAATATCTCCTCAGTCTTAACTCCTTCTTCAATAGGTGCCTTATTCTTTATTGGCATATCTCTTCAAGGAAATTGTCTGAAATACTTAGCTGGGAGTGGTGGAACATCAACTACCAGCACCTGTGTGAGCACCTTTCAATAAGGAAACTCATGGTTTTGACTTGTAGTTGACGTTCTAGATCCATTATGAGGCCCATTTTCTGCTCTTTCTAGTGAGGATTCCTCCTCATCCTGATTCTGTCTATTTACCTCTGAAACCTTATCACTTCAAAAGCAAACTTGTCTCTCAAATGGTGGCTTCTTCATTGGTGCTTCTAAAAACCTAACTTCTTTCTAGGAGCCAAATCCTATCTTGTCTGAACATACTCTGTGGCCATCCTTCTCAAAAAAGACTCCATATCTTCTTCTTGCTCTGAAGTTGGTTCTCTTTCTAGATTCATCTTCTACAACATGACCTCTAGACTTTTGACCTTTTTTCTTAACTAGAATATCTCTTCTAACTGTCTGCTCTCTCTAGATGGAGTTTCTATCTATCTCCTTACTAGTTGGGATGATACCATGATCCCTCCTGTGTCTGGCTCTTGATCCCATATACTGCAAGTCTCCAATTCCAGATCTTTCTACATCATCACTGCTATTGACGATGGGAGGTACTTTCTTATGTAGTCCTTTATGGATATATTATGTTCCATAGGTATTGGCTCTCTGTTTGTGAACCTTACCATAAACTTATCTACCAATATTAATCCTTTCTTTTTTTCTTTTTTTTTTCTTGGTAGGAGAAAAACTGGTTATTCTAGCATGGGATTATTCCTATAGTATGGGCTTAGCTAGGCTAACCCACTAAAACCCCCCCTTGGGTTGTGAACCCCATCTAAGCTCCTCACTTAAGTGAGATCAAAAGGAAATGTTGCCCTTTCTCCTTTACTTGGAGCAAGTATACCATACTAATAGGATAGAAGCCCTATTTTTATTCATTATTTGGTCTTTGGTTATTTGTTGTTATCTTTCCCCATTTCTTTTCTAGTATTTTTCTATTTTGGTGGCTTGATTCTTTTATTTTCATAATATAAATCCATTCTGTTTCTTTTTTGATTTGTAGGGTTCTTTTTATCATTTTTGTGGCTATTTTAGCTGTTATTTCTCTTTTGTTAAATACTTGGTTGTTTCTTATTGACCATATTAGCCATATGGCTTCTGTTATTCTTTCTATGTATGCTTCACTTATCCATTTTGGGCTTTTTCTTAGTTGTATTGATCCTAGTCCTCTTATTAGTTCTATTGTTAGTTGTAGCTATTGGGTCTTTGGGAAGGTTTGTTTCTATTCACTCTTCATGTGGTTCCAAATTATAGGTCCTTGATTTAGTGGGCATTCTATTATAATGTGATTCATGGTTTCTAGTTTTCCACATTTACAATAGGCTTTGTTCTGCCAACCTTTAATTTTTAGGAACCATGTGCCTATTTTGTGTCTATTGTGGCCTAGTTTCCATAGGAAGTCATTCATCTTAGGAGGGATTATTCCTTTCCCATTATTCATTCATATGTTACTTGTGGTTATACATATTCCTGTTTTCTGTAATAGTTCTTTCTTAGTCTTTTCTAGTCTACTTTTTGTTGGGTCATTACTAGGTTGTCTGTTGCGCTGTCTTAGTATTATTTTGTAGGCTTTCTTTTGTGTTAATTCTGTTAGTTTGCTGTCTTCTAATTTGAAAGGTTCTAGTATTTCTTCTTTGTTTAACCATATACTTTTGTAAGGTCTTTTTTCTTTTTTTAAGGTCTTTATCATCTTTTCTATGATGTCCATTTCTTCTTCTGTTTCTATTTCACTTATCTTAGTTTCCCCTTCATGTAGTCTCAGTTGATAGGCAATGGCTTGCCAAGCTTCTCTGTCTTCTTTTTGAAAGAAGTCTTCCTTCTTCCATCTTTTAATGTTCAGTTTTATGTCTTTCATGGTTTCTAATCTGTTCGTTCTTATATGTATGTTTCCTTTTATCTTAAGTACCTCTATTATGACTAGTATATCTGCTGTTTCCTTTGGCAAGTTTGAGCTTATGCAGTATGTTTTTGTTTCATCCGTTTCATTTGATATGGTTCTAATGGCTTCTGAGTACCAGGTTTGGTTATCTTCTGTTTCTGGTTCTTGTTATCAATAGGCAGTGAATGCTCTTAGTAATCACCCTAGGTGGATGTTCAGGAAGAACTCAATGGAGTTCTCTGTTGGATTGCTTAACTACTTATACAAATTCCTATGGTGGCTATGCTACTACTAGTTCACGATCACATGTTCTTCTAGAATGTTCTGTCACCTGATCTTTGTCATGTGACCTGCTTATCTAAGTTCCCATACTATTTATATCTCAACCCCATTGTACAATTTGATGTTAGAGATCAAATGTTCAAATGTGCAGGAAATTCTTTCCTCTCTGGGGCTCTCATAACATGGCCCCTCCTTTAAGATTTCTTATCCCAAGGAATTTTTCCATTGATTCCAATTTTTGTCCCACCTTTTCTCTCTTTCCTTTTTGTATCTTCTTTTCCCCCAACTGTATAGTAGTTTAGCTGTAAATTCCCTTGGTAATTCTCAGCTAAACTCTTTTTCTTTTTCTTCCAGTTCCTGTTGCCTAAGTTCTTCTGCCTCTTTTCTGTACTCTCTCTCAAACTCTTCTACCAATTCTTTTGCATTTTCTAGGTTTTTCCTATCTTCCCACATATCTTCTTCTACCGTGTACCCTTTCCATTGTACCAAGAACTTCTCTTTTTCTTGTACTACTTGTTTATTCAAAGTTTTCTCCACCTTGAATTCCTCTTCCCCTTTGATGATGACTGGTTTCAGCAATGCCTTCTTCTGTTCCTCTACCTGTGGTTTGTAAAGTCGTACCCTACTTACATTGACTATAGGATGTATTCTAATAGATTTAGGTAGTTCTAATTCTATTGCATTACTAGAGACAATCTCCTTGATCTTATAGGGGCCCATAAAACATTCTGTCAATTTTTTTGATCTCCTCCCTTTTATTTGCCATTTTAAGTCTTTTGTACTTAACAGTACTAAGTCCCCTACTCTGTATTCCTCTCCCTTTCCTCGTTTTCTATCCACAAACTTCCTCATTTCCTCCTGTGCTTTTTCTAATACTGCTTTTGCCTCCTCCTGGATTTTTCTCATTTTCTTCACAAATTTTCCTGCTGCTTCATACTTCTCTTTCCTTCTACCCTCAAATTCCATCCTCGGGTCTTGTCCATAATTTACTTTGAACAGTGAATTTTTTGTTGCTGCATGAATTTTGTTATTATATGCAAATTCAGCTGTTCCCAGCCAATCTGGCCATTGCTCTTGTCTATAGTCAATGAAGACCCTTAGGTACTGCTCCAACTCTTGATTTATCCTTTCTGTTTGCCTATCTATTTGCGGGTGATAGGCCATTGAGAGTTTTGTTTGGATACCTAGTAAGTTGTTCACCTCCTTCATCATTCCCACTGCAAATTGCACTCCTTTATCCAATATGATGCTTTCTGGGAGCCTATGCAGCTTCCATACATGATCTCAAAACAATTTGACGAGTCTCTCTACTGACGTCTTTTCTGTTGTTAGTATGAAGTGCGCCATTTTGCTAAAACAGTTGCAGACTACTAGAATAACATCGTACCCCTAAGCTAGAGATAGCTTAGTGATGAAGTCTGCTGAAATATGACTCTATAGTTTTTCTAGGACCGTGTTTGGCATTAACTTGCCTGCTGGTGCCTCGCTTTGGTTTTTGTATCTTTGACAAGCATTACACCTGTCTATATATCTTCTCACCTCCTTTGTTACTCCTGGCCACCAATAGTTTCTGGTGACCAGTTCCATTGTTTTCTACCTTCCTCCATACCCTCCTACTGGGGTGTCGTGGTACAACCATATTACCTCCCCTCTCAGTTCCCCTTCTGGTACATATATTCTTCCTTCTTTTAGTACTACCCCGTTGTCTATTTCCCACTCTTTATCTCTCAGTGTTTTTACTCCTGCTTTCTTTAATTCTTCTACTGCCTTTACCACTCTTCCATCTCTCTCCTGTGCCCTCTTTATTCTCTCTCTTAGATCTCCTTCTTCCACTATTGTTTCTATTTCTCTTACCCATTTGAGTTTTATCAGTGTCTGGTCCTCGTTATCTCTTTTCACCCCTTCCTGTCAATCCGGTCTTCTGCTTAGTCCATCTGCCTTCCCCATACTTTTTCCTAGAACATACTTCAAGGTAAAGTTAAATCGCGAGAGGTACAAAGTCCATCATGCTTGTCTTTGATTCAATTTCTGGCTCATCATGAAGTATTAGAGGTTTTTATGATCTGTCCAAATTTCGAATTCCAGCTTAGCTCCCTCCAAATAGTGCCTCCATGCTTCAAGGCATCTAATGACTGCCAATATCTCTTTGTCGTGGATTTTGTAGTTATTCTCTGTAGCGTTTAATGACTTAGAGATGAAGGCTACTGGCCTCCACTTTCCATCCTTGCATTTTGTCGATAACACTTCTCCCATTGCATAGTCTGAGGCATCTGCCTCTACTCTCATTTTCTTATCTATATCCGAGATTGCTAAAACTGGTTCTATAGTGAACACTGCTTTGAGCTTTCCAAATGCTTCCTCTTGCTCCTTTTCTCACTTCCATTTCTGCTCCTTCCTGACTAACACATGGAGTGGTGCCGCTATTCTAGCAAAGTCTTTTATGAATCTTTTATAATAGTTGGTGAGACCTAGGAACTTTTGTACTTCCTTGACGTTTCTCGGTGCCAGCCAGTTGAGAGCCCCCTTCACCTTTTCCTTCTGCATCTCTACACCTTTTGGACCAATCACTACTCCCAGGAATTCCACTTCTCTGACCTTCCACTTGCATTTTTCCAGTTTCATGAATAAATCATTCTCCTCTAACCTTCTGAGTACTTCGTCTACCAGTTTGTCATGCCCCTCCTCTGTATCTGTGGCTACTAATATGTCATCAATGAAGGTCACCATATCCCCTTGGTTAATGAGGTCTCGGAATAGGTCGTTCATCATTGTCTGGAAGGTAGCTGTCACAAACTTCATTCGGTCATATCTCCACCAAATCTTCAACTATTTCCACGGTCTTAAAGCCAGCTTAAAGCCCTTAAGAAAACCTTTTGATCGATGCCAGTCACGTCTCAAGGCAATCAATAATGGCTGAGATATTAAGCAGATCAACTGGTAACTACCATATTACCATTTATTAAATCACTAATATCTCAGAAACCGCCATGATTGATGCTTTGGTTCTAGGCTCAACAGAAGCCTTCTTCATAACGCTTAGAATGAGCTTAGAACAACCTCAAGGTGATTAATATTAGTGGAGATATGAAGATCTCAATGTTTGCACATAGACTTTATTAATTACTCATAGATAGTTATCTGTCCTTTTCTTAGAACAAAGGACAGCCTCCATATGATTAGGTTATCATTATTTTAGCACAAAGGCACTACCATATGTAGAACAATAGGTAGTAGTCAGGTGATGATCTGTACTAGTGCACAGACCATCACTTTCCTGTATATAAGGACTCATAGTCTGA
>Ga0153962_1000373_pt1 | contig 10386 bp, 9 predicted proteins | sample TSFL046MetaG_FD_106657 | JGI IMG/M metagenome (GOLD analysis project Ga0153962, IMG submission 106657) | Attine ant fungus gardens microbial communities from Florida, USA - TSFL046 MetaG | ecosystem: Host-associated > Fungi > Mycelium > Unclassified | place: USA: Florida, Withalacochee...
CCCGACCGAACCAAAATCGCCAAATCCTTTTCCCATGCCCGCCGCTGCCGAATGGTAGTTTTGCGCCACCAGCGCGCCGCCGAAGGCGGTAAAATCCATCGGCAGGCCGTAGAACAAGGTGGACTGCATAAACAGGGGGGAACGCAGCGGCGCGCTGCCGCCGTAATGATAACGGCCTGCGCTAAGGCTATATCGCTTTTGCCCCTGACGCAGCATAAAGGGAATGGCGGAGTAAGGCTGGGTAAACTTGCGCTCCGTGCCGTCGCTCTCTTTGACAACGACCTCCAGGTCGCCGCTTTGCGCGGTGGGAAAGAGATCCCTGATCTCAAATGCGCCAGGCGCGACCTGGGTTTCATAGATCACGTAGCCATGCTGGCTTACCGTCACTCTGGCGTTGCTGTGGGCAATGCCGTGAATTACCGGTGCAAAGCCGCGCTGGCTGTCCGGCAGCATCGTATCGTCAGACATCATCTGTAGCCCATGGAACTGTACGCTGTCGAACATTTCGCCGGAGGTATAGGTATCGCCCACGCGAAACTGACTGCGCAGCATTTTAATATCGCGTTCGAGATAAGTGGTTTGCGACTGCCAGTGACTGGTCAGATCGTAACGGTAGGTAGAGGTATTGCGCAGGCGCCAGGCGCCGAGATTAGCGCCGCTGCGCAGGCTCAGCAGGGAAGACTGCCAGTCGCTGCCCTCACTGTGAGAGCGGGTGCCGGAAAGAGTGTAATTAACGAAGGCTGCGGGAACGCCCTCATCCCACTTAGCGGGATCGATATAGTCGCCTTTTTTTTCCGTCAGGGCGATTTGCGGAATACTGATCGTCAGCTGCTGCTGTGAAAAGTCGAACCGCGTCGAGGCGTCGGGAATAAAGTCACCCAACTCCTGTACCGTTTCGCCCTCTTTAAGCCGGTCGAAAGCGGAAAACGCGCGCACGTTGACGCCCATCTCCGCCAGCTGACGCACCGTCAGTAGCGGAACCAGCCCGTTACGTCCTTCGACAAAGGTCACGTCGCGACTCTCCCAGACATTATTATTCAGCAAAACGGTGACGTGATAGGTGCCCGGCTGCTCGCCGCCTTCCCGGCTGAAATAGTGCAGATCGGCGGTTTTCTGCTGCTGCGAAGAGAACTCCAGCGCCGCGGGATTAAAATAATCTTCTGCAAAAGCGGTACGCGCCGGACTCATCAGCATCAGCACGCCAGGCAGACCCGCCAGCCAGGGATGCAGGGGATAAGAGTGGCGTTTTTTCGCCTTAGAGGCGGCGTTGAACGTCGGGATGCTTACTTTCACGTCGATATTTCCAGAGGCAATCCGCTTCGAGAAAGCTTTACGCTGCGCAGATCGGGAGAATTAACGGGTCTGCTCCGGCGTGGTGCCGCCAAAATCGTTAATCGCCGACCAGGTCACGGGACCGGTACCGGCGGCTGCCCAGCGCCGATCTTCGCCCGGACCAATCATGCCCGGCTGCTGAATGTCATGGCCGCCGACGCTCAGACGGTAAAAAGAGACGAAATAGGGCGTCGGGTTATGGCCAATCAGCTGATTGCCCTCGCGGCGAAACGTCAGCTGGCGCCAGGCTTCTGCGGGCGAGCCGGTTAACCCTTTGGGACGGTAAAAAAGTTTGAATTTAGATTTGATATTGATTTGCAGCTGATTGTTTTGATCGCGCGACGAGGGCGCAATGGATTTAATGTTTAGCCAGAATACGGATTCGCGATCTTTCGGCAGCGGCAGACCGTTATAATTAATGCGCAAGATATTCTCTTTTTCCGCATCGAGACGGAATAGCGGCGGCGTCACGATGAAAGGCACCGGCGTTTTACTATTATCGCTATTTTCAATCCACGACTGCACCAGATAAGGCGTATCTTTGTCCTCATTGGTTATGGTCAGCGTGGCTTCTTTTTTTCCTTCCTGGAAAACGACGCGCGTTCCGCCCATCACAATACCCGCCTGTGCCGCGATGCTCAGCAGAGAGGCTGACAGGAGAACGAGAGGTCTGATCTTTTTTAAAATAAAAAATGTCATTGCGGTTATTCTTTTTCAGGAAGTCGCAGGCAGGGTTTCCCCTGCCGTCGATCAGTTGTAAACCATCACGAAATTAGAGGTGGCGTTCGCCGCACCCACGGCGATAGCTGCACCGTCGCTTTTATAATCGGCGAAGAAATTCAGGTTGGCATAACTGCCGTCTTTGCCGGTGCCGCTGGTGACGCTGACCGCTTTTGAAATTGAGCCGATGGCCACCGGCGTGGCGCGGTCGGACTCATAGAGCTTGATGCCGACGCCGGTTGCGCCGCCGGTGGTCTTCAGCAGCGTGTTGTCGCCGCTATCTTTATCGCCGTCAAACAGCACGGCCACGTTGGCGACCGACTGGGGACAATTTTTCACTGAAATCGTGAAAGGGGTTTGCGTGGTTTCGGTGCGGCTTTCAAAGTAGGACTTCGCCCATTTGCCTAAATCCACGCTCTGATTTTTGCTCGCTGCAGTGACTTCGCAGGAGACGTCGGTGATTTCGCCGGTAAATCTCACTTCGCTGCCTGCGCCTTGAGTGCCTGCCTCTGCGCCCGGGTTGGTATGCATAGGCGACGCGCCATCAGTGGGCGTCGCAAAGGCCGCGCCGGAGGTCATTAAACCCGCCAGGATCGCTGGCAGCACGCTGTTTTTAATCTTCATTGAAAATATCTCTTTTCAGTACATGCAGAATAAACAGGAGAAACCTTTCCCTGTGTTTTAATTACATTTTAAAAACATGTATAGCCATGTTCTCCTGGACAGGCTATCGAGGGCGGTCATTATCCCGGAGGTTGCGTATATAAAAACTCAACAAAAAAATTATCTGCGTTAATTATTGTTCGCTATGGCAAGGGGCGATTAAGATTGTGTATTATAATCGAGGATTATAAATAAAAGATGTTTGTTAATTTGTTGCGGGAGGTGTGAAGGAGGTTTTAATTAAGGTGGGTTCCTTCACTGAGGCTAATAAAATTACGCGGCCGCGCTTACGAGGGTGAACGGCGCGCGCCGCGCCGTTGGTGAAATAAGCGCGCCTTTGCCGCCGCGCAGTCGGGCGGCAAATTCTGCGCTTATTTCTGCTCGTAACGCTTAAATACCAGCTCGCTCTCGCTGCTGCTTGCCTGGTCAAAGAAATAGCCGTCCAGATCGAACTGCTTTAGCGCCTCCGGATCGGTCAGTCGATGCTGGATAACGTAGCGGCTCATCAGGCCGCGCGCTTTTTTAGCGTAAAAACTAATCACCTTAAACGCGCCGTTCTTTTCATCAAGGAATACCGGCTTCACCAGACGGGCCTGCAGCTGCTTCGGCTTGATCGCCCGGAAATACTCGTCCGACGCCAGGTTAATCAGGACGTCGTCCCCCTGTTCCTGCAGCGCGGCATTAAGGTGCTGCGTCAGCAGGTCACCCCAGAAGCTGTAGAGATCTTTGCCTGCCGGGTTGGCCAGCCTGATGCCCATCTCCAGACGATAGGGCTGCATCAGGTCGAGGGGACGCAGCACGCCGTACAGGCCTGAGAGCATACGCAGATGCTGCTGGGCGAAATCGAAATCCGCTTCGCTAAAGCTCTCCGCCTGCAGGCCGGTGTAGACATCGCCTTTAAACGCCAGAATCGCCTGGCGCGCATTGTCCGGCGTAAAGTCAGGCTGCCAGCTATTAAAGCGTTCGGCATTAAGGTGCGCCAGCTTGTCGCTGATGCCCATAAGCGAAGCGATCTGGGCCGGTGAGAGATCGCGCGCCACCTCAATCAGCTGTTGTGATTTTTCTAACAGCGCTGGCTGGGTGTAACGCTGGGTCGCCAGCGGGCTGCTAAAGTCGAGCGTTTTGGCGGGTGAGATCACCATTAACATAGTCGCTTCCTCGGTTATCCTTTGTCGCTACAGGGAAATGTCACTTGTCAGGCCGCCGAGTGTAACAAAAAAGCCGCAGCGACAGGCAAATCGCAGCCATTCGTTCGCGCTATCGTAAACGGCATCTGGCGACCTTGCGCCTCGGTTGCCGCATGATATTATCGCAACAGCCTTTTTCACCCTGACATTACATAAGAGACAACAGACATGACGGACAAACTGACCTCCTTGCGTCAACTCACCACCGTTGTCGCCGACACCGGCGATATCGCAGCCATGAAGCTCTATCAGCCGCAAGACGCGACCACCAACCCTTCTCTGATCCTGAACGCCGCGCAGATCCCTGAATACCGCAAGCTGATCGACGAAGCCATTAGCTGGGCGCGCGAGCAGAACGGCAGCAAAGATGAGCTGATCTCGCTGGTGTCGGACAAACTGGCCGTCAATATTGGTCTGGAAATCCTCAAGCTGATTCCAGGCCGCATCTCGACCGAAGTCGACGCGCGTCTCTCCTATGACACCGAGGGCAGCATCGCCAAAGCGCGCAGCCTGATCAAACTCTACAACGACGCGGGCATCAGCAACGACCGTATCCTGATCAAGCTGGCGTCAACCTGGCAGGGCATCCGCGCGGCGGAGCAGCTGGAAAAAGAGGGCATCAACTGTAACCTGACGCTGCTCTTCTCCTTCGCCCAGGCGCGCGCCTGCGCTGAAGCGGGCGTGTTCCTGATTTCACCGTTCGTGGGCCGTATCCTCGACTGGTACAAAAACAACACCGATAAAAAAGAGTACGCGCCGCACGAAGATCCAGGCGTGGTGTCGGTTTCTGAAATCTACAGCTACTACAAGCAGCACGGTTATGAAACCGTGGTGATGGGCGCAAGCTTCCGTAACGTCGGCGAGATTCTGGAGCTGGCGGGCTGCGATCGCCTGACCATCTCTCCGGCGCTGCTGAAAGAGCTGGCGGAGAGCGAGGGCACGGTTGAGCGTAAGCTGAGCTACAGCGGCGACGTCAAAGCGCGTCCGGCGAAGATGACCGAATCTGAGTTCCTGTGGCAGCACAACCAGGATCCGATGGCGGTGGCGAAACTGGCGGAAGGCATCCGTAACTTCGCCGTCGACCAGGGCAAGCTGGAAAAAATGATCGCCGACCTGCTGTAATCTGTTACCGTGGCGGCATGCCGCCACGGTTTTCTCTTTGCCTCACTTTCTATTATCCTCTCTGCTATTCCTTTCTTGTCTTACCGCTTTGCGGTCAACCCGGGTAACAACATCATGGATACTTTACGCATTGGCCTGATCTCCGTTTCCGATCGCGCTGCGAACGGCATTTATCAGGATCAGGGCATCCCGGCGCTGGAAGCCTGGCTAAGCAGCGCGCTGGCGACCCCTTTTACGACCGAAACCCGTCTGGTGCCGGATGAGCAGCCGCTGATCGAACAGGCGATCTGTGAGCTGGTAGATGAGCGCTTCTGCCATCTGGTGCTGACCACCGGGGGCACAGGTCCGGCGCGTCGCGACGTCACGCCCGACGCCACGCTGGCGGTCGCCGATCGCGAGATGCCCGGCTTCGGCGAGCAGATGCGCCAGATTAGCCTGCAGTTCGTGCCAACCGCCATTCTGTCACGCCAGGTGGGCGTCATCCGTAAACAGTCGCTGGTCCTGAACCTGCCGGGACAGCCAAAGTCGATTAAAGAGACGCTGGAAGGGGTAAGAGAGGCTGACGGCAGGGTGAAGGTGCCGGGGATTTTCGCTGCTGTACCCTATTGTTTACAGCTGCTGGAAGGGCCTTATGTGGAAACGCATCGTGATGTGGTAGCAGCTTTTCGCCCTAAAAGCGCCATAAAGCAGATAAATAACTAAAAATTCGCCATTTCAGGCATAGCCTCTGGCGGCGCTGGTGTAGTGAAAGATGTACGGTATAGTAAGAGTAAATTTACAAAACTACCTTTATCTCTGGAACTGTACGCTTATGGATTCACATGCTGCCCATCGCCTGAAAAAACAGGATTACAAAACGCTGTCGCTGGCCGCGCTTGGCGGCGCGCTGGAGTTCTACGACTTTATCATTTTTGTCTTTTTCGCCGCGGTTATCGGCGAACTCTTTTTCCCGCCTGACATTCCCGACTGGCTGCGCCAGCTGCAGACTTTTGCGATTTTCGCAGCAGGTTATCTGGCTCGCCCGCTGGGCGGGCTAGTTATGGCGCACTTTGGCGACAAAGTAGGGCGTAAGAAAATGTTCAGCCTGAGCATCCTGCTGATGGCGCTGCCGACGCTGGCGATGGGCGTGCTGCCTACCTACGATACGGCAGGCATCGCCGCGCCGCTGCTAATGCTGCTGCTGCGCCTGCTGCAGGGCGCGGCGATTGGCGGCGAAGTGCCGGGCGCCTGGGTGTTTGTGGCTGAGCACGTGCCGGAAAAGCGTATTGGTTTCGCCTGCGGCACCCTGACCGCCGGTCTCACGACGGGAATACTGCTGGGCTCGCTGGTGGCGACCGCCATCAACAGCAGCATGACGCCGCAGACGGTCGCCAGTATCGGCTGGCGTATTCCCTTCTTCCTGGGCGGGCTGTTTGGGCTGCTGGCAATGTACCTGCGCCGCTGGCTGCATGAGACGCCGGTTTTTCAGCAGATGCAGCAGCGCAAAATGCTGGCCGATACGCTGCCGCTAAAAACCGTACTCACTCAACACAAAGGTGGCGTACTGCTCTCCATGCTGCTTACCTGGCTGCTCTCCGCCTGTATCGTGGTGGTAATTTTAATGGCGCCTGCGCTAATGCAGAAACAGCACGCGATCGGCGCGGCGCTCAGTTTACAGGCCAACTGTCTGGCGACGGTCATGCTGCTGGCAGGCTGCATCATCGCTGGCTGGCTGGTGGACTGGATCGGCGCGGCGAAAACGCTGACAGGCGGCTCGCTGCTGCTGGCGGCGTGCAGCTGGCACTTCTTTGCCAGCCAGACGCCGGAGGGTAACGGGCTCTTCTTTAACTACGGGCTGGCGGGGCTGAGCGTCGGCGTGGTAGGCGTCGTGCCCTGTTTAATGGTGCGCGCCTTTCCGGCGGCGGTGCGCTTCACCGGCATCTCTTTCTCCTACAACGTTGCCTACGCCATCTTCGGCGGCCTGACGCCGATCTTCGTTACGCTGATCCTGCGCCTGACCCCGCTCGCGCCAGCCTGGTACGTGCTGGCGCTGGCGCTGGCCGGATTGCTGATCGGGGTGTGGCTTTACAATGTCGAACGGCAGGGCGCGCTGGCGAGCGACACGCGCCTGTAGCCAGGCGCGTCAGGAGGGATTAGTCGACGGCGGCCGCTTCCGACGTCGCCGCGGCGCGCTTCATCAGCGGCGCGGTAAGCAGGTAAACAAGGCAGGCGACGATAATCGAGTTGAAAACCGGCACGCCGCGCTCAACCAGCAGCCCGGTGGCGCTGCCTGCTACGCTGGCGATCAGCGCAGGCCAGCCGATAAGCCGCGAGGTCGTCGGCAGCGCGTTGCTGCCGCGGCTTTGCGCCAGCGTCTGGCGATCGGTCTTCAGCAGATAGTAATCCACAATCATCACGCCCAGCACCGGCGGGAAGATCACGCCCAGCAGCTCCAGAAAATCCACGAAGCGATCGAGAATGCCCAGCACCGAGCAGAGCGTGCCGAGAAAACCCAGCAGCAGGGTGATGATGCTGTAGCGCGGCTTAAAGCCGGTCAGCCCTTCCGTGGCGTTGGCGATGCCCAGCGCGGAGGAGTAAAGGTTAAGATCGTTGATGCGCAGCGTCGAAAAGACCACCGCGAACAGCCCCAGCGTGCTGGTGGTCTGGGTAATGATGGCGATGATGTCAGAAGTATGCAGCTCTTTCGCAATCAAAATGGCCAGTCCGTTAACGCCGTACTCGCCCGCCAGAATGGTCAGCAGCGTGATGGCGAAAACGTCTTTGCCGCTGCGTGAGAAGCGCGTCAGATCCGGCGTCATCAGGCTGGCGAGAATGGCGCCGCCGATCACCATAGTAATGGCCGCGCTCACGGTAATGGTCTCTGTGGGCGCAACCGGCGGAACAGGGCTGCCCGCCTGACCGTGAAACGCGTGCCAGAAGATCCAGCCGACCAGCGCGATAAACAGCGGAACCGCCACGCGCGCGGTAAAACGCAGCGCCTTGAAGCCAAAGGCGACCAGCAGCGTCAGCACCGCGCCCGATAAGGAGGCAGACTGCGCGAAGCTTAGCTTGCCCTCTAGGGCGTAGCTCAGCGACCGGGCGAATACCGCATTCTGAATGCCAAACCAGCCCAGCAGGCTGACGGCGACCAGCAGGCCGATCAGCACCGAACCGTGGCGGCCGAAGCCGCACCAGCGCGCCAGCAGGCTGCCCGACAGGCCTTCGCGCATGCCGGCGTAGCCGAGGGCGAAGGTCAAAAAGCCAAACAGCAGGCTTGCCAGCGTAATGGCGGTAAAGGCTTCGCCGAGCGTCATGCTATTGCCGAGCACCGCGCCGAGCATAAACTGATCGAGCGCGGTCAGCATGCCCATATGGACGATAGCGACGCTAAGCAGCGAGAGCCTTTCGCCCGCAGGCACCCGGCTCAACGGGTAGTCATCAAATTTACTCACAACAGGTTTTCCTTGCCGGTTTAAATAAAAGAGACGCCTTTGCTGAGCAGCTTTTCTGGCAGATAGTTCTCCAGCGACTCAGCGCGGCAGTACTGCTCGAACTGTTGTAGCGAATGCACGCCCGCTTTTTGATACAGGGTGGCGATGCGGTTGCCGATGGTTTTCACGCTGAGGTTATAAATCCGGGCGATCTCTTTGGCGCTGAAGCGCCTGAGCAGCAGAAAAATCACATCCAGTTCGGCGGGCGTAAAAAGAGGGTGTTCAAGCTGGGTGTTCAGCACCGAGCTCTTTTGCGGATGAATAAACGTCAGCGCGGTAATACTCTCCACTGGACGCGCGTTCCAGATACAGCCCAGAAAAACATTATTGCTATCAAAGACCGGGTATTTTTCGCTGATAAACGGCGTAAGATAGTTTTTCCCATACCAGTAATGGGTTTCAATAACGGCAACGCACGCTTTCAGCGTTCTGGCTTTTTCGTCGTGCTCGCAAAAGTCATCGGCGCAATCGCTCCAGGGCGTGGGAAACTCATTATCTTTTTTTCCCTCTAAAGCATAGTTTTTAGGCGTGGCGGTATATAAGCGCGCCGCGCTATTCATATAGAGATGCTGTGACGCTGCATCTTTAAAACCCCATGGCGTAGGTAATAGATCCATGGTGGTAGCAAAGGCGGCAAGAAAATCGTCGATACTGCGATATGGGCTGCCCATAGCGCCTCGCTGATTAGGTGCGGATTATAATCTTTTTGCCAGATAATAACGGGCAAAGCGCTGCGCGTAGCCATCCTGTTCGCCGTAGACGCGATAGCCTAGCTTCTCGTAGAAGCCGCGCGCCTGAAAGCTTAAGGTATCCACTACCGCCATATGGCAGCCGCGGCTGCGCGCCTCTTCTTCAGCTTTTTGCATTAGCTCGCGACCGGTGCCGTGCTTGCGGTGCGCCTCATCGATCCATAAGTAGTGAATATCCAGCGTGCCGAACCAGGTATGCGCCAGTAGTCCGCCCTGAATATGCTGCTCATCGTCATACAATATAACGTTGAGTGGTTTCATATTAACGTCGGCGAAGCGGCTATTATGCTGCCAGAGCTGCTGAATAATATATTCTTCTGTCTGGCGGTCCTCAATATGGCCGATCTTTATTTCCATATAATAGTGCCCATATGATTAAAAACAGGAAAAGAGCAGAGGGGATAAAATGCTCAGAATTTTCATTATTACCATGAGGTTGTGTTGAACGCAAGAGATAATATTACCCCTGTGATTTTGGCTGCTCAATATTATGATAGGGCCAGTTATTTGATGGTTATGGCATCGCGACTATTTGCCGACATCAGGGAAAAGAGAAAAATAAGTTAGTTTTGTAATAATAACGATAATATATTTTCTTCGGTTCCTTCGCTGAGCCGACGCTGCACACCGCACTGAATCAACATGCTGTCCAACAGGCTGCGCACCGCGCGGCCTTTTTTCTTTCTTTTCTCAGGCGCCCAGCGCAGGCGGCGCGAAAGGCCCGACGTGAAAAAAATTTTCTTTTAACCCTTGATGCGCTTCGAAGCGGCCCCATCTAGTTGTCATCGAGCGTTGTGAGCCCGGGAAAAAAAGCGAGTAATGGCGGTTGAAAGCCAATAAAGCGCCCGCATTAAAGGTTCACAACCCAAATTGACAAAGAATTTAAGTGGGAGACGTTTAGATGGGTAAGATTATTGGTATTGACCTGGGTACAACCAACTCTTGTGTTGCGATCATGGATGGCGGTAAAGCGCGCGTGCTGGAGAATGCCGAAGGCGATCGCACCACGCCCTCAATTATTGCTTATACGCAGGATGGCGAAACTCTGGTGGGCCAGCCGGCTAAGCGTCAGGCGGTGACCAACCCGCAGAACACGCTGTTCGCTATCAAGCGTCTGATCGGCCGTCGTTTCCAGGATGAAGA
>Ga0153962_1000374_pt1 | contig 10379 bp, 7 predicted proteins | sample TSFL046MetaG_FD_106657 | JGI IMG/M metagenome (GOLD analysis project Ga0153962, IMG submission 106657) | Attine ant fungus gardens microbial communities from Florida, USA - TSFL046 MetaG | ecosystem: Host-associated > Fungi > Mycelium > Unclassified | place: USA: Florida, Withalacochee...
CATTATATACATCCCTTAGTGTCAGGGTTAGCAGGATTGGAGCTAAACTAGTGTGTTTAAGTATCACTAGTAAACAGGCTAAGGTAGCTCCAGAGTGTTGTCATGCTGTTTAGGGGTGGAAATGGAGGTGTCCCCTTACATTCACCCCCCCTTCAAAATTGCTACGTCTCGGAGCAATGGACTTGGAATGAAAAATGTTGTCGAACTCCACATGTTGGACATGTCTCGGAGCTCCGGGGTATTTGCAGTGGAACTCTGCTGTGAGTTCTGGTGCGGAGACTTCAGAAGCGGACTCCCAGGAATTGTGTTCACGGCCATATCCCTTCTACTTAATGAGGTACTGGAATCTTCTCTGGTGCCAACGACTGTTGAGTATTTCCTCTACTTCCCACTCTGCTTCTCTGTTGATGACTATGGATGGTGGGTGGTCCTCCATCGTGCGTCCTGTAATCGGGTCGTCCGGGGCCAGAGTAAGCTTTACTATGTTGAACACTGAATGGAGTTGCTTTATCCTGTGTGGCAGTCTTCAGCGATAGGCCATAGGTCCGATCCGCCATTCCACTACAAAGGGGCCAAGCCGTCAGTGCAAGAGTTTCTGCGAGGGGCACGTAGTGTGGATATCCAATGCGTCGAGGAAGACTTTGTCACCAGGTTTGAACACCAGAGCTGGAGTTCTTCGACGATCGTAGTATCTTTTCATGTCGTCCTGTGCCTTGCGGATCGCAGATTTCGCTTCTTCGATCACCATTCTCATCCTTTCTGTAAACTCGTTAACCGTCTCTAAGTCGGAGTGGTTCTGTCAGGGTTCGAAGCCCATGCAAGGAATATGTCCGGTGTCGAGTAGGAACGGAGGCTGCTGGGTAGTGGAGTGAACGTGGTTGTTGTGCTGGAACTCCGCCATGGGTAAGAGGTCATACCAATTGTCCTGCTGCTCATTTACAAATAGCCAGAGGTACTGGTCCAATTCTTGGTTGACGCGTTCCGTCTGCCCATTGGTTTGGGGGTGCCAGACTGTAGAAGATGCCAACTTTATTCCTAGGAGGCGGTAAAGCTCTCTGGTGAAACGAGCGATGAACTGAGGTCCGCGGTCTAAGACTACATACTTCAGAAGACCGTGGAGTTTCCAGACTTGATGTAAGAAAAGCCGGGCTGCTCCTTCCACTGTTACCGTCATGTGTGTTGGAATGAAGTGTGCCCGTTTCGACACCGAGTCTACCACTGTTATTACCGTGTCGTGTCTGGAGGAGAGGGGGAGTTCCACAACGAAGTCCACACTAAGCATATCCCATCGCGAGTCCGGAATCTAGAGGGGATGCAGTTCGCCTACCGGAGCCTGCCTTATCGGTTTTGTCCTAAGGCAGAGGTCACAGGTGCTGACGTATTGTCTGATATACCTAGACATTTGGGGCCACCAGTAGTTCCTAGATACCAACTCCAACGTTTTCCAGCGTCTGGGATGTCCAGCGACCTTTGTATCATGGCACAGCGAGACTATCTGCCTTTGTAAGTCCAAATTCTGGGGAACGTAGATCTTGTCTCTGAACCGGAGTACTCCATTGTCTTCTGACCATTCCACAGAACGGACTGTTTTACTCGATGTTTGTCAGAGTTCTCTCACTGCCTTTGCTATGGGCTCTTCCTGGTCGCCTTTCTGGTTCCCTTGGCAGATTTCTCTAAGCATGTCTCGCTCCAGTCCTGCCAGGTGAAGTCCTTCAAGGGCTCAGACTGCTATGAGCTCCAGTCACAGAAGGACTACGTCTTCGTTGTCGGAGGCTCCTTTGCTATAGTCCGGTCTCCGCGATAAGGTGTCTGGCTTCCCCATGAAACGTCCGGGGCAATGAATCAACTTGAAGTCGAAGCAAGCCAAGTACAGAGACCAACGGGCTTGACGACGATTGAGTTTCTTAGCCGTCATGAAGTACTCCAGGTTCTTGTGGTCTGTCCAGATTTCTACCAGGTGCTGAGCTCCTTCTAGAAAGTGCCTCCACTCTTCCAGCGCATGGATGATAGCGAGCATTTCTTTGTCATAGATCTCGTAGTTCTGTTCCACTGGAGATAGGGATTTGCTATAGAAAGCTACTAGGTACCACTTTTCTTCTCCGGGTAGCTGTTGAGAGAGGATGGCTCCAGAGGCGAAATCTGAACTGTCAGCCTTGATACAGAAGGGTTCCGAGTCCTGGGGTGACACTAGGATCGGAGTAGTGGTCACCGCCATCTTGAAACATTCGAAGACTTCCTGTTCCTTGGTACCCCAGTTCCAGGCGTGATTGGATTGAGTGAGGTCGAAGAGGAGTCGAGCTATGGTCGAGAAGTCTTGGATGAAGTGATGGTAGAAGTTAACGAAGCCTACGAAGGCCTGCACGTCAGTCCGGCTCTCTGGGGTGGGCCACTTGCGGACTCCGGCAACTTTAATAGAGTCCATCGCAACCTTGTTCTCTGAGATGACTAGCCCGAGGTATTCAATCTGCTTCCAATGGAACTCACACTTCTCCAGACGGAGGAATAACTTGTGTTCTGTCAGTATCTCTAAGACTCTCCAAACCGCTCGTTCATGCTCCTCTTCCGTCTTTGTAAAGATCAAGATGTCGTCCAAGTACACTATGACAATCCCTTCTGCTATGATGGTTCTGAAGACGTCGTTCATCATAGTCTGGAAGGTAGCGGGGCTGTTGGTCATTCTGAAGAACATTATGAGAGGTTCGAAGAGGCCTCAGTTAGTGTGAAAGGCCGCTTTCCACTCATCTCCAGGCTTGATGCATACATTATTGAAACCCCAGTGGACGTCCAGTTTTGTGAAGTACCGGGCTCCATGGAGTTGGGAGACGAGTTGGGAGATGAGGGGGAGAGGATATTTATTCTTGACGGTTATGGCGTTCAGAGCATGGTAGTCTTGGACTAGATGGAGCGAACCATCTTTCTTTTTAATGAAGAACACAAGGGCTGCCATAGGGGATTTCGAAGGTTGGATCCGTCTGATACGGAGGTTCTCCTCTAGGAAGGCATCCAACTCTGCTTGCTCCAACAGAGACAGGGGGTACACCTTTGACGACTTAGGTTCTGCTCCGGGTATTAGCTCGATTGCGTGATCCCATTTGCGGTGCTCCAGTAGTATGTCAAAGTCCTCTTTAGCAAACACGGATCGGAACTCCGTGACATAGGCGGACAGTGGAGTGGCAGCGGCCTGTGCTTCCGCACTGCATCTGGCTTCTTCTGCAAGGTGCTGAGATGTTGTGGCCGTGGCTCGGAGGTCGACTTGGTCTGGCTCTGAGAGGAGATGTATGAGGAACAATCAGTCTCTGAGCTCCCAACTTGGGTGGTGCATTTGTAGAGGCTCCTCTTCAGACTCTAACTCTTCTTGGAGTGGGGGTGTGGGTCCGTCACAACAAGATCAAAGGGCTTGGAGTTCAATCCTCTTTTGGCAAGTCTGTTCCTTCCGTAGGGCACGTCCTCTCTCACAGCGGAGGAGACAGCGAGTCATTTCGACTTCTCCTTTTTCCCAGTCGATCCTGGGGTTGTGGTCCTTGAGCCAGTCGTAGCCTAGGATCAGACTCTGTTTCCCAAGTTCAGAAACAGCCAGGAGCATCCTTTCGGAGTGAGTCTTGTAGCGGAGAACTACGTCCACAACCTCTGAGATTTGTCCTGCCTCGTTAGGGGAACCGTTGGCATTGAAGACTGGGATGTTATGTGAGAGGGTCTGGGTGTTCATTCCTTTCGAACAGACAAAATCCCTGTTGATGAGGCTTCTGGTTGCTCCACAGTCCAGGAGGGCTTCAACGGAGTATAGCTCGCTCGTGTCTGTAGTTCCAATTTCCACTGGCAGAAGTAGGGAGGTCCCTCGCGCGTCTAGAGCACTGATCGAAAAGAGTTTGGGCAGTCTCTTCTCCCACTTGGGTTTGTGGAGTGGAGCTGAGACGAGGGGGATAGAGGGTGGTGTGTCTACTAGTGCACTGTCAATTGTATTGGGATCCTCTATAGTCAATACAGTGAACTTATTTACTGGCAACCGGGGCGCACTTGTTGCCGGCCATGCTACACAAAATCCTCTTCCTCCGGGGGACAAGACTCTTCTATCGGAACTGCATCTTTCAATACTAACAGATCTTCAATCAACTCCTTCTGCTGCTCCGTGGTGAGCTGACAGACATCCAGGTGATGGGGACAATCTCAGACTACGTGGTTCGCATCTCCACATCAGTAGTACCCTCTCGGAGGCAAGGACCTTGCTTTCCTAGTGACGTCCATGTCCATGGGGACTCTCATAGACGGAGTGGTCGGCAGAGGTTTTGGAATGACCAGAGGGGGCAGAGCAAGGGGTAACCTTGCTGTGGACAATGGTAGGGGTCAGGCAGAGACGGTTCTGAGTGATGCGGAAGGGGCGGAGCACGACATGGACTGAAAGACTTCATTTGCGAGGCACGCCTGGTCAATCCTCCTTGCTGCTCTATACCACGCGTCGGAGTCAGTATCAGCTGGTCGTCCATAGGGCATGGTGGCAATCTGGTTTTGGATGCCTAGTCTGAGACGTCGTCGAAATTTCACCACCAGTGTCCAGGGATCCATATAACCTGCATCGGAGACTAGGGCTTGGAAGCTGTCCAAATAGTCATCTACTGTCTGATTTCCTTGGTGGTAGGAAGTCCCTTCCAAACCGTTGATCGTGTCCGCTTCCACGTTTGCAGGGAAGAAGTGTAGCCGGAATTGTTGTTTAAAGTCTCCCCAGGTTTGGATGGGGAAAACGCCAGTGTCCACTTCCTGATGGAATACGTTTTCAGACCACTTGGTGGCACGACCTCCCTTGAAGAACGTGAGGGCCCAGAGGATCCTTTCCTGTTCATCATAGAATTGCTCCGGGGCTAGGTGTATATAGAGAGAGCAAGAGTTCAGGAATGTGTGACCGTTATGACGTTCTCTGTTGAAGTCTGGAGGGCAGGAGAGCTTGGGGCGTGTTCGTCGCATCGGCGAAGTGGAAGATAGAGACACCAGCAGGGATGGTATGGGTGGGGGAGGTGTGTTTGGTATGGCCAGAAGAGGGAGAGGGGGGTTAGCTACTAACTGTGTGAGTTGCTGCAGCTGCATGGTCAGGGCTGCCAGAGTAGAGTTAATGTTACTTTTGGAGACATGTTGTCTCTCTGTGAGCTCCTGCAGATGGTGTTGTAGGTATCCTAAGGCGTCGGCGACGCCTTGAGAGGTGTCTGGGGGCAACAACATCTAAAGAGTGGAATTTTTCGGAGGGTTGGGTATGGCAGAGGAGGGTGACCTGTTGGGTGGCTGTCTACTGGAATAGTCCAAGGCTCTGCTTTTAAGATCCTAATCTGCTGTAAGGGTGACTGGGCACAAGACTCCAGGAGAATCCTCAGTAATATTACAGATTGTGGTTATGGTACAACTCACCTCCAGGAGAATCCTCAGAGATTAGGATGATGCTCCTGGAGGGATCCTCTATATTATATATATTCCTTAGTGTCAGGGTTGGTAGGATTGGAGCTAAACTAGTGTGTTTAAGTATCACTAGTAAACAGGCTAAGGTAGCTCCAGAGTGTTGTCATGCTGTTTAGGGGTGGAAATGGAGGTGTCCTCTTACAGTTCCTAAGGTGTCTACCTTTATATACCATAACAAGCTTACTATCAAAGTAGTCAGTAAACTACTCATGAGCCTTACCACACTTAATCAAGCCCTTATCTGTACTTCCACACCAAGCCTTATGGGTGTGATATGATTTTAGTCAATGATTAGCTAGGCTTTTCAGGCCTGCTACTCCATAGAAGGTTGTCCAAGTGACTGCTATGTCTTGTCTCTTGAAAGAATAGGATATATAGTATGAAACAGTTACCAACTCAACCTCTCACCAAGATTACCTCTTACATACTCAAGAGAATCACATTTACAACCTCAAGAGCTTCTGAGATGAAGGCAAGGGCCAAGGAGGCTCTCCCTATCAATCTCCACTCTGAGAAATATATTAGCATATTACAAATGTTGAAGACTCAATTAAAAAGAAATAGAAAAGAAAATTCTTTATTTTACTACTTTCTCTTGCATCTCTTCTCCATGACACTACTATGTGGCCATGACAGGTATTACCTTCTTGTCCTCCATATCTTCTGGACATGACTATATGATCCTGCTCCACTTCTATACTTTACTTCTGCCTGACATTCTCCAATCCCTGAACTAGCTTTCTTCTACTCCAAATACAATCTAGAAACACATAACAATATATATACAAGCATTAGTAGTATGATTGTCATCTGATAGTGCATTTGCTTTTTGACTGAGTCCAGTAGTAACAGGATTACTAGTTACTGATAGATTAATTAATCTGTTGTCTTGGTGTCATATCAGTCTAAGTTTGCTTTAGATTGAGATTATCTCACATTCTAAAGATATCCTTGAGATTTCTAGAGTTTTAACATTGATAGTCTGTCTCTGAGAAACCTAATGCTAGCTTATTAGTCTTGCTTCCCAAGGTATATGCTATTCTAGTATGTAGTAGCTTGGTAACTACCCAATGAAAATACCCAACCTTGGGTCTAGATTATGTCTGGGGCTTGTAGAAGGTCTCTAGAGTAGGTTCCAATAGTGAAATCCAGGAGTATAATGTGTATCCCATGCTATATTTCTACAGAAAATTCTCTAGCAGTGATAGAGATCAAAGGGAATTTGATCACAAACAAAGGTGATAACAAATGAAAGCAAAAGACTCTCCAAGATGTTTCACAATTGTGCACTAAACAAGTAGGCACTAGGGAGATGATCAAATAAAAAAGAAGGCTTAAGAAAAGAGAAAATAGAAGGGGAAACTTAAGTAACTGAAAGAAATGATAATAAAGCTTTTTATAAATCCACTCGAGATTGGTCTCACCGTAATAGGATCTCTAAGACGCATGTTTGTCTCATGTTGTGACACTACTGCCTTTACCTAGTCTAGTAGTCTGGCTTACTGTCAATACAGCAGATTTACCTAGAACTCCTGTGCCGTTGTGTGGACTCTTCTTCAGCTAACCATACAACTAGAAGCTAACTCCAAAGACACATAGCGAGTAGTTAACTCCTAGCATAAGCAAGTGCCCAAGTCCATTGGGGCTCAAATTCCCATCAAGGGAGAGAGTTGGTAGTTTTGAGAAAGTAAGGAAAAACACTCAGAAAAATAGAGACTTAGTCACTCAAATAGCTGTTAAGCTCTAGAACAACAGCAAGGAATGATGATAGGGATGTGATACTTGAGTTCCCTTCCATGCCCTAGAGTATTTTATTAGGATTACAAAGCAATAAGACAACAAAGAAAGTGAGACAAAGAAAACCTCTAAATTCCCAAACATAGTAAGGCCAATATGACAAGGCAGCACCTCTCCTAAACACTTGGTAACCACTCCCCGCTCTGCTAACCCTACTCCAGGAGCCCTCCTTCACACAATAGGCAGTTCTCGAGCTTCTTGCTAGGCCGTAAAAGAAGATGGCGATCTCGAGTCATTTTGCTTTCGAGTACGTTGTCTTTGTTAATCCTCCCTTCTACCTCTCTCTCCAAGTTCCTTATTTCTCTTTCTACATCTTCTATACCTTCTCACTCCTCCAGAGTTCAGTTTCCTTCTACTGTAATTACGATGCAACTCTGTACCGACTCGACTCTTTTGATCTTGATATAATTAGCCATCAGTGGTAATAGCCCAAATCTTATGGTAACTCTTCTGAAAATAGTGCTGCTGGCCACTGAGATATGACATCACTCTAGTAGAGCTTGATCTTTGAAGTTCACTTCCACTCTTGAGAGCACTTTAGAAGGGAAATCCATTAGAAATCCAATACAGGGCACCTAGGCAAGCGTCTATGAGGTATATGTAGTGGTTGTAAGGGGACAATCTAGGGTATTGCTTAGTAAGTCCAATGAGCCCATATCTACTAGAGGTTCTATATCAGTTCATATCGCATTCCTATCATTTCTAGCTTCTCCTGTCTGTATTATGCAGTATAATGCCTTCTTATCTATTTAAGGACTATTGTGATTACTGATCCATGTGCATGTGACTGCCCATGTGATCATCTAGTGTAGGTATATATACTAGCAATATGTCGTAGATGTACTTCACTTAAATCTCAACTTAGCTTCCAGGACTATCTATTAGCTTAAGAATGATCATCTCTAAGTGGTTCTCTAACAGTGGTGGTCACAGCCACTACTCTGCTACTCAAGTGAGGTGCTTGAGTCCATAACTGGGCATCTAGGAAACCTCTCTGGGGAAGCTGAACTTGTCTCTCGAGTCGGTTATTCTTGTTATTAAGGTAAAAATAATTACTTATCTTGTCTAAATGGCTGTCTGGTATAACAGTGGCATAACAACAGGCCACAGTTATATCACAGATAATGTCACATGAGATAGTTACATGATGACTGCAGTATAGTGACTTGACAACTTAATCACCCTCCAAGTCCAAGTTAACAAGGAGAACTCAATAGAGCCTTTATTTATTTCCTATATACTACTTATACAAGTACTACATGGTCTATGTACTATTTTCCCACACTCCTCATGTAACTTGGTCATATGATGTGATCTTGTGATATCCATTCATGTGACTGTGACTATGTAACACCTTCCCACACTTCTTATATATAGTAAGTCCAAAAGAAAAGAAAAAGAAAAGAAATATAAATAATGACTTAGCCATTTTTGCCAAGTCATGACATGTAGGAAAGTAGTATATAGACTATGTAATAGTTGTATAAGTAGTGTACAGAATTAAATGAGAACTCTATCGAGTTCTTCTTGTTAACTCAGACTTAGAGTAGATTTAAGTTGTTTTGGCTAAAGTCTTACATTACTTCTGACTCCTGAATTCTTTTTAGCAAGTCAACTCCTTCTATTACTACTTCTATCACTTGTATGGCCCTTACTTTCAGCTGATCCTTCTTTAGTAATACTTTGTCCTTGTTATTTTTCTCTATCCCTATTTGCCAGTCTAGATACTAAAGAAGCTATTTTGCTAGTGGTACTTCTATTCTCCTTTTGTCCTGTAAAGTTCTTTGACTATGGTTTAGATAGCAGTGAATATAAGTTTTAAGATGAATAAGATATGTTTCAGCACAATGTCCTTTGTGCAAATTTGTGGGGAAATGAATTCAAATTTAAATGTAAAAGGAAAGTTGAATAAAACTCTGCTAATGAACCATTGTAGTGGTGATCTTATTTGAAACCTGATTCTCTGTATTAGACTACTGTTCTAGTTCTGGTCCTAAGTCCTGTCAAGTCCTGACTTCTAAGAAGGTTGAAAATAAGATAAGTCTTCAATAAACATATCTGTCTTCTATACTTGTACTTGGTTTTTTGAAGAAGAAAAATGGTATTAATTGATTGAATAGAGAGGGATCAACAGATGAGACCAGACTAGGAGCAGACTAAGTTGATGACAAAGCTAAAGGTTTTATGCTAGTCTAGTTACTATAAACGAGGTTTTCATCAGGGCCTCTGGCCCTTCTTGAACCCTTTACTAATTCTGTGTTATTAAGTTTGTGTTGAAGTCAGTCTGCTATGCTCCCTTCCTACAACGGTCTGTGCAGCAGCAGATAGTGTTGTCTATCAGGTCACTTTGCTCTCTTCCAACAATGGTCTGTGCAGCTGCAGATAGTGTTGTCCATCAGGTCGCTGTGCTCCCTTTCTTCACTAGTAATTTGTACTATTGTAAGTCAGGTCGCTATGCTCCCTTCCTTTACTGGTAATTTGCACTGTTGTAAGTTAGGTCGCTGTGCTCCCTTCCTATAACAGTAAGGCCATAGTCAACTCGCAAATTGTATATCAGGTCGCTGTGCTCCCTTCCTTTACTGTTAATTTGCACTATTGTAAGTCAGGTCACTTTGCTCCCTTCCTCCAACAGTAAGGCCACAGCCAGCTTGCTTTGCTCACTGCCTGTTCCAATTTTATTTTAATTTATCCTAATTTATTTGAATTTATTGTGAATTTATTTGAATTTTATAGAATTTTTGAGTGAATTTGAGTGAAAAGAGAGGGCATGTGAAAAGTTGAACTATGTGTCAGTGCCATCACTCCCACATTCAGTCTCGTGTACATAGTAGATACTATCTATCCAAAGATTAGTCATGAGTTTGATAGAAACCAAATGGTTCTGTATAGTTGTGTGGTACTGGGGGGCTCTCTGCTAAGATAAGCAGCTAAGTAAAGGTCTTAGTCATGTGGTATCACCAGGGTGTGACAAGTTCTGCCTATCTAGTATCATTCTAACTTCTTGTTTCAAAGTTGTCTTTATAGTAGTACTCTCTGGCTATATGATTAGACTATTCTCACAGTAGTACTCTTGACTATGTGATCAGATATAAGACTTTGAATCCTCCTTGTATAGCTCAACTCCCTAGCAATGCCAAACTCTA
>Ga0153962_1000375_pt1 | contig 10377 bp, 8 predicted proteins | sample TSFL046MetaG_FD_106657 | JGI IMG/M metagenome (GOLD analysis project Ga0153962, IMG submission 106657) | Attine ant fungus gardens microbial communities from Florida, USA - TSFL046 MetaG | ecosystem: Host-associated > Fungi > Mycelium > Unclassified | place: USA: Florida, Withalacochee...
GGATAGCCTCCATAAGGTTAAGTTATTACTATATTAAGCACAAAGACACTCCCATATATAGAATCATAGGTAATAGCATCTAATGATCTGTCCTAGTGCACAGACTATCACAATTCTGTATATAAGGACTTCTTGTCTAAGGACTAGACCTCAGACTTAACAACTTCTTTTGTTATTATCTAAACTTTGCTTTTTTGAACTATTCAAGTATTAAATCATCCATTACAAATTAGTAAGTGACCTTTTGTAATACAAACTGTAACTAACAAACCTAACATTTTCCTGGTGAATATGGCTATGCTCCTAAGAGCATGTTGATCTGAAAGAGCAATTAGTTTCTAGGTTAAGTCCTACCCTACCATAGTTACAGGTCATGCTGCAAGGATTGGTAAAGCTGTCCTAGAGATACCCAGACTTCCCAAGGATTACAAGGAATATAGAGACATGTTTAGCATGCAGTAGGCCAAATTCCTCCCCAAACATTGATCATATAACCTAGCCATACAGATTGAGAGTAAAAAGATACCTCACCTGGGACCCATATACCCCTGTTGACCTTGGAGTTAAAAACCTTGCAGAAATTTCTAAAAGAAAATACCAAGACAGGCATTATATGCCCATCCAAATTCCCCTATGATGCCCCTATACTATTTGTCAAAAAGAAAGACGGCATGCTATGCTTATGTATAGATTACTGGGGTTTAAACCAAATTACTCACAAGGATTGATACCTGATCCCCCTCCTAAGTGACCTTCTGGACACTCCCAGAAAGGCACAAATATATTCAAAGATAGATCTCAAAAGTACTTACCACTTAGCATGCATTATCAAAGAAGATGAGTGGAAAATGACCTTCCACACTCGTTATAGATCTTTTGAATAGCTTATAATGTAATTTGGGTTATCAAATGTGCTGTTAGTGTTTCAGCACTTCATGAATGAAATCTTCTCTGATCTTTTGGATATCTATGTAGTCATATACTTGGATGATATCCTGGTCTATTCAGATAATCTGGAGAACCACAAAACACATGTGAAAGAGGTGCTAAAAAGACTTCAAGACAACAGATTGTATGTATCACCTACTAAGTGTGCCTTTCACCAGGATAAGATTGAATTCCTAGGATTTGTCTTGGGGTCAGATAGCTTGAGAATGAACAAGTCAAAGATACAGACCATTCATGATTGGCTGATGCCTTGCCAAGTGAAGGATATGCAATCCTTCCTGGGGTTTGCAAATTTCTATAGGTGTTTTATTAGTAATTATACTAAGGTATCTGCTCTACTTACCTGTTTAACCCAGAAGAATGAGCCCTAGCTCTATTCAATGGACTGTCAGGCAGCCTTTGATAGTCTTAAGAGAGCCTTTACCACTGTGCCTATACTGGGACACTGGAACCCTAAATCTTGAAGATAGATATCTCCAATTATACCTTAACAGCTATTCTCTTTACCTGAGTCAACAGTGAGGCCCACCCAATTGTCTTCTATTCAAGAGCCTTCAGTACAGCCAAAATTAACTACAACATGCACAATAAAGAACTACTGGCTATCATTGAGTCATTCAAGAAGTAGCAGTACTATCTTAAAGGGGTTGCTATCCTGGTAGAAGTATATACTGATTATAAGAACCTCACCTATTTCTTGGAGACCAAAACACTATCCTGATGCCTAGCCAGGTGGTTGAAATTCCTCTCTCAATTTAATTTCTTAATTAAATTTTGACTAGGAAGATTAGGCAAGAAGCTGGATGTTCTGACCAGAAGGTGGGATATCTATGAGAACAATTTGTTAAGAGAAACACTAGACTAGAGACTGTTCTTTACTCAAAACCAGTTACCTTCCTGCCTCATGAGCATAGGGGACTAGTCCTTAGCCTTACAAGCAGCCACAATGATAGACCCCCAGTCACTTCTCTCCAACATCAAAGAGGCCCAGAAGTTAAATCCCCTAGCAGTTGAAGGAACTAAAGAAGATCCTTATTGGACTAAGGAGAAGAACAGTGTATGGTATTATGAAGGACTAATTTATGTACCTAAGACTGATGATCTTTGCCTACAAGTGCTCAAGTCTAGATACAACCATATGTTAGCAGGCCATCCTGGACAGTCAAAAACTTACCAATTGATCTATCAAGATTTTAACTAGCCAAACCTTTGAGAATTCATAATAGACTACTATAAGGACTTAGTCATAAAGACTTAATCCTACTCTTTATCCGAGTTGACAAAGAGGACTTGATAGAGTTCCTATTAGATTTTCTATACTACTTATACATTTTACTTCGGTGGCTATGCTCTGTCCTCCTATGGTCCCTATGTTACTTCTATCATGTGACTATCTTGTCATGTGTTGTGACTGTGATGTGACCATTTCTGTGACTCTGTGACTGTTACATGATACTTTCCCACACTCCACTTTAGTAATGATCTAACTAAATAAAACAAAACAAAACAAAAGAAAAATAGAAAATAACTTAGCTCTTTTGTTAAGTCATGGCGACTACATTCAATCTTGCAATGTATGTGGAAGGAACAAAGCTCAGCATTATAAGTCATATGGGCTGCTCAAGCAACTTCTGATCCTACTATGCCCCTAGGAGTCAATCTTGATAGACTTCATTGAGCAACTACTCTCTTCAAAAGGCCATATAGATATTCTAGTAGTAGTAAAAAAACTTACCAAATAAGCAATATTCATTCCTATAGTTAGGTCAATTGATGTAGTCATGCTGGCAGGACTATTTGTCAAGCATGTTATAGCGACTTAGCCTAGATGACTTAATCATCCTCCAAGTCTAAGTTGACAAGGAGAACTTAATAGAGTCCTCTTCTATTTCTTGTACACTACTTATACAACTACTACATGGTCTGTGCACTATTTTTCCATACCCATCATGTGACTTGTCTTGTGATGTGACCATGTGACTTACCTGTCATATGACTGTGATACTTGTGATATAATACCTTCCTATGCTCTTTCCTATGTAGTAAAGAAAAGAAATATAAATAATGACTTAGCTATTTTGCCAAGTCATGACACATGTCTTCTCAAAATACGGAGTACACAACCACATTACTTCCAACTAGGGAATAGAGTTCATGTTAAAATTCTTCAGAGCCTTTGCTAATGTACTAAACATGAGGTTATACTTCATCTTAGGATATTACCCAGAGGCCGATGGCCAAACTGAATATACCAACCAAATGCTCAAGCAATTTTTGAGGATCTACTACAATTATCAGCAGTTGAACTGGTCATGATTACTTCTCTTGGCTGAGTTTACCTACAACAATATCTCTTCTGCCACCACAGACATCTTCCTCTTTTTTGTGAACAAGAGTTATCACTCTCAAATGCAATTGTAGATCAAATGCAATGCAAGAGTCATGGGAGCAAGCCTATTTGTGATAGACTTGAAGTCAGTACATAAAGATCTGAAGAAAGCAATCATGGATGCTTAACACTGCTACCAAGTACCAGTAGACAGGAGACATATACCAGCACCCAAGATTGAAGTAAACAACTATGTATCCATACTTGCAAGGTTCATAAGATCCACCTGATCTGCCAAGAAACTGTTGGAGAAATACTTAGGTCCCTTTGAAGTAATAGGGAAACCAGGTACTTACTTGTACTTAATTAAACTTTCCAACCACCTCCATGCCATTCATCTGGTTTTCCATGTATTGCAGATTGAGCCCACTTCCCTCAGTATAATGCCAAATTGAGTCAATGTCCCCCTATCCCTCTGGAGATTGAAGGCAATTTGGAGTTTGAAGTAGCCCAAATACTAGATTCTAGGCTTGACTATCAAAGGAAGGATCCACTACTCTACCTGGTCCAATGGGCAGATTATAAGGGTACTCTGGGTAAATACTCATAGCTACCAGCAATTGAACTCAAGAACATAGCTGACCTAGTCTTAGATTATCACTCCCTTTACTTGAAGAAGCTAGGCCCACTCACATAACCCTGAACTACTACCCTTCAAATTGTCAAACATTCTCACTGTCATGACTATCAATAGAATCAAGTTAACACAGACCACAATGAGAATTATGGTCATACCCTTGTGACCATAAGGAGAGGGTACTATTATGCTTGGTGACCCTATAACATGTACTATGTGCACACCATATGCACACTGAACTTTTGCCTTACTTAATCAATGCTTAGGTCATCAGCCTTACCTCTCCAAGCTGCTCTGAAGTACTTAAACATCATCATTACTTTATATTCAGATAGTTTCATTCTCCCTTAGAAAGACTCATCTCTTGTCCTTACTTCATCTATTCCTCTCAATATTATTCATTGAATCACTACAAGGGGAGAGTGTAGGAGAAGGCACAATCTTTCAGTTGAGGCCCATCCCCAATAGAGAAAATCTAGAAGTCATTCTTGACAAGTCCTCTCACAAGAACAAGATGAAAAATAGAAACCAATTGCTTTTCTATCAAGGATGATGTCATCTGCAGAACAGAACTACAGGATATACAACAAGGAACTATTGGCAATAGTTGAAGCACTAGACAAATAGCAACAATATCCACTAGATGCAATTTGAAGTATAGACAGACCACACAAACTTAATGAACAACAAGCAAGATGGTATTTAAAACTATAAGACTATGACTTTACACTACAACATATCCTAGGAAAGACAAATACAAAAGTAGACATACTGTCTAGAAGAGAAAGAGTAGATACCAAAGAGGATAGCCAAGATATACAGATGCTCAAGGAAGAATTATGGATACAAAGGACAACAATTCAAGACAGAATACCCATTGTACTGCTCAGACAGGAACATCTACAAATAGAAGAAGAAAGAATATAGACACAAATCAAAAAGATAAAAACAAGAGAAAAGAAAGTAACAAAAGAATTGGAAAAACAAGATGGACAAGCATGGGAAAAAGACAGAATCACCTATATGAATGGCAAAATCTATGTACCAAGAAACAAACAACTTTGAGATGAAATACTTAGTGACAACCACAACCTATGTCATAACTTGGCAAAATGGCTAAGTCATTATTTAATATTTCTTTTATCACTAAGGTGGAGCATGGGAAATATCATGTGATAGTCACAGAGTCACAAAGGCATGACAACAGTCATGGAATGGTCATGTTACACAGAGTCACAGGTCACAGTTACAGCATGTGACAAAAAAGTCAGCTGATCAGTAACATGAGAACTGTGGAAGACAGGGTGCATAGCCACAATAGTAATTGTATATATATAGTATAGCAAATCTAATGGAAACTCTATTGAGTTCTCTTTGTCAAATGCTGATAAAGAGCAGTTGGCTTTATTCTAGCTCAAGAGTTGGCTCACTGACAACCCACCAGATGTTGGACATCTAGGCCAACAAAGAATAATGAAACTAATCAAGAGAACTATTGGTAGCCAGGAATATGCAATGATGTAAAAAAATATGTTCAAGGATACCAGGAATGTCAGCAGAACAAGGTGCAACACATGAAGAAAGCAGTACTCTTATATCTCTTATCCATGCCAAAAATACCATGGGAGGAAATCAGCATTGACATCATAGAACCCCTGCCAAGATCAGAAGGCAAGGATGCTATTTTGGTGATAGTGGACTGATTCTCCAAAATGATCAGACTCATGGCTACAACAACTTCAATCTTCTCAGGCAAAGTAGCAAGAATATATTGGAATGACATATGAAAAATGCATAGCATACCCAAGAAGATTATTAGCAACAGAGGACCCCAATTTGCATCAACATTCATGGGATCAGAAGAGTAATATCAATAGCCTACTATCCTCAAACAGATGGTCAAACTGAAAGAATAAATCAAGAAGTTGAAGTGTTCTCAAGACACTACATCAATTACAGACAAGACAATTGGACAAAATGACTAATAGCAGCAGAATTCCAGTACAATGACAAAGAACATATGGCAACAGGACATACCCCATTCTATGTGAACTATGGAAGACACCCCCAGAAAGGAAACCTAATAGTGGACACAGAGATACTAAGTTTGGAAGATTTATTAAAAAGGATAGAAACAACACAGGAAAAAGCAAGAATAGCAATGGAAAGGACAAAGGACACAATGAAAAGGCAATATGACAAGAGAAGACAACAATCACAAGGTCTCAAAGTAGGAGAACAAGTATGGCTAGAAGCAAAGAACATCCAGACAAACCAACCCTCAAAAAAGTTGGACTAGAAAAGACATGGACCCTTTATAATCAAAGAGGAAATTGGACAAGGAGTATACAGACTAGAACTTCCAGAAGGATGGACCATACACAATGTTTTCAACAAAGACCTATTAACACATTGCAAAACAGTGGAATTTGCAAGTCAATACAAGGAACTAGTACTACCCCACCTGACATTGTCAATAAGGAAAAAGAATATGAAGTAGAAGAAATCAGGGGACATTGCAAAAAAGAAAGAGGTACCCAATTCCTGATTCACTGGAATATGGCAATGAATATGACCAATAGATGGCAGAGACAAATTTACCATATGCAAAAGAGGCAATTCAAGACTATTGGATATAGCTTTCAAGACAAAACCTTTAAAAGAGAACACTAAAGATCATTTTTAGCATTTCAAACACAAACTAGCAATCAAGAAACTATTTCAAACATGTCTTTTGTTACCAATGCTACTACTAACACCTCTACTACTACTGCCTCTCTCACTTGGAACCAAGAAGTATACAACAAGATTATATATTGTAACAACAAAACCAAAGATTAGGCTAGCAAAATAGATTGCATTATCTAATCCATTGAAGTTATGGCAGGACTTGAAGAAAAAGCAGAAGAACTAGTCAGGATGGCTGACATTATCAACAACACCATGATAGATACAAAAACAGAAACATTACTTGCAGAAGAAGGATATCTCTTGCAAAAAAAGGATATTGCACAGACATTACCATGTAATTCTATAAAGTAGTAGAAACACTAAGGCTCGTTTTATATGATGCTTTACCTCAACAATTCCATAGCATCCAATATTATGAACATCAAGTGGGACTATAACTATTATCAGCCATGGTCTGATAATGAGTGACTAGTAAACGAGATATTGGCAATACTAGACAAGAACATTACTATGTAGTAAATGCATTGAATATCTAAGGACTCTAAAAGACAATGGACTCACAGAACAGACAGAACTCTTTGGAGAAATCTCAGACTATTTCCTTTCTATCTTTGGACTTGTGCTAAATGGGACAACATCAAACTAACCCATTATTAGATACTGACTCGACTTGTCACCTTTATTACTTCTGTCACTGGACTATTACTTAACTAGTCACCTATAGTTACAACTAGTGTTACCACATTGTAACATAGTCACAATACCTAGTTAGGATAAATACAGACCAGAAGGAGAAGAGAACAGCAAGTTCTCTCTTTCTGTATTCCTCTCTGTATTCCTATTGCTTTGAGGGATCGGTACTCTTATCTGTCTTAGAACAACCTCAAGGGTGCTACTCAAAGTCTCATTGATATCTCTCCTCTGATATAACTTCACTGAAAACCTTAACTGGATTCTTTAACAAGGAGCATGAAGATATCAAGTGTTAGATATAGGCTTCAAGTTGAAATGCATATTCAACTGTGAGATCTAGAGTCTTAACATCCAATGCAATCTAGTCAATGAACTCACAACATGCCAAGGTCAAGGATACCTAGCAATTGATAATCATATTTGAGGATTACAAGAATCATTTACTCATACCAATTGGTTTTCATCTCTTCCACAAGTCAAACCAACAGTTTCCCCAAAAGAAAATAAGACTGAAGAAGAAGAAGTCATCTTAATATGCCCCTTTCTGCCACCACCTAACAACAAATCCATGACTGTATCATCAAGCAATGAATAAATAATATCAGCAACCAAAAACCCCAACAACCAACTAGTTAAAGAAATCAATAATCTCATCACATTCTTAATACAATTCAAAGCACTAAACAATATTACTTACTTCCTACCACCTGCTGGATAATACACTATTAGCAAAAGTGGAAAAAGTAGCTCAAGATATTAGAATTGGATTGTTGAAGGATTAATTGAATCCAAACAAAATTTGGAGACAGTACAAAGGGGATTTAAGATACCATTATACACTGGAGGACCACTATATGAACCATGGTTCATTGCAGAAGCACCAGACAAAGATTATATTATTGGACCACAAAAGAAGTCAGTGGCTATTTATGCCATGGGAAAAGAAAGATTATAGGATGTTCATATAGACATAAACCCTGAGAAGAAGATATTGTTATAATTGACATCATTTCATATAGGTGTTCTCCATGAGAATACCTTATGGACTACTTCTTTCATTGACATTTCCTTAGTTGTATACAAGCTTAGTCAGTACCTCACTGATGGGGTATGTTCTTCACTCAGTAGACCTTATGTCTACCTTATGCATTCCTCATCCCTACCTTATGGTACATAGGTATATATACAGTAGATATTCTCCTGTATTCCTTATACTTTACCAATTGTATCATTCCCTTCCTTCCTCTACTCTTACCTTATCCTCAAGTCTTTACTTGAGTGTTGCAACCTGAGTTACTCCTTAAGGTCATAACACTGACTAAGCTGTTGCTTTTGATGCTATTCTGGAGTCTGTTACCAATAATCAAGGTTATCTTTTCTTTATTCATGCTACTGCTGGTTGTTGGAAGATATTTCTTTGTAACACTATTGCTGCTGAGGTTAGAAGCAGAGGTCAAGTAGCACTGTATGTGTGGCATCATCTGGGATTGCTGCTCTTTTGTTGGACAGAGAAAGAATATCTATCTTACTTACACTTCAAAATTTCTCTTTTGATGTATGAAAACTCTATGACTGGGCTCAAACACAATAGTTACATGTTCCCAGTCCTCCAACAAACCAGGGTTAATATATGGGATAAGGTTCCTATGCAGCATGTAGTGACTTAGCCAACAATAGCTTAGATACCCTCCTTATCTGAGTTGACAAGAAGAACTCAATGGAGTTTCTATTAGATTTAGTATACTATATATACACATTTAGTAACCCTAACCCAGTCCTAATATCCTGCACTTCCCTATGAGTCATTTTACTCTTGTGCATCCATCTTGTGAGAAACTAAAACTAAAACTAAAAGAAAAGAAAAAGAAATATAAATAATGACTTAGCTGTTTTTGCCAAGCCATGACACAGCACAAGTATGATATTGATGCTGTTGATCAATGTCTCAGAAACTTGCTTGAAGTAAGTAATTACTTGCACTTGATAGCTCTTGAATTGACATATTATCTAGAATAATTATCTATTTGGTGGAATCATAGTAGTATTTGGAGGGGACTTTCATCAGACTTTGCCTATGGTGTCTAAGAAAATACATCAACAAGTAGTAGCAGCATCTCTTTGTAGAGAAAACTTATGGGGACATATCAAGTTCTTGCATCTCAGATGGAATATGTGCTTGGGTCACTCTAAAGCTGATAATCAACATGCTCAGTGGTTGCTAGAGATTGGTGCTGGGTCAACTATGGATAATAATGAGATGATTCAAGTTTCTCAGTCCATGGTTTGTGCTAATCTCAATAGTCTTATCAACAGGATCTATCCAGGAATTAGCAATACAAGGGCTCAAGATAACCAATACTTCTTGGATTGCATTATTCTCTGTCCTAGAAATAATGAGGTACATGATATCAATGAGGCCATTCTTCAACAGTTTAACCCAAATGCAGAGGTTCATATGCTAAGAAGTGTGGACTCTGTGTCTAAAGAAGATAGAATACACTATGCCTATTCTATAGAGTTCCTTCAATAACTCAATGCTAGTAGATTGTCTCCTGTTTTGCTTTGTCTCAAGGTTGGCTCTTCAGTTATCTTATTGAGGAACTTGGATCCAGGAGAAGGACTTTGTAATGGGACAAGAATGGTGGTGTTGAATGTGAGGAGAAAGGTGCTTCAGTGCAGGATTATCAGCAAGGACAGGAGATTTAGAGATAAGGTGGTGTTGATTCCAAGGATCAGGTTATCACCTAATGCAGAGACATTGCCTATGCCACTCAAGAGACTTCAATTCCCAGTCAGGCTGGCCTTTGCTATGACCATCAACAAATCTCAAGGACAGTCAGTAGAGCATGTGGGAATTAATTTGCAGACATCAGTATTCTTCCATGGACAACTTTATGTGGCCTTTTCAAGATATACTTTACCTCTGAACATTTCAGTACTTCTTCCAGAGCAGAGTCAAGAGAGTAGAAGGACACTTAATGTAGTATATAAAGAAGTATTCAATAGCATTAGATTATAGATTGTATTTGTATCTAACAATAGACTTGAGATTGATTTTTAATGATTTGAGAGATGAAAA
>Ga0153962_1000377_pt1 | contig 10326 bp, 19 predicted proteins | sample TSFL046MetaG_FD_106657 | JGI IMG/M metagenome (GOLD analysis project Ga0153962, IMG submission 106657) | Attine ant fungus gardens microbial communities from Florida, USA - TSFL046 MetaG | ecosystem: Host-associated > Fungi > Mycelium > Unclassified | place: USA: Florida, Withalacochee...
GACATGCACCTCAAACACTAACCAAATCCTATGCCCAGGCAATCAGCTCCCCATCCAAGACCCCAACCCCAACAACTAGATTACCAGTTACCCATAATCCTAAAATGTCCAACCCAAACAAGGCACACGATCCAACACGCCTTGTAGTATGCTTCCCACCAGGCACAAACACCACATTAAGAGAAGACAATCTCACAATTGTAAATGACATCAACCAACTTCTTAAATCAAATGGCGCACCAGACAACCAAGTAGTCACAGCAGTCAAGTGGAACCTACAGGGGAACTGTATTGTCATCACATGCTCAGATACAATAGCAGCTGATATCATCCCATTCACAGAGGATATTGCTAATGTTATTATACCAGGAGCAACAGGCACAATTAGAGAAGATAAAAAGTGGTTCAAGATTGAGGTAAATAATGTCAGAACAGATGCATGAGATGGCGATAGCAAAGACATATACTCCCCCGAGTTTATTCATGAAAACCTGTGATACTCTAACCCTGAATACATGGCAATCACTCAGCACATAGTACTCAAGCCCAGATGGGTTTGCCCAGCCTCAGAACTAAGCCAACAAGACTACTCATCAGTGGTCTTTGCAGTAGACTCACAAGAAATCCATCAAACATTCCTGACAAACCACAAGACTCTCTTAATCTTTGGTGTGATAGCCAAGACCCAAGGTTGGTCAGATAGACCTCTACTCATCCAATGTAACAGGTGCTGGGAATTCGACCACAGAACAGCTAGATGCCAAGCTACTGAACCACGATGCAGAATCTGTGGAGACAATCATCTAGAATTATCATATTCTATCCAGAACCAAACATCTCCAACCAACAACTGTGAGGGCAACTGGAGTAGACTCTAGGAGATTCCTCAGAGAATTAGATGAGGCTCCTAGAGGGAATAATCTACAATATATACTAAAATGCCCTTGTATTCTATTCTTTGGTAACTAGGGGCTGCACAATGAAATTATGTTGGAAGGCAACAGGGGGTGCTCTGGGGTCATGTGTGAGGGGTCCCCTTACATTTACCTCCCCTCCAAGGTTGCTGTGTCTCAAAGCAATGGTTCCAGGATTGAAAATGGCGTCAAAGTCGATCTGGCGGATGTGTCTTGGGGCAGCTGGATGCTTCCGATAGTACTCCGTGACTGTCACAAAAAGTGACTACTAAATAGTATCATGGAGGTATAACAAAATACCTGTTCAAATAAACTACATAAATAGCTGGACCCTTGTTAGCAAGTAGCCTTGCTAACGTCGCCCTTTTGGTGTAGTGGTAAACCATACAGTATGTGACTACTGGTCCATAGCACAACTGTGACAGTGACGAGGTCTGGTGCCTTGACATCGGAAGCTACCTCCCAAGAGTTGTGTTCTCTGCTAAAACCCTTCCACTTGACCAGGAACTGGAACCTCCTCCAGTGCCAGCAACTATTTAATATCTCTTCCACTTCCCACTCTTCTTCTCTGTCAACAACGATGGGTAGCAGCAGGGCTTGGAGTTTCCTCCCTAGGATCGGATCTTCCGGAGCGGCAAACAACTTTATGATGTTGAATACTGGGTGCAACTGCCTCATTCCGTGAGGTAACTTGAGACGGTAGGCTGACAGTCCCACTTGGCTTTCTATTTTGAAGGGTCCTAGTCAGCGATATAACAACTTTGGAGATGGACATGTTGTTTTGATGTCTGATGCATCTAAGTATACTCAGTCTCCTGGTTTGTACACAGGGGCCAGAGTCCTCTTTCGATTATAGTACCACGTCATGTCCTCCTGTGCTTTGCAGATCGCTGATTTGGCCTCTTCAGTGGCAGACTTCATCCTCTCTGTGAATTCGTTGATTGTTTCTAGTCCGGAGGGGACTTGGCTTGGCTCAAAGCCCATACGAGGAATTCATCCAGTGTTTAGTAGGAACGGAGGTTGCTGCATCGCAGAGTGGACGTAGTTGTTGTGCTGGAACTCCGCGATGGGTAGGAGGTTGTACCAGTTGTTCTGTCATTTGTTGACGAATAGGTGGAGGAACTGGTTGAGCTCCTGGTTGACACATTCTGTTTGTCCGTCTGTCTGGGGGTACCAAGCTGTGGAGGAGGATAGTTGTATACCTAGTAGCCTGTACAGCTCCTTAGTAAATGAAGCTACGAACTGGGGTCTGTGGTCAGAGACAACACGCTTTGGGAGACTGTGGAGCTTCCAGATGTGGTGATGAAAGAGTCTGGCTGCTCCTTCTACTGTGACTGTTGTGTGCATCGGAACAAAGTATACTCTCTTGGAAACAGAATCTACGACAGTCATGATGGCGTCATATCTGGAGGACTTTGGGAGTTTGACCACAAAATCGACACTGAGTGTATCCACCGTGTATCCGGAACGGAGAGCGGTTGAAGTTCGCCAACTGGAGAGTGTCGCCAGGGTTTCATCCAGAGGCAGAGATCACAGGTGCTTATATACTGGCCAATATACCTAGACATCCGAGGCCACCAGTAGTTCCGGAACACTAGTTCTAGTGTCTTCTAGCATCTGGGGTGATCTGCAATATGGGTGTCATAGCAGAGGGCTATGATCTGTTTATGTAGGTCCAGACTCTGAGGTACATATATCTTCCCTCAGAACTAGAGCAGGCCATCTATGTTTGACCACTCTGAGGAGTGCACTGTCCCATTGGCAGAGTGTCGGAGCTCTCGTGCTGCCTTAGCAATGGGTTCCTCTTGGTCTCCGTTCTAGTTTCCTTTGCATATATCAGACAAGATCTTCTGTTCCACGCCTGTCAGTTCTATTCCTTCCAGGGTACGCACCGCAAGGAACTCCGGTTGAAGGAGGACAATGTTCTCATTGTCAGAGGCTCCATTTCCATGATCAGCTCTCCTCAACAGTGCGTCTGGTTTGCCTATAGTATGTCCAGGGCAGTGATGAAGCAAGAAGTTGAATCTAGCCAGATACAAGGACCAATGAGCTTAGCGACGGTTAAGTTTTTTGGCCGTCATGAAATATTCAAGGTTTTTGTGGTCAGTCCAGATTTTTACTGGATGGGTTGCTCTTTCCAAAAAATGCCTCTACTCTTTTAATGCACAGATAATAGCCAGCATTTCTTTGTCATGGATTTCATAATTCTGCTCCATGGAGGACAAGAACTTACTGTAGAATGCTATGGAGTGCCATCTTCCATCCGTCGTCGACTGCTGAGACAAGACTGCCCCTGTAGCGAAGTCCGAGCTATCTGCTTCGATCTGGAAGGGGTCCGATTCTTGCGGAGACACTCACACTGAAGCAGTGGTTACCACTGTTTTAAGGTCTTCAAAGGCTGCCTGTTCCTTTCTGCTCCACGTTCAGACTTGTTTAGAGCATGTTAGGTCAAAGAGGGGTCAAGCTTTGGTAGAAAAGTCCTGAATGAACCTCTGGTAGAAGTTCACAAAGCCTAGGAAAGCCTGAATGTCCATCTTGTTCTCTGGAGTAGGCCATTCTTGGACTTCTACAACTTTGACTGGATCCATGGAGACTTTGTTCTCCTAGATGACCAGACCCAAGTACTCAATCCATTGCTTGTAGAACTCGTACTTCTCTGGGCGGAGGAAGAGTTTGTTTTCCTTCAAGACTTGTAACACCCATCGGACTGCTTGTGCATGCTCTTTCTCCGTCTTGGTGAAGATCAGGATGTCGTCCAGGTAGACCACCACAATACCTTCTGCTATGAGGTTCCGGAAGATGTTGTTCATTATGGTTTGAAAGGTGGCCAGACTATTAGTCATTCCAAAGAACATTACCAAGGGTTCGAATAGGCCTCGATTAGTTTGGAAGGCCACCTTTCACTCGTCTCCAGGCTTAATGCAAACATTGTTGAAACCCCAACAGACATCCAGCTTGGTGAAGTATCTGGCCCCGCAGAGTTGGGACATGAGTTTGGAGATTAGTGGGAGAGAGTACTTGTTCTTGACTGTCATGGAGTTGAGTGCTCAATAGTCCTAAATCAACTGGAGTGAGCCATCCTTCTTCTTGATGAAGAACACTAGAGCTGCCATGGAGGATTTAGAGGGGCAGATTCGTCCAGTGCACAGATTCTTCTCTAGGAAAGAGTCCAATTCCTTTTGTTCCACCGGAGACAGAGAGTAGACCTTTGATGACTTAGACTCTAAACCCGGAATGAGTTCAATAGCATGGTCCCATTGCCTGTGCTCTGGAAGGACATCAAAGTCTTCCTTGGCAAATATGGACTTGAATTCTCTGACACAGTCGGGCGGAACAAGAGGTTCCTTCCATGCCTCTGCGGATCGACAGGCTCCTTCTGCAAATTTCTGGGAGGTTGTAGAGATGGCATGTAGGTCTTCCACAGTGGAGTCTGGGAGGATTCTGGTCATGAAGAGTCGGTCCCCTAGCTCGTATTTAGATTCATGAGTCCAAACGGGGGCCTTGTCCTCTTCTGAGTCTTCTGCATACTCTGGAGAGGGTCTGGACCAGCAGATGTTGAGAGCTCTGGTCTCTATCCTCTTCTGCGATGCTTGTTTCTTTCTTATCACACAGCATCCTTCATATCGAGAAGGACATTGGTTCATCTATACTTCTCCGGTCTGCCAATTGACCTCTGGGTTGTGGTCCTTGAGCCAGGTATAACCAAGGATCATGTTTTGCCTTCTGAGGCTGGAGACAGTGAGGAGTGTTCTTTCAGAGTAGGTTTTGTAATGGAGAACCACGTCTACCACTTCAGAGATCTGACCTGCCTCATTGAGGGAGCCATCCATATTGTACACCAGTATGGGGCGAGAGATGCTCTAGGTGTTAATGCCTTTTGTTCGAACGAAGTCTCGATCTATGAAGTTGCCCGTAGCTCCGGAGTCCAAAAGCGCCTTGACAGAATGCACCTCGCTGGTGTCTGTGGTGCTGACTTTTATTGGCAGGATGATTGATGTCCCGTGAGCATCAAAGGTGTTGATGGAGAGTCATTTGGGTAATCTCTTTTCCCATTTTGGCTTCCAGGGTTGCGCTGTCCTGTCCAGAGTAGAGGGGGAGAGAAGGGATGCGTCTATAGGTTCATGGATATCTGTATTGACCTCTTCTATATCTAATACAGCAAACCTATTAACTAGCAGCGACCAGGGCATACTTTTCTCTGGCTGCGCTAAACAAAACCCTTCTCTGGGGCTGAACAAACTTCTTCTTCCTCTACTGCATCCTTTAGGGCCATTAAATCTTCAATCAATTCCTCCCTTTGCTCTGCAGTTAACCTCCAGACGTCCAAATGGTGGGGGCAGTCCTTCACAAGATGGTTGGCCTCTCCACACCGGTAGCAATCTCATGAAGGTAAAGAGTGCGTTTTCCAGACTGTGTCTACATCTATAGGTATTCCGCTGGATGGTGCAGGCAGAGGTGGAGGGGGTCTTGGTGGAACAGAAGGTGGAGCTGCTGGAGGAGAGCGGAGTACAGAGAAAGGGGTTGGTCGAGCAAGGGCAGAGCGTGCAGGGGTCACGGTCGTCGACTGGAGTGTGAATTAGAATGCTTCATTTGCTAACCGCACCTGGTTGATCCTCTGGGCTGCTACATACCAGGCCTCCAGATCAGTGTCTGCAGGTCGTCCGAAGAGCATAGTGGCGATCTGACTTTGGACGTTCAATTTGAGTCCGTGGCGAAATTTGACCACCAAGGTCTGGAGGTCTGTGTATCCGGCGTCCAAGGCTAAGATCAGGAAACTGTCTAAGTAATCGTCCACTGTCCGGTTTCCTTGATAGTACAAAGACCCCTCCAAAGTGTTGATGGCATCTGCTTTTGCATTGACTGGAAAGAATTGACTCCAGAATTGTTGTTCGAAGTTAGTCCAGAATTGAATTGGGAAGATGCCAGTGTCCGCCTCCTGGCAGAAAAGGTTCTTGGACCACTTTGCAACACGTCCATCCTTGAAGAAGACAAGGGTCCAGAAGATTTTTTCCTTGTTGCAGGTGAACTGCTCTGGGGCCAAGTGCAAATACAGTGTGCAGGAGTTGAGGAAGGCTCATCTGGAACTCCGTTCGCCAGAGAAGTCTGGAGGAAAAGGGAGTTTTGGCCTCGTCTGCTGTTTGGACGGAGCAGACAGAACCAGGGAAAGAGGGCTGACAGAAGGTGGAGACGTGGGTATAGGAGGTGGAGCGACTGTTGGGGCGGGAGCAGTTATGAGCTGAGTGAGTTGTTGTAGTTGGGCTGTTAGGCCTGCAAGGGTAGCGTTGATGGTATGTTCCAAAGCATTCTGACGTTTGGTTAACTCTTGGAGATGGTGCTACAGGTAGCCCAAGGCGTCAGCAACAGCTGGGGGGGTGTTCGCAGGGAGTGACATCTCTCTTGGAGTGGAGTGATCAGAGGGCGACCAGAGGGCAGCTGTCTACTAAGAAATTCTGGGGCTCTGGCAAGGAGATCTAATTCTGCTGTGAGGGCGACCAGAGTAGACTCTAGGAGATTCCTTAGTTAAATTATAGTATGGAATATGTTACAACTCACCTCTAGAAGATTCCTCAGAGAATTAGATGAGGCTCCTGGAGGGAATAATCTACAATATATACTAAAATGCCCTTGCATTCTATTCTTTGGTAACCAGGGGCTGCACAATAAAATTATGTTGGGAGGCAATGGAGGGTGCTCTGGGGTCATGTGTGAGGGGTCCTCTTATAACAACATGGTTACTGACTCAAATAACAGAGATTCCTATTCAAATGCAATATGTATTCACTGTAAAAGAAAAGGTAGGCAAAACACAAACCACCCATCAAACTGGACCTGATGCCCAGAATGACAACTTTGAGTTGAAATCAACAGAACTTCAGGTCTCTCCTATCCTAAATCATTAGTCAACCAACCAAGAGCCCTACCAAAAAGGACATATGTCCCTAGAAACACACGAAATATACAAAAAGCACCAGTAGAGCCCACAACCCCATCTATACTGAACACTGCATCATCCCCTCGAGTTGGAAATATCACTGACTTAGCTAAGACAGCTGGTGCTGATATTACAAACATACATAAAGTAAAAATCCACCAAGCCCTCACTACTACCCTCACAAAATACAAATCAAAACCATGAGTAGTACATCTATAAGCAATACGACTACATCACACTCACAGATCAAAGTCCTACAGCTCAACTGCAATAGAAAACCAACAGCTACTCATGGTCTCCTAAATGAACAATTGGACAAAGCTGATATTTTACTTTTACAGGAACCCCAATGGGCAAAGATATCACTAGATGAAAAAAAAAGGTCCTATTGGCCATAATGCTTGGACTCCAATTCTCCCATTCAACATATATAAACCAGATGATCCAGAGCCAAGAGTTATGGCATATGTTCAATGTAGGCCAGGCCTTGAAATTGCACTCAGATCAGATATTATTCAAGATCGCGATGTCCAAATTCTAACTGCAAGCTTTCCAGGACACCCAACCACAATGATAATCAATATGTATAATGATAAAGATTGCAAAAATGATAGAGCATCAAAAATAATTTGCCAACTACCCCTAGCACTTGACCAACCAACTATTATCACAGGAGACTAGAACATGTACCATCTACTATGGGCAAACCGAGATAGAGTTCAATAATGATCAAGAAACCACTGAAATGGTTGAATAGCTTACTCAACATGGCTTTAGACTCATTAATACCCTAGGCAAAGCAACCTACCTTGGGCATACAAGAAACAAGAGTTTGTCAGTACTTGACCTCACATTTGCTAATGGACCAGCTACACAGAATGCATGTCCTTCAGACTAGGCAGTTAATCAAGACATAGCATATGGCTCAGACTACTATGCAATCCAGTGAACTCTGTTCAACAACATTGAACCATGCGACAACATCTGTGGGCAGAGATTTAACATCAAAGACACAAACTGTAAAAAATAGGTAGAAGCCTTCGAAGAGGCTTACAAGGCTAACTTTCAGGATATTGCTATTATTATGGACAAAGAAGCTGACATTACTGCAGACACCCTAGAAGCTGCCACAACCAGATTAATGCAAATATTCAAACAAGCAAGTATCAAAGCAGCCAAAATCCGCAAACCAAGCCCTAAAGCAAAACCTTAGTGGAATGAAGGTCTATCAGAATCAGCTGCACTAATCCAATTTTATAAAGACACAAAACGTAGCTAGATAAAGGAAACAGGCATATGTTTATATAGAGGCTAAGATCAAACAAACACAAAACTTTTTCAAATGACAGGTATACCAGATGAAACACACTTGGGCTAACCAGATCCTAGAAGACATTTCCTCACAGGATGTATGGTCTGTATGCAAATGGACTACAGGATACTGTAATTATCCAATGCCCGCTCTCACACGTGGCCAAGGTATTCCACCAGCAATCACATTAGAAGAAAAATATGACACACTCTGAGATACACTATACCAAGAACCTTCACCTCTCCCAGTTCCAGTAGTAACCAATCTCACCCAAAGAGTACCCAATGAACTCCTCTATACAGAAATCACACACACAGAGATAAGTGAAGCCTTATTCTCTACTAACTCGAATACAGCACCTAGCCCGAGCCAAATCACATATACACTAATCAAGTGGGCATGGCCAATAGCAGCTAATTTAATCATAGCACTCTTTTAAAGATGCCTCAATATGGGCTATCACCCAGTTCAATAGAGACGAGCAGTGGCAGTAGCATTAAGAAAACCCAATAAAGCTGATTACTCACAACCCCAAGCATATCATCTCATTACTTTATTGGAATGCCTAGGCAAACTGCTAGAGAAAATTGTTGCAAAAAGGCTATCATACATGGTAGGTAGGCATGAGCTAATCCTAGGAACACAATTTGGTAGATGGTCAAACTCTTTCACAATCGATGCAGCCATGACATTTGTACATGATATACACACTGTCTGGAACCAAAACATGGTAACATCTGTACTGACCTTTGATATCAAAGGTTTCTTTGACTTTGTAAACCACCAACGTCTTCTTTCAGAGATGCAGAAAAGATACATACCACTAGAATACCTCAAATGGACAGCAAACTTCCTAGACAAGTGTAAAGCAGCAATATGTGTTGACGGCATCAGAGGAAGCTCAAAACCAGTAAAGAATAGAATCCTCCAAGGATCATCTGTCTCATCCATTCTAGCATCATTTTACTCAGCAAGCCTCCTAGAGGTGTTTCAGAACACAAATGCTCTTCCTATCCCTGAACATCTAAAGGCTACGAAGCCAACTAACACAGGTATTCTGATGTATATTAATGACGGCAAACTAACAGTCTCTTTAACGTCAATTGCATTGAACATCACACTCTTAGCTGAGGCATATAAAATTGTTGACCAGTAGCTCTGGAAAACAGGCCTCACATTAGACCAGGATAAACGTGAAATCATGCATTATATATAATACAAGAAATGTGGGGACTCTACAATCTATATTGAACTCACAGAATAAGACAGCTCCAAAACCAAAATTCTAGTGACCCCTACCATACGATGGCTAGGTATCCACTTCGACAGGAAACTCCTCTTTAATGAACACATGAAAAAACTATCAGCCAAAGCTGAGGCAGCTATTAGATGTATTGCCATGCTTTCAAACACTATACGGGGCCTCTCACACCTGAATCTATGCACACTATATAGGACATGTGTCTTATCCATCATGACATATGCAAGTGCCATTTGGTGGAGGAAAAAAGAAATACATGCCAAAGCTCTAAGATGAGTCCAGAACTAAGCACTGCACATCATTTGTGCAGCTTTCAGAACTACACCAACTCAAGCCCTAGAAGTTGAAGCTGCGATCCACCTCCATTTAGATTACCTGGAGAGAAAAGCTGGCATCCGCTTAAATAGACTAAGTATAACAAACCCAGTCTTATATCGTCTTCCTCCTACTTGGTCTCATTCTAGATACTTAACCTACCAACAGAGCACAGATCACCCTTCCAAAGGGACTACCCAGCTTCTCTGGATAGCAGTGCACACAGACCACACCCATGAATGAGTCTTTCCATTCCTCCTCCCCCTCTGGCGAAAAACCTATGCTGATTATTCAAACAGGATCACAATTTAAGACAAAGCTACCGAAAAAGACAAAGCTACGTCAGATCACCTACACTCTATTTCACCCCTTAAGACATCTATAAACCACATCATAGTTTATACTGATGGCCCACAAAAGGTGATAAGCAAGAGGATGCGCAGAACAGGCGCTGCAGCAGTAGGTTTTTACCAGGGGAAAGAGATTTTTAAGAGAAAAATTGGCCTAGGAGGCACAGCAGAGGTATATGATGCCGAACTAACTGGTCTAGTACTAGGCCTCAAAGCTGCAATATCTAGTGCAGAACCCCTAC
>Ga0153962_1000381_pt1 | contig 10293 bp, 16 predicted proteins | sample TSFL046MetaG_FD_106657 | JGI IMG/M metagenome (GOLD analysis project Ga0153962, IMG submission 106657) | Attine ant fungus gardens microbial communities from Florida, USA - TSFL046 MetaG | ecosystem: Host-associated > Fungi > Mycelium > Unclassified | place: USA: Florida, Withalacochee...
ACTACCATATGTAGAACAATAGGTAGTAGCATGTGATGATCTGTCCTAGTGCACAGACCATCACTTTTCTGTATATAAGGACTTATAGTCTGAGGATTAGACCTCAGACTTAACAACATCTTTCGTTGCTTGCCTAACTCTGCTTATAAGCTCTTTGAATCTATACTCAGTTCATCACAAAACAAGTAAGTGATCTTTTGTGATAATATCTTATCTATTATATTTTAGCATCTGCTTGTAGTATACAAATACAAAATTCTCTCTTTTTTTCTTTTTTATTTATAGTGTCTATTATTACTCTAGGCAATTTTTAATATACTTACAGTCTTGTTTTACAATTTTAAGTGTCTAATATTACTCTAAATCTCTGTTACTTATTATAAAAGAATATAAATTCAAAAGATACTTTTAAGTAAAGTTTAGATAGTAACAAAAGATGTTATTAAGTCTAAGATTTAATTTTTAAACTATAGTAGTATCTTTGTACTGGAAATAACAAGAACTAAACTATATTCAGGCTGTTCTTTGTTTAAAGATAAATGAGTATTAATAGGTAATTAATTAAGTTCATGTACAAATACTAAGGACTTTATATTTTTTTGATATCAATTACCTCAAAATTGTTTTGAAATCATTCTGAGCATAATAAAGAGTACTTCTGATATTTCTAAAAGTAAAGCATTTGATTATGATAGTTTCTAAGATAATAGTAATTTGATGTATAATACTATAAAGATTACCTACTAATTATCTAGTAGCTTAGCCAATATTGATTGTCTTGAAATATATCTAGTATCAATCAAAAGGACTCTCGGGCATTATTAAAACTATAAAAAATTGATGGAGATAAGTTTAAATAAAGTTTGTAACAACATATATAACATATATATACTAATAGTTATTAGTTTGGGCTGAGTAGGGTTTTATAAAATATTGTTCTAAAAAGAAAACACTTTAAAATTAAACTTGAGAAAAGTAATTGTAGAATAATGTATCTTAGGAGTTACCTATGAAAATAAATGACTATATATTTACCTATAGAATAATGTGTTTAGAGTACAATAATCGGCCTAAGTATTGAGGTTAAAAAAGACAATCTCACCTCAGGAGTCATCTATAAAAGTAAAAACTGAAGGAGCTACTGGAGGTATCTGTAAGGGGATAGCTCTATTTCCACCCCTAAACTGCAAAGCAACACTCTAGAGCAGCCTAAGCCTGTGTTAAGGAACCACTCAGAGGCAATCACCCTTAAGCTAATGAATAGTCCCAGAAGCTAGTTTGAGATTCAAGTGGGGATATATCTACACATACTTGCTAGTATATATACTACACTAGATAGTCAGGCACACAGCACTATGGCAACTAACCTATAATCACAGAATGTCCTAGAACAACTAATAATAGGCATTGCACTGCATAACACAGACAGAAGAAGTCAGAAACAATAAAAGTGCGATACATGATCTGTCACTGGGCCATTAATAGAACAGCCTCTCAGAACTTACTAAGCACAACCCTAGATGTCCCTTTATAGCCTGTTCAAGTATTACTAAAGTAATACTTAAACACACTAGTATAGCTCCGATCACACTGATCTTGACACAAGGAATGTAAATCTAGTATATAATATAGAATATCCTTTCAAAAGCCTCATCCTAATCTCTGAGGATTCTCCTGGAGGTGAGTTGTATTATAATCACAGACTGTAATATATTTGAGAATTCTCCTGGAGTCTTGTGCCCAGTCACTCTTACAGCAGATTAGGATCCTTAAAAACAGAGCCTTGGACTATCTCAGTGGACAGCCACCTAATAGGTTGCCCTCTCTGTTATATCCAGCCCTCTGAGAAATTCTGCTCTCTAGATGTCGTTGCCTCCGAACACTCCCCAAGGCATAGCTGACGTCTTAGAATACCTGCAACACTATCTCCATGAGCTAATGGAGAGACAAAACATCTCTGAAAATATCATCAACACCACCCTGGTAGCCCTAACCACATAACTATAGCAGCTTACACAGCTAGTGGCTAATCTCCCTCCCTCTGCCCATACCAAACACATCTCCCCCGCCTGTACTATCTCCTCTAGTGTCTCTGCCCCCTGCTCTGACAGCAAGACGAATGCGTCCCAAGCTCTTCTCTTCTCTGGACTTCAGTGGAGAATATTACAATAGTCACACATTCCTGAACTCCTACTCCCTCTACATCCACCTGGCCCTAGAGCAATTCCACAACAAACAAAAGAGAATTCTCTGGGCTCTCACGTTCTTCAAAGGCAGTTGTGCTGCCAAGTAGTCTGAAAACGTATTCCATTAGGAAGCGAACACTGGCGTTTTCCCTATCCCAACATGGGAAGACTTTGAACAACAGTTCTGGGTCCACTTCTTCCCTGTTAATGCAGAAGCAGACATAATCAATGCTCTGGAAGATATCTCCTACCACCAAGAAGACTAGAAAGTGGATAACTATCTGGACAGCTTTTAGACCCTGGTCTCCGATGTAGGTTATATAGATCCCTGGATACTAGTGGTAAAGTTTCGATGCGGTCTCAGGTTGGGCATCCAGAACCAGATCGCCACTATGCCATATAAACAACTGGCCAATACTGACCCCAATGCATAATACAGAGCAGCACAGAGGATCGACCAGGTACACCTCACCAATGAAGCCTTTTAGTCCGTATTGTGCTCTGCCCCCTTCGCACTGCCCAAAACCACCTCTGCCCATCCTCTACCATTGTCCATGGTAAGATTACCCCCTGTTCTATCCCTTCTGGTCACTCTGAAACCTCCGCTGTCCACTCCATCTATGGGAGTCCCTATGGACGTCAATGCAACTAGGAAGACAAGATCCCTGCCTCCGCAAGAATGTTACCGATGCGGAGATGCAAATCACTTAGTCCAAGACTATCCTCACCACATGGATGTCCATCAGCTCGTCGTAGAACAATGGGAGGAGCTGATTGAAGATTTGTTGGTGTTAAAAAATATAGTTCCGATTGAAGAGTCTTGTCCTCTAGAGAAAGAAGAGGATTTTGCGTAATGCAGCCAGCAATAAGTGCACCCTGGTTACTAGTAAATAAGTTCACTGTATTGACTATAGAAGACCCCAATACAATTGATAGTGAACTAGTAGATGCACCACCCCTCATCCTCCTGGTCCCTACTCCACTCCATAAACCCAAGTGGGAGAGGGGACTGCCCAAGCTCCTCTCAATCAGTGTCTTGGATGCACAAGAAACCTTCTTGCTCCTGTCAGTGGAAATTGGAACTACAGACACAAGTGAACTCCACTCCATCAAAGCCCTCTTGGATAGCAGAGCAACTGGAAGCTTCATTGACTGGGATTTCATCTGTTCAAAAGAGATAAACACTTGAACTCTCTCGCTAACATCCCAGTCTTCAACATCAATGGTTCCCCTAACAAGGCAGGCCAGATTTCCAAGGTCGTAAATGTACTTCTCTACTACAAAACTCACTCTAAAAGGATGCTCTTAGCTGTCTCTAGCCTTAGAAAACAGAGTCTGATCCTGGGCTACAATTGGCTTAAGGACTACAACCCCAAGGTTGACTGGGAAAAGGAAGAAGTCAAAATGACCCGTTATCCATTCCAGTATAAAAGAGGATGTGCCCAGCGGAAGGAACAGACCCACCAGAAGAGGATTGAACTCTGGGCCCTCCGATCATGTTGTGACGGACCCACACCCCTGTTCCAAGAAGAACTAGATCTTGAAGAAACGCCTCCATAAATGTACAGCCCCAATTAGGAGCTTGGAGACTGACTGTTTCTTATATGTCTCTTCCTGAAGCTTACCCAGGCTGACCTCTGAGCCACTGCTATGACCTCCCAGTGTCTCATGGAAGGAGCTAGACACAGTAAGGAGACATTCGCCACTACCAGTCTACTGTTTGCCTATATCATGGAGTTCTGATCTGTGTTCACTAAAGAGGATTTCGACATACTGTCCAAGCACTGCAAATGGGATCACACTATCGAACTGATCCCTGGAGCAGAGCCTAAGTCGTTGAAAGTCTATCCCCTGTCCTTGCTAGAACAAGCTGAGTTGGATGCCTTCTTGGAGAAAAACCTGCATACTGGACAAATCTGACCTTCTAAATCTTCCATAGCAGCTCCTGTGTTCTTCATTAAGAAGAAAGATAGTTCACTCCAGCTGGTCCAAGACTACCATGTACTGAATGCCATAACCATGAAGAACAGATACTCCCTCCCACTCGTCTCCGAACTCGTTGTCCAGCTCTGCAGAGCCAAGTACTTCACAAAACTTGACATTCAATAGGGTTTCAACAATGTGCACATCAAGCCTGGAGATGAATGGAAAGCAGCCTTCTATACTAATTGTGGCCTCTTCGAACCCCTCATAATGTTCTTTGGAATGACCAATAGTCCTGTCACTTTCCAAACTATGATGAACGACATCTTCAGAACTCTTATAGCCGAGGGGATCATAGTGGTGTACTTGGATAACATTCTGATCTTTATGAAGATGGAAGAGGAGCACGAACGAGTAGTCTGGAGGGTCTTGGAAGTACTGGCAGAACACAAGTTATTCCTTTGCCTGGAGAAGTGTAAGTTCTATCAGAAGGAAATCGAATACCTTGGACTGGTCATTTTGGAAAACAAGGTTGCAATGGACCCAGTTAAAGTCACTGGAGTCTACGATTGGCCTACCCTAGAGAACCAAACTAATGTGCAGGCTTTCATAGGCTTTGTTAACTTCTACCATCGCTTCATCCGAGATTTCTTGACCATAGCCAGACCCCTCTTCAACCTCACTCATTCTGACCAGGCCTAGAACTGGAACACCAAAGAACAGAAAGCCTTCAAATGCCTCAAGATGGCAGTGACCACTGCTCTAGTCTTGGTATCACCTCAGGACTCAGAACCCTTCTATATCGAGGCTGACAGTTTAGACTTTGCCTCTGGAGTAGTTCTTTCTCAGCAACTACCCAGAGAAGAGAAATGGTACCCGGTGGCCTTCTATAGCAAATCCCTATTTCCAGTGGAACGGAATTATGAGATCCATAACAAGGAGATGCTCGCTATTATCCGTGCACTGGAGGAATAGAGGCATTTCTTGAAAGGAGTCTGGCACCCAGTAGAGATCTGGACGGACCGCAAGAACCTGGAATACTTCATAATAGCTAAGAAACTCAACCGTTGCCAGGCTCATTGGTCCCTGTGCTTAGTCTACTTCAACTTCAAGTTGATCCACTACCCAGGATGTTCTATAGGGAAGCCAGATATGTTATCACAGAGACTGGACCATAGCAAGAGAGCCTCTGACAACAAAGACGTGATCCTCCTACAACTGGAGCTCTTGGCAATCCAAGCTCTCGAAGAAGTTCAGTTGGAAGGACCAGAGAAAGACATCCTTAAAGAAATTCATCAAGGGAACCAGAAAGGCGACCAGGAAGAGCCAGTGGCAAAAACAGCAAGAGAACTCCAGCAAGCATCTAGTAAGATAATTTGTTCCACAGAATAGTCGGAAGATGAAGAAGTACTCCAGTTCAGAGACAAGATCTATGTTCCCCGGAATACGGACTTATAAAGGCAAGTGGTCTCCCTATGCCATGACACAAAGGTTGCTGGACACCCCAGACGCTAGAAAACACTAGAGTTACTCTCTAGGGATTACTGGTGGCCTCAAATGTCTAGGTACATTGAACAGTACGTCAGCATCTGTGACCTCTGCCTCAGAATGAAACTGATAAGGCAGGCACTGGTAGGTAAATTGCACCCTCTCTGGATCCCGGACTCGCAATGGGATACGCTTAGTATGGATTTTATTGTGGAACTTCCCCTCTCCTCCAGGCACAATACAGTAATGACAGTGGTAGATTCAGTGTCAAAACAAGCATACTTCATTCCAATGCACACGATGGTGATGGCGGAAAAAGCAGCCAGGCTCTTCCTGTATCAAGTCTGGAAACTCCACAGCCTTCCAACATGCATAGTCCCAGACCGCGGACCCCAGTTTATAGTTCATTTCACCAGAAAACTTTACTATCTGCTAGGAATAAAGTTGGCGTCTTCTATAGCCTGGCATCCTCAAACTAATGGACAGATGGAGTATGTCAACCAGGAGTTAGACTAGTACCTCTGGCTCTTTGTGAACAAGTAGCAAGATGATTGGTATGATCTCTTACCCCTGGCAGAGTTCCAGCATAATAATCATGCCCACTCCACTACTTAACAGCCTCCATTCCTGCTCAATACTAAAAGACTTCCTCATATGGGCTTCGAACCCCGACAGAACCCCCTGGTCTGGAGACAGTTAATAAATTCATGGAGAGGATAAGAACAGTAATTGAAGAAGCAAAATCTGCGATCCGCAAGGTATAGGACGACATGAAAAGATACTATGACCGACGAAGAACTCTGGCTCTGGTGTTCAACCCCAGTGATAAGGTCTTCTATGACGCATTGAACATCCAGACTACATGCCCTTTGCAGAAGCTCTCACATCAACGACTTGGCCCCTTCGTAGTAGAACAGTAAATTGGACCTATGGCCTATCGCTTAAAACTGCCACACTGGATAAAACAACTTCACCCAGTGTTCAACATAGTAAAGCTTACTCCGGCTCCAGATGACCTGATTACAGGACAGAAAACAACAGATCACCCACTGCCCATAATCATTGATGGCGAAGCAGAGTGGGAAGTAGAGGAGATACTTGATAGTCGTTGGTACTGGAAAAGATTCTAGTATCTTATTAAGTGGAAAGGATACAGCTGTGAACATAATTCCTGGGAGTCTGCCTCTGAAGTCTCTGCTCCAAAACTGACAGCGGAGTTCCACCACAAACACCCTGATGCTCTAAGACACATCTGGTATGTGGAGTTTGACAACATTTTTCACTCTAAGTCCATTGCTCCAAGACATAGCAATCTTGAAGGGGGGGTGAATATAAGAAAACAGCTCTATTTCCACCCTGGAACCACATAATGATCTCCAGAGCAACTTAAGCCTGTTCAAGTATTACTAAAGTAATACTTAAATACACTAGTATAGCTCTAATCACACTGACCCTGACACAAAGAATGTAAACCTAGTATATAATATAGAATATCCCTTCAGGAGCCTCATCCTAATCTCTGAGAATTCTCCTAGAGATGAGTTATATCATAATCACAGACTGTAATATATCTGAGGATTCTCCTGGAGTCTTGTGCCTAGTTGCTCTTACAGCCGTCCAATAGGTTGCCTTCCCCTGCCATACCCAGCCCTCCAAAAAATCCGCTCTCTAGATGTCATTGCCCTTGGATATCCCCTAAGGCGTTTTGTCCCCTCCACACTGCCCAAAACCATCTCCACCTGACCCTTACCTTTGTCTGTGGCAAGATTGCCTCCCATTCTGCCTCTTCTGGTCACTCTAAAACCTCTGCTGCCCACTCTATCTATGGGAATTCCTATAGACGTCGATGCGACTAGGAAGACAAGATCTCTGCCTCTGCGAGGATGTTACCAATACAGAGACACAAATCACTTAGTCCGAGACTGTTCTCATCACATAGACATCTGTCAGTTTACCACAGAATAACAGGAGGAGCTGATTGAAGATTTATTAGCATTGAAAGATGTAGTTCCGATTGAAGAGTCTTATCCCCCAGAAAAGGAAGAGGATTTTGCATAGTGTGACCAGCAATAAGTATATCCCGGTTGCCAGTAAATAAGTTCACTGTATTGACTATAGAAAACCCCAATACAATTGACAGTGAACTAGTAGATGCACCATCTCTCACCCCCCTGGTCTTAGCTCCACTCTGTAAACCCAAGTGGGAGAGGAGACTGCCCAAGCTCCTCTCAATCAGTGCCTTGGATACACAAGAAACTTCCTTACTCCTGTCAGTGAAAATCAGAACTATGGACACAAGTGAACTCCACTCCGTCAAAGCCTTTTTGGACAGTGGAGTAACTAGAAGCTTCATTGACAGGGACTTTGTCTGTTCAAAAGGAATAAACACTTAGACCCTCTCACACAACATTCCAGTTTTCAATGTCGATAGTTCCTCCAACAAGATAGGATAGATCTCTGAGGTTGTAAACATGCTTCTCTATTACAAGACTCACTCCGAAAGAATACTTTTGGCCGTCTCCAGACTTGGGAAACAGAGTCTGATCCTAGGCTACAACTGGCTCAAGGACCACAACTCCAAGGTTGACTGGGAAAAAGGAAAAGTCGAAATGATCCGTTGTCCTCTCCAGTATAAAGAAAGATGCATTCTATGGAAGAAACAGACCCACCAGAAGAGGACTGAACTCCGAGCCCTTCAATTATGTCATGATGGACCCATGCCTCTTTTCCAAAAAGAGCTAGAGCTCGAAGAAACGCCTTCGCAAACATGTAGCCCTGACTGGGGGCTCAGAGACTGATTGTTCCTTACACATATTTTCCTGGAGCTTACTGAGGTCGACTTCTAAGCCACAGCTATAACCTCCCAATGTCTCGCAAAGGAAGCCAGATGCAGTAAGGAGACACTTGCTGCTACCACTCCATTGCCCACCTATATCACAGAGTTCCAATCTGTGTTTGCTAAGAAGGACTTTGACATACTGCCAGAGCACTGCAAATGGGATCACGCTATTAAACTGATCCCTGGAGCAGAACCTAAGTCATCGAAAGTCTATTCCTTATCTCCATTGGAACAGGCTAAGCTAAACGCTTTCTTAGAGGAAAACTTGTGTACTGGATAAATCTGACCTTTCAAATCTCCTATAGCAGCCCCTGTGTTCTTCATTAAGAAAAAAGATAGTTTGCTCTAGCTGGTCCAAGACTATCGTGTGCTGAACACTGTAACCATCAAGAACAAATACCCCATCCCCCTCATCTCTGAACTTGTCTTCCAGCTCTGCAAAGCCAAGTACTTCATAAAACTTGATGTCCAATGGGGTTTCAACAATGTATGCATCAAGCCTAGAGATAAATGGAAGGCAGCCTTCCACACCAATCACAGCCTCTTTGAACCCCTCGTGATGTTCTTTGGAGTGACCAACAGCCCTGCTACCTCTCAAACTATGATGAACGACATTTTCAGAACCCTCATAGCTGAAGAGATCATAGTAGTATACTTGGACGATATTCTGATCTTTACAAGGATAGAAGAGGAGCACAAATGAGCAGTCTGGAAGGTCTTGGAAGTACTGGCAGAACACAAGTTATTCTTTTGCCCAAAGAAATGTGAGTTCTATCAGAAGGAAATTGAATACCTTGGACTGGTCATCTTGGAAAATAAGATTGCGATGGACCCAGTTAAAGTCACTGGAATCCGTGATTAGCCCATTCCAGAGAACCAGACTAATATGCAGGCTTTCATAGGCTTTGTCAACTTCTACCATCACTTTATCCAAGATTTCTCAACCATAGCCAGACCTCTCTTTGACCTCACGCGTTCTGACTGAGCTTGGAACTGGGATACCAAAGAATAGGAAGCCTTTGAATGTCTTAAGATAGTGGTGACCACTGCTCTGGTCTTGGTATCACCCCAGGACTCAGAACCCTTTCATATTGAGGCTGACAGTTCAGACTTTGCCTCTGGAGCTGTCCTTTCTCAGCAACTACCTGGAGAAGAGAAGTGGTACCTAGTGGTCTTTTACAGCAAGTCCCTGTCTCTGGTGGAGTACAATTACGAGATTCACGACAAGGAGATGCTCACTATCATCCATGCACTGGAAGAGTGGAGGTATTTCTTAGAGGGAGCCCAATATCCAGTAAAGGTCTGGACAGACTACAAGAACCTAGAGTACTTTATGACAGCTAAGAAACTCAACTATCGCCAGGCTTGCTGGTCCCTGTACTTAGTCTGCTTCGACTTCAAGTTGATCTACTGTCTAGGACATTACATAGGGAAGCCTGACATGTTATCACGGAGGCCAGACCATGGCAAGAGAGCCTCCAGTAACAAAGATGTAGTCCTTCTACAACCAGAGCTCTTGGTAATCCGAGCTCTCAAAGGAGTCCAGATGGAGGGACTGGAGCAAGACATCCTAAGAGAAATTTGTCAAGGGAACCAGAGAGGTGTCACAAACTTCATTTGGCCATATCTCCATCAATTCTCCATCGATTCTCACGGTCTCAATGGCTACAGAAAGCCCTTAAAAAGACCTTTCGATCGATACCAGTCACGTCTCGAGGCAATCAGTAATGGCCGAGATATTAGGAAGATCAACTGGTAACCACCATGGTACCGTTTATTAAATCGCCAATATCTCGGAAACCGCCACGATCTAAGCTTCGCTTTTAGGCATCAGAGAAGCCCTCTTCATACTGCTCA
>Ga0153962_1000382_pt1 | contig 10281 bp, 6 predicted proteins | sample TSFL046MetaG_FD_106657 | JGI IMG/M metagenome (GOLD analysis project Ga0153962, IMG submission 106657) | Attine ant fungus gardens microbial communities from Florida, USA - TSFL046 MetaG | ecosystem: Host-associated > Fungi > Mycelium > Unclassified | place: USA: Florida, Withalacochee...
GGCGTATGTAGCGGTGGTCACAGCCGCTACTCTGCTACTCGAGCTAGATGCTCAAGTCCACGACTAGGCGTCTAGAGGAAAGTTTCTGGGGGGCCGAGCTCGTCTCTCGAGCTGGTTATTCCTTTTATTAAGGTGCAGAATGTCACTTAGTTTGCCTAAAGATTTGTACGGCGTAACAGCATCACAGACCATATGGATCCCTCTAATAACTTCCTATCCTGGAATGCCCATGGAATTCAATTTCTATGGACTTCATAGAGAAACTCCCTTCCTCTTCAGGCTTTGACACCATCCTCATTATAGTGGATTGCCTATCGAAACAAGCCATATTCATCCCCACTCACAACACCATCACTTCAGCAGAACTAGCACGCCTTTTCGTGATTCACGTCTTTTCAAAGCACGGAGTCCCATCTCATGTTACGTCCGATTGCGGCTCAGAATTTGTCTCTCATTTCTTCTGGTCTCTAGGTACCGCCCTAGACATGAGACTTCACTTTACCAGCAGATACCATCCGGAGGCAAATGGTCAAGCAGAACGGACTAATCAGACATTGGAACAGTACCTCTGTGTATATTGCAATTACCAACAGGACAACTGGTCTGAACTGTTACCTCTGGCAGAATTTGCTTACAACAATGTTCCTAGTACTACCACTGGTATCTTCTCTTTTTTTGCCAACAAAGGTTATCATTCTAACCTTAGTGTGCACCCAGAGCGAGATATAGCCTCTTCCTGTGCCCGTGACTTCGTACTTAACCTTGACAAGTTGCAAGACACACTCAAAAAGGAAATCACCAAAGCCCAGAGACAATATTGACCCTCCGCTGACTCACATCAACAACAACCACCGGACTTCCAAGTAGGACAATCAGTATTTGTCAGGTCACAGTATTTTCGGACAACTCGCCCATCGAAGAAACTCTCCAAAAAGTATCTTGGACCATATGAAATAATGGCCCAGCCCAGTCTGCAGTCCTTTACACTCCGCCTTCCTGAAACCATGAGGGCCGTCCATCCTGTGTTTCGTGTCTCTATGCTCGAACCATCCACACCCAACACTTTCCAGCAATGCTCCGAACCTCCACCAGCACCAGTAATCATTGACAGAGAACCAGAATACGAGATCTCCAAGATAGTCGACTCCAAGATTGACCGCTGAAGGGCATGCAAACTGCTCTATAAAGTTATATGGCTAGGATACAAAAATACCAATAACGACTCCGAATGGTTACCAGCAACAGAACTAGAACACGCTAAAGAATTACTGAATGATTTTCATATCAAGTATCCGTCTAAACCAGGACCATTACGACCCTAAATTACCCCAATTTCATTTCCTCAACCCCGATCTCTGCATTCACTCTGCTTCAAAAATATATATATATATATATATTATTGAGTAATTGTACACATCCCGAAGTGCAGTTTTCTTTGCACTGACTTGCTTGTATTCCGCTCCACAGTTTCCGTTTGCAATCTAATACTTGTATTCAAAAGCAGTCTCTGTTGCAAAGCTTAGGTACTTGTATTGCTCTGCAGTTTACCTTGCGATTATCAATTACTTGTATTTTTTTCATCAATTATCACTACTCACATCCATTTCCCACTCACAGGAAAAAGCAAATGAATTTCAACATAATCAAAGTAAAAAACTACAAAATTCCAGTACCGATAGAGAAAGCAACAGGAGAGAAACTACCGCCTCCTTCTTCCACACCCTCCATTTCATTATCTTCTTCTTGTATCACCATTCCATTTTCATCTTCCTCCCTTCTGTCTATCTTTTTCTCTCTCCATTTTTCTTTCTCCCTATATTCCTGTACTTCTGTATCCTCTCCCTCTGACTCCAGCCACGAAATCAACTTCTCATCAGAGTCATGGCTCTCAATGCCAGCCAACTTCTCCAGTGCATTCGCAGCCCTTCGGACTTGGACAACTAATTCGTCTACCTTCCCCAACTTCTCCAACACCTGTTCCTTCCACTCTGCGTCTGTCTGTTGCTTCATCTTTCTCGCCTGTGCCCTTCTCGCCGTCTCATCTTTTGCCTTCCTCCATGCTCTGTCCACATCGAAAGGTTTGCAAGCTGCCTTTGCCCTGGCACAGGGAGCACATAACGTGTCATTTCTAAGAGTTAAATTAACCAACGATCCTACTTCAAAAAAAATACAACACTTATGGAAGGTCTTGTGGCAAACACAAAATGCCAAAGTTGGCACACCTCTCGCAAGGATTCTCTCCGCCCATTGGTTCAATTCCTAACTCCTTCGCTATTTCTTCCCTCGCTCGACGTTGTTCCGAAGTCTCCTTAGGAAGATAACGGACCCGTTGTCTTTTTGTCAGAGGGGGGAGGTCGATCAGATTCATCTCCTCATTGGATGGAGGAGACGCCAACGGTTCCAGATTCATCTTCTTTAACCAATTTTTTCTCTGCACTTGTACAACCGCCACCTGTCGATCTGCTTTCTGATGGAAGGCATCGTCTGCCTCTTTCTGTCTCCACCGTTCCTCCTCTGCTTTCATCTGTCTCTCCGTTTCCTCTTTCTGTTGTCTCTCTTCCTTAGCTTGCCTTCTCAATTCCTCCTCCTGTTTTTTTTTCTCTGCCGCCCTCGCTTCTTTGCTTGCTCTCCGCTCCACCCATTGATGAGCCTCTTCCTCCTGGATTTTTGCCTCGGCCTCCTGTCTTCTTTTCTTGAGTTCCTGCTTGTACTTTTCATCATCGGAATCCGACATCAAAGCAGAATTGATAGTGAATTGGGACGATATTGTGATTAAAGATCAAGAGAGAAAAATTCACGGAGCTGGTTTTTAACCTTCAGATTAGGTGATAATTATATTGCTTATCCATCAGGGCTTCGAGGGCTCAGCCTTAAGAGAGAGATACTGTCATATTCCGGAAATATGATAATTATGTAATTCTTTCTCCTAATAATTCTCCTAAAATTAATAATAGTAGGATAGCATTATAGACTACTCTCCTCCTATTCTGCACTTCCTATAAGTACTAAGTAGTTACAGTGTATTTCCTTAGTCTGTAAATTAACGTCAATTAGTCCTAATCGCATCTCATCCTCTCCAACTCCTCAACTTAAATGGTTAGGACCTCTGTCTTGACGACTTCCACTACTCCGAAATACGCGACCACCTCACGACCGGAGACCAGGGTGCAACACATAAGTTGAAGCCAAGGTCGTTCTACAAGTCATTCTCCACTCCAATGTCCTTGACAGTCCGCCGGAGTCTTCTTTCTGGTATTGCGATCCCTGTTAAGTAATATCTATTCTCCGAGATAGTATAGTACATCATTCCGGAGTATAACTCTATTATTATCCTGTTCCTTCACACTCCGTTTGTCCGTCCTTGACACACAGGCAAATTCCCATTTTTCATTAATCTGGATTGTTATTCTAATACAGACAAAAAAGTTGAAAGGTCAAAAGGAAATACACCATCAGTGGACACATTCCTAGAAGTTATGAAGTGAACAAAAAAAGAAGTGAAAATGGCACTAGAAAAGACCAACAAAGTGATAGAGTGAAAGTTAAATGTTGGAAAGAAGACTGAAATAGACTTTCAGAAAGGAGATCTAGTATGGATTGATGGATTTCACTATAATGATAGACGTCCTTCAAAGAAACTATTGTTCAAAAGAGTAGGACTCTTCTCTATTATTTGAAAGATTAGAAATATAGCATATAGACTGAAAATCCCCAACACTTGGAGAAATATATACCTAGTCATCAATAGATCAGCCCTAAAACTATACTTTAGACCTATCTTGGAACAACAAGCAAAGAAGTCAAACATGATCTTGACACTAAGTTCAGAACAGAAAAGAATTCAAGAAGTAAAGAAAATTTTGGATTCACAATAGAGAGGTAAATAACTGCAGTATCTAGTAAAATAGAGGGGCCAACTGTTAGAAGAGATGACTTGGGGAGATTGTTATAATATTATACAAGAAGCACCTCAAGCTTACCAAGACTACCACCAAAAACATCCAGATACTCCCAAAATGCCCTCAATTAGAATTCTGGAAAAGACTTATAGTGACATCACAAGAACACAATCCTAAAAGAGGGATAATATAATGATTTCTACTATTTATTTCTATCTTGTACATAACACATGTTTGTACATGTATATATGGTAGGCCCTTGTAGCATAGTATTTCTTAGTCTTAACCTGGTTATATATATCCTGAAATCCCTAACACATGATTTAAGATTATAACAGACCTCTTGATCCTTGACTCTCAACTGGCTGGCTATTAGAGCAAAACTTTTATGACAATTGCAGCAAAAATGTCCAGGTAAGTCATAGAATAGAATAGTTTGATGTTGATCTCTCTCTCTCTCTCTCTCTAGCTATACATAATATATATGTTTTTGCTATTATAATAGTATCTATGAGACAAAAGAAATATTAGTATCTCAAGACTGGTCCATGTACAAGAGGACAGTCAAAACTGCAAAACAAACATACTTTGACAAAAAGATCCAAGAGATTGCTCTGCTTAAAAATAACAGCAAAAGATATACAGGTACATCCTCAGATTTATATATAAAGATCAATGTACTAGTATCTACCTAGTAGAGGAACAATTTGGAGCCTATGTATCACTAAAGGAATGACAAGGATATAAGAGTGATAAGTGGAGCTGAGTGTTAAATTAAATTAATTATACTATGTATTACTATAGAATAATATACAAGTTGTGCTCACATAAGTGTACTTACTTCTTTGTCTCAACTACCACATCACAAGAACCTCTCTGCTTCTCTTGAGATCTCTCTTTTCTATCAGGCTGTCTATCTGTTGGATAACCCAGTAAGTGGGCTATCATTTGTCCCTACTATAATTGCTGCTCTCCATCCTTCTAACACTGAGAGCAGTGAGCAGAATGATGACAAGACAAATAACTTAGATGATATCATACTTCATCAAAAAAAGGCCCTGGAACCTTATGAATTGGATGAAGGAAAGAAAACTACCTGCTACTGAAGCTATCTAGTTCAATAGATGGCCATACACTGATCTAGACAACCTATAGAGTGCTTTACACTCCTCCTACAAAAGACATCCTCCAAGAAATATTAAGTGTCCCCAAATGGCTTCCTTTTTCCATCACTGAACTCTGTAATGCTCTACAGCAATGCTACAGCAGATCTACCCCTGGACCTGATCATCTATTGTAGTAATACCTAAAAATCATTCTCTATAATCCTAAGGGTACCAGTAATATTGTCAATGTTGCTAACTCATGCATCAGACTTAGACACTGGTCTAAGCACTTTAAAAACTTGATGTTAATCATCATCCCCAAACCCAACAGAACAAACTACAACTTACTAAAATTGTTCTATCCTATTGTACTACTGAATACCTTGGGCAAGCTAATAGAGAAAATGATTAGTAACTGGCTTCAGGTTCTTTCCATCTCTTCAGAATTCTTACACTCACACTAGCTAGAAGGTATCAAGCAACATTCCTCTACTAATGCTAGAGTGTTCCTAATGCATATCATCCAAGTGTTGGGGAATCAAGCCAGCACTGTAATCTGGTGGAAGCTTCTGGAATATTTCATTAGTATATAAGTTTGTAATTAGTTATATCTACTCATTGGTTTGCAACAGAATATGCTTTATTCCAAGTCAAACCAACATATGACTAGGTTTCTATGATACCAAGTGGATTAGGTCAAAGGCTTAAGAACAAGTATTCTTACCTTTGATTGAGCTTAGTTCTTCCCATCACTCAACTATCACTTACTTCTCTTGACTCTAGCCAAAGCTAAATTGGATAACAACATTGTAGGCTTTTTCTCAAATTACCTTATAGGTAGGTATATGCAATATATCTGGAACAACTTTACCTCCCCCTCCTTCCAAACCAATATTAGAGTTGAACAAAGATCATTCCTCTTACCCATCCTCTTAGCCTTATACCTTACTCCTGTACTCAGAATTTGGGAAAAGAGGATAAACAACCTAAGCATTCCAATCCTAGCCTCTATACTGTCTTTTATTGATAATGACCTATTTGTCTCCCAAGAGAAAAACTTTGAGAAAACCAATACCAATTTATTCTTATGCTTCAATATGTTTGCCCTGATCCTCTATGACTTTGCCCTAGTAGTTGACTACTCTAAATCAGAAGTCTTTCACTTTACTTGAGCCACAAAAAATACTAATTCACTTCACTCAATCTTTTCCTACTTGGTGGACCAGCCTTTAAATACTACTCTCATTTCTATGCTAATAGAGCCATGTCCACAGTAAAAAGCATGAGAATGCTGGGCAACTCTAATCATGTGTAAGAACTGAGCAGTAAGCACTTAATCTTTCTCCTTATCTGAGTTGACAAGAAGAACTTGATGGAGTTCTTGTTAGATTCACTGAACTACTTATACACAATACTAGCCCTAACCCTAACATATATCTCATACATCCCAATATAACTAAACTAAAAGAAAAGAAAAAGAAAAAGAAAAATAAATACTAACTTAGCTGTTTTGCCAAGTTATAACATTGTAAACTATCCCCAACACAAAAATACCTTTTGTATGGAATGAGTATTCTCCCCATTGCCACATATGGCTTCTAATTGTGGTATTTCAAAGGTACACCAATCCACTACCCTCTCAAAGACCTCAAAAAAATACAACACAGAGCTACTGTATAGATCATAGGAGCATTCCATACTCTCCCACATAGTGTTTTGGATCTAGAATAGAATTACCACTACTATCAACCATGGAGCAACAACAAATGGTTGATTCAGGAATTAATGAATAAGGATAACATGATGGGAAAACAAGATGGAATCAATGACAAAAGTTATTTATAACTTTCAGATAAATGAAGAACTCTTGAACTTCAATAAAAGACATTAGACTCATAGGAGAAATATTGGACAAACCTTGAACAAAGATATAAACATTAGTAGTATATTTATAAACTTACTACTAAAAGGAGAACTACTGAACTCAGCTATCTAAAAATATTGACTCAGGTAGTTACTCCTAGTCACTCTGTAGTTTATAGATAGTAGCTACTTGTAACACCAGTAGATAGTATAAATAAAGTCCAGAAAGGAAAAGAACAACAAGTTTTCTCTTTTTGTGGTTCTTATGTAAACATCCTTACTCTTGTAACCCTGTACAAGGTTTTCATCCAGGCCTCTGGCCTGGCTTGTGAAGTTTGTGTTGAAGTCAGTCTGCTATGCTTCCATCCTATAACAGTCTATGGAATAGCAAATAGTGTTGTCTGAAAGGTCACTATGCTCCCTTCCTCCAACAGTCTATGAGGATTTTCTTTCTAACTCATTTCTTTATCTCTCAAATCATAAGAAAAATCAATCTCAAGTCCATTGTCATATACATATACAATCTATAATCTAATGCTATTAAATACTTCTTTATATACTATATTAAGTATCCTTCTACTCTCTTGGCTCTGTTCTGGAAAAAGTACTAAGATCCCTACATACTCCACTGACTATCCTTGAGACTTGTTGATAGTCATAGCAAAGGCCAGCCTGACTAGAAATTGAAGTCTCTTGAGTGGCACAGGCAATGTCTCTGCATTAGGTGACAACCTGATCCTTAGAATCAACATCACCTTGTCTTTAAATCTCTTGTCCTTGCTGATAATCCTGCACTAGAGCACCTTTCTTCTTATATTCAACACCACCATTCTTGTTCCATTACAAAGTCCTTCTCCTAGATCCAAGTTCCTCAATAAAATAACTGGAGAGCCAACCTTGAGACAAAGCAAAGCAAAAGGCAATCCACTAGCATTGAAGAAACTCTGCAGGATAAGCATAGTGCATTCCATTTTCTTCAGATACAAGGTCTACACTTCTTAGTATATAGACCTCTATATTTGGGTTGAACTATTAAAGAATGGCCTTATTGATATTATGGACTTGATCATCCTCCAAGAGTACAAGCAGTACCACATTGACTGGGGAATATCTATGGGGAGAATAAACACCCTGTAGATCAGTTAAAGCTAGGAAAAAAGAGTAAGAGAGCAAAAAGTTGGAAACACACCTATAAAGATGAAAATATAGCTGTAGAAGATAAACAGTTGATTTCTGGACCTAGCCATACATACCAGAATGAGGTTCCTACTGTTCCTAATACTATTCCTCCCAACAACTACCCAAATCTAGCCCCAAGAGACAATGAGGATCATTCAATAGATATTAAAGGAGATCTTGTACATCTATGCCATGAAGGGAGTACAACTGTTCAATGATCTCATTAAATTTGCACACTTACCTAATAACACAGAAACTAATGAGTTAACACTCAAACATGAGCCCGACCTTACTAAGGTCTGAGAATGGCAATATAAGGACATCACTAGGATAAAAGATCAAGATATTCAAAAGGATTTCAAACATGCCTGCTAAGAAGAATTAAAAGCTTTATGGTGAAGAGGGACATTTGAAGAGGTGGAGAGATGTTGTTATGCTACAAGCAAACTTTCCACAGAAGATAACATTTGATATGCTTTATAACAATGGATTCTTAATTAGAATTCACTCTAGAACCCTTTCTATAATCCTTAGATTGTAATACTATATAATAAAGACATTGAGCCAGTAATAATCGACCTAGAGCTTGTGCTAATACCTCGAGAGGCAATTAGGATGAACTGGCATCAGGTTACTAAAAAAGTTACTAAGAGACTATGCTCTAGATCTACCTTTGGATGGGCTAACTTAAAAGGATGGCAGACTTATACTCTAAAACCAGTATTACTCAGACAATGAACTTAGACTAATAGACTTTGTGCTTGTAAATAAGCATTGATGGCATCAGATCAATTATATTTAGATAAATGACCTCTAGGACGTGACTTGGAGATATTAGACATTTATAGGAACTTGTTAACTGTTTAACAGGTAATCAACAAAGTCCAAATTACAAAGCAGCATTAAGAGTATAATGGGAGAAGACAGAAGAATATTCTAAAAGGAAATGGTGTCATGCCAGATAGTTGTTCAAGTAATAAAAGTGACATTTTTTACCATAACAACGAGAATAACTAGCTTGAGAGACGAGTTCGGCCCCTAGAGATATCATTAGATGCCTAGTTGTGGACTTGAGCATACCACTTGAGTAGCAGAGTAGTGGCTGTGACCACCACTACAGAAACCTCATAGAGATTGTCTAGAGAATTTCATAACTGATCTATAACAGAACTCCCCTCTAGAGTGCTCTTGAGAGCAGAAAGGACCTTAGAAGATGTTCTCTAACAGAATGATGTCATATCTCAGCAGCAGTCACTTATTTATAATGTCTAGATTACCATCAGAGCAGGGCCATCATCGCTGATGGCTAATTATAGCAAGAACTAGCAAGACAAGTCCTCTCGAGGACTATATCGCAAACCTAACAGAAGAAAACTGAGACTCGAAGATGCGATAAAGTATAGAGGAGTAGTAGAAGGACTAGAGAGGTCAGAAAGAGAGGTCAGATAGAGAGATAAAAAAAAGGTGTTTGATGAAGATAACATGCTTGAGAGCAAGATGACTCAAGATTGCCGCCTCTCTCTATGGCCCATCAAAAGGCTTGAGAGCTATATATTGTTTAGAGAAGAACCCTAGGAGTAGGATTAGAGGAGTGGAGAGTGGTAGCCAAGTGATTGGGAGAGGTGCCATCTCATCATTTCCCTCTTACTATCTTTGGGAATTTGGAAGTTTTCTTTGTTTCTTTTCTTTTGTTATATCATTGCTTTGTAATCCTAATAAAATACTCTAGGGCACAGAAGGGACAAAAGGATACTCTTCCCCCCCATTATCTTTTCCTCTGTTGCTCTAGAGCTAAAAGGCTATCTGAGTAATTTGAGGTTTTTCTTTTGTGTCTACTTTATGAAAACTCTATAAAACTTTCCTCAAAGGGAGACTCAAGCCTCAATAGACCCAGGCATTTGCTTATGCTAGAAGCTAACCACTTGCTACATGTCATTGGAGTCGGCTTTCAGTTGTACGGTCAGCTGAAGAAGAGCCCATACAACAGCATAGAAGTTCTAGGTAGTACTGCTATATCGACAGCGAGCTAGGCTACTAGACTAGGTAAGGGTAGTAATATCACAGTGCGAGATGAATACATGCCTTAGGGATCCTATTACAGTAAGAGTTCACTCGAGTGGATACTAAAAACAGTTCTTTTCTTTTTAGGTTTCTATTTGATATGTTTTGGTTATTCTTTGGACTTTTACCTTCAGTAAGCTCTCTATTATTTGATTTATCTCCCCAGTGCCTAC
>Ga0153962_1000384_pt1 | contig 10259 bp, 9 predicted proteins | sample TSFL046MetaG_FD_106657 | JGI IMG/M metagenome (GOLD analysis project Ga0153962, IMG submission 106657) | Attine ant fungus gardens microbial communities from Florida, USA - TSFL046 MetaG | ecosystem: Host-associated > Fungi > Mycelium > Unclassified | place: USA: Florida, Withalacochee...
GTGTAATGGGCGGTTACCACCAGCGTCACCAGCAGATACATGCTCACCAGCGCCGGGCGGCGAAACAGCATGGGCACGCTGCTCAGCGAGCCGGTATGTTCGCTCGGCAGACGCGGCAGAATGCGCGCCAGCAATACCATCAGCACCAGCGCCGAGGCGCCAATCATGCCGAAGGTGGTGCGCCAGCCCAAATATTGTCCCACCACGCGGCCAATCGGCACGCCCAGCACCATCGCCAGCGCGGTACCGGTTGCCAGCATGCTTAGTGCCTGGGTCTTTTTACCGGCGGGAGCGACGCGAATCGCCAGCGAGGCGGTAATTGACCAAAACACCGCGTGCGCCAGCGCGATCCCGATGCGCGACACTACCAGCGAGGCGAAGCTCCAGGCGAAGGTGGACAGGGCATGACTCACGATAAAGATCAGGAACAGCACCGACAGCAGGATACGTCGCTCGATATTGCGCGTCAGCAGCATCAGCGGCAGCGAAAGCAGCGCCACGACCCAGGCATAAATCGTGAGCATAATGCCCACGTCGGCGCTTTTCATGCTGAAGCTGGCGCCGATGTCGGACAGCAAACCGACGGGGACAAATTCGGTGGTATTGAAAACAAAGGCGGCGATAGCCAGCAGCACCACGCGTAGCCAGGCCGTTTTACGGGATACAGTAGTTGATTGCATGAAAATAAAATCAGTCAGAGCAGCGGTAAAAAGATGCGGTTTTCACATCCACGAAAGTGACTTACGTCACAAATTATTGACCATTGTGAGGGAATTGCACGGTAAGGGGAACGGTGAAACGCAGTTTTATTTCTGAAAGTTTTTTATCGCCCGGTGCGCGGGCGATAAACAAGGGTTATCAACGCGGCGTTTTGCCCGGCATCATGCGTTTCAACGTGTTGTCCTTAAGAAAATAGTGATGAAACAGCGCGGCCACGGCATGCAGGCCTATCAGCCAGTATCCCAGCGGGGCCAGCGTTTCATGCCAGTCGATCAGGCTGTCGGAAAGATCGAAGTTGGGTTCGCTCGCCACCGGCATCGGTATGCCGAATAGCCACCAGTCGCGCCCGCGCAGATAGCGCGAAGTGAGGCCCAGAATCGGCAGGGTGATAAACAGCGCATAGATCAGCGTATGGACCAGATGCGCAAGGCCGGTTTGCCAGCGGGCAAGGGGCGGCGTGATGACCGGCGTGCGATGGCGCGTGCGCAAAAACAGACGCGCCACCATCAGCAGCAGAACGGTAAAGCCTGCGCTGAAGTGGGTAATAATCATCGCATAGCCCTGCCATGAGCCGCGCTGGGCAAAACCGCGCAGCTCGATAGTGGCGTAAGCCAGCGCCACCAGCAGAAAGGTCAGCCAGTGAAGGGCAATTTGAGAAGCGGCATATTTTTCGCGCATAGTCTGCTCTGATATCAGGTAGAAGAGCTTTACCTTACTGGAAAGAGAAGCAAAATCTTAACAAACTGGCGCAACGGCGCAAACCTGTGCTGACCTGCGCAGCGAGGCCAGCATAATCAGAGTCAGGCGATATGCTTTAGTGCCACGCTATTCTGAGCCTTCAGATTTTTTTTTACCGGTAGCGGGCAGCATGCCTCGCATCCCAGCGATCCCGGATAATACTTGCGCGCCTGCTGAATAGCAGCATTGGCCGTGTAAAAGGTGCCAAGAAACAGGCGGGCTTCAAGCGAGGGCAGATACTGACAGCCAGCGGCATGCACCACGTGATTATCGTTGTAGCCAGAAATTTTAGAAACGTAGTAGTAATGGCCCATTGGGACATCCTCATTGCTGTAAAAAAAATACATTTATTGTTGGAGTGAGAGGGATTATAGCGAGGATTGCCGACTTTGTTTTTTTTGGCCCTGATTAGTAAGCAGGCTTAGGGTTAGCGGGCAAAAAAAAGGACGCGTCCGCGTCCTTGCTGTGGTGCGCTGTGCGGCGTCAGAGCTGTTTTTGCTGCAAACGCCAGCCCACCAGCAGGGCGAGCAGCAGCAGCGCGGTAATGAAGAGGGTAATGCCGGGCCAGCCGTAGCTATGCCAGAACAGGCCGCCAAGCGTACCGGCTACGCTGGAGCCAACATAGTAGCTGAAGAGGTAGAGCGACGACGCCTGGCCTTTGGCGCGGCGCGCGCGCGGGCAGATCCAGCCGCTGGCGACCGCGTGGGCGGCGAAGAAACCGGCGGTAAACAGCATCATTCCGACGAAAATCCACCATACCGCGCTCAGAGCGGTCAGCAACAGGCCCGTCAGCATCAGCGCCGTCGCGCCGAGCAGCACTGGACCGCGCCCCAGCTTCATCGTCAGCGCGCCCGCCTTCGGCGAGCTCCAGGATCCGGTCAGATAGACCACGGAGAGCAGGCCGACAACCGCCTGACTGAGATGGTAGGGCGCGCCGAGCAGGCGGTAGCCGATATAGTTGAACAGCGTGACGAAGGCGCCCATCAGCAGAAAGCCTTCGGCGAACAGCAGCGGCAGCCCGGCGTCGCGCCAGTGCAGGCGAAAGTTAATCATCAGGCTGCGCGGCTTGAGCGACGCGGGACGAAAATGGCGCGACGCGGGCAGGATGCGCCAGAACATCAGCGCCGAAGCCAGGGCGCAGCAGCCAATCGCCGCGATGGCAACGCGCCAGGAAAAGAAGTCGGTCAGCACGCCGCTCAGCAGGCGGCCGCTCATGCCGCCGATAGAGTTACCGCTGATATAGAGCCCCATCGAAAAAGCAATCACGCTGGGATGGATCTCTTCGCTGAGATAGGTCATGCCCACGGCGGCCACGCCGCTCAGCGAAAGGCCGGTAAGGGCGCGCATCAGCAAAATGCCCTGCCAGCTGTTCATGGTGGCGGAAATCAGGGTGCAGATGGCTGCCAGCATCAGCGCCGTCACCATCACGTTTTTGCGGCCTACGGCGTCAGAAAGCGGGCCGGTCACCAGCAGCCCCAGCGCCATCAGCCCGGTAGCTATCGAGAGTGAAATACTGCTCTCGGCGGGCGATACGCCAAACTGCGCAGAGAGCACCGGCAGAATGGGCTGCACGCAGTAAAGCAGGGCGAAGGTCGCCAGACCGGCCGAAAAGAGCGCCAGGGTGACGCGCATAAACTGCGGCGTGCCGCGTTTGATCCATACGGATGAGGCAGCGGGAGAGACAGTCGTCGAATCGGCTAATTCACCGTCGTCTAGCGTAACCGCCTGAGAAGAGCGACGCACAGGGATTCCTCAGTTAAAAACAGTCTATCCACTCTAGGAAAGCGCTAATAGGTTGTCTAATATATTAATAATCTCAATTGATATGTTTAAAATATGAATATCGAACTGCGTCACCTGCGCTATTTTATCGCCGTCGCCGAAGAGCTGCATTTCGGCCGCGCCGCGCAGCGGCTCAACATCTCTCAGCCGCCGCTCAGCCAGCAGATTATGCAGCTGGAACAGGAGATTGACGCGAAGCTGTTTACCCGCACCAACCGCAGCGTTCAGCTTACGGCGGCAGGAGAACAGTTCCTCAGCGACGCGCGGGCGATTTTGCAGCAGGTCGAGCAGGCGGCCAGCCGCGCGTCGCGGCTGGAGCGTGGTGAAGAGGGCGAGCTGCGCATCGGGTTTACCTCTTCCGCGCCCTTTACCGGACTGGTCTCGGATGCGCTTTATCAGTTTCGCCAGCGCTGGCCACAGGTGCATATTCAGATGCAGGAAATCAACACCCGCCAGCAGCTCGCCCCGCTGCATGAGGGTCGGCTCGACCTGGGCGTGATGCGCAACACCGCGCTGCCGCCCGATTTGCGTCATCAACTGCTGCTGCGCGAACCGCTGCGCGCGGTGGTGCACTGGGCGCATCCGCTGGCGGATGCGGAAATCATCTCCGTCAGCGCGCTGGCGAACGAACCTTTTGTTTTCTTCGATCCGCAGGGCGGCACGGCGCTGCACGGCGAAATCCTCAGCCTGCTGCGCCGCTATCAGATTAAACCTTACATCATGCAGGAAGTCGGGGAGGCGATGACCATTCTCGGCCTGGTAGCCACCGGCCTCGGCGTCTCGATTTTGCCCGCTTCTTTCGCGCGCGCGCGCCTGGCCGATGTAGTCTGGCTGCCGCTGAAGGAAGAGGACGCGCTGTCGGAGGTGTGGCTGGTGTGGTCGGCCGAACGCGAACCTTCAATGCAGATGCGCAATATGATGCAGCTTTTATCGCCCGCTGTGGAAAAATAAGGTCCAGTTCTCAGGCAAAGTCTGGTTTTTATGTGCTGTAAATCACATTTCAAATCAAATATTTGACGCTCAGCCGCAATCTGCCTCACCATAGTTGATGTTTATTTAGAAGCGCGAAAATAACCGGGAGCACAGGGCGTGAAGCGGGAGAGTCAGCCTGGCCATATTGACCAGATCAAACAGACTAATGCAGGCGTTGTTTATCGCCTGATCGATCTCTACGGTCCGATTTCGCGCATCGAGCTTTCCCGACTGGCGCAGCTGGCGCCCGCCAGCATCACCAAAATTGTACGCGAGATGCTCGATGCCCATCTGGTGCAGGAAACGGAATTTCAGGAGCCGGGCTCGCGCGGACGACCAGCCATTGGTCTGATCCTTGATACGCTCGCCTGGCACTATCTTGCGGTGCGCCTGCACCATGGCGCGCTAACCCTGACGCTGCGCGATCTCAGCAGCCGCGCGCTGGTGGAGGAGTCTTCGCCGCTGCCCGATGAAGCGCAGCAGCCGCTGTTGACCTCGCTAATCGATTGCGTTGACGCCTTTTTTAAGCGCCATCAGCGTCGGCTGGAACGGCTGACGGCGATTGCCATTACGCTGCCCGGTCTGATTAACGCCGCCTCTGGCGTGGTGCACCGGCTGCCGGGCTACGAGGCGCGCGAAATCCCGCTGGGGGATACCCTGGCGCAGCGCACCGGCGTGCCGGTTTTCGTGCAGCACGACATCTCCGCCTGGACGCTGGCAGAGTCGCTGTTCGGCGCGTCGCGCGGGGCGCAGGATGTGATCCAGATTGTCATTGACGACACCGTCGGCGCAGGCGTGATTAGCGGCGGGCAGCTGCTGCACAAGAGCGGTCGCGCCCTGGTGGAAATTGGGCATACCCAGATTGATCCCTACGGGCAGCAGTGCTACTGCGGCAATCACGGTTGTCTGGAGACGGTTGCCAGCACCGGTAGCCTGCTGGCGCTGGCGGCGCAACGGCTGGCCGTGCAGCCCGACAGCGTGCTGCACCAGCAGCCTTTAACGCTGGAAACCCTCTGTCTGGCAGCCCAGCAGGGCGATCGGCTGGCGCGCGACGCCGTGGCGGGCGTCGGGCATCATGTTGGCCGGATGCTGGCGATGATGGTTAATATTTTCAACCCGCAGCATATTCTGATCGGCTCCCCGCTTAATGACGCCGCAGACGTGCTGTTCCCCGCCATCAGTAGTACTATCCGCCAGCAGGCGCTGCCCGCCTATAGCGAGGTAATACAGCTCGCGCCCACGGAATTCCGCGAGCCGGGCACCCTCGGCGCGGCGGCCCTGATTAAAGACGCCCTCTACAGCGGCTATCTGCTGGTACAGCTGTTACAAGGTTAAGCCCGACTGAACTTTGCGCTAACGCAAGCCGCCCGACGCCTGCACTCCTTACAATGGGTTTTGCTTTTTTGTAAAACAAAACCGCTACGTTGAGGAGGAGTGGGGTGAAAAATCTGTTCATTACCGGCACTGACACCGCTGTAGGAAAGACCGTTGTTTCGCGCGCGCTTCTGCAGTATCTCGCCCGCGCTGGCCTGAGCGCAGTCGGTTTCAAACCGGTCGCCCGAAACGCCGCGCGGAGCGCGGAGGGGCTGCGCAGTAAGGATGCGCTGGTTTTGCAGAGCAGTTCGACGATTACCCTGCCTTACGACGCAATTAACCCGCTGATTTATGAAGAGGACGAGGTCAGCATTCGGCCGCGCAGGCCAATGGACTATGCGTTGCTGAGTGAAAGCCTGCAGCGGCTGGAGCAGCAGGCCGACTGCGTCGTGGTCGAAGGCACCGGCGGCTGGCGTAGCCTGATGAATGACGCAAAGCCGCTCTCCTGTTGGGTGGCGCAGCATCACATTCCGGTGGTGCTGGTCGTAGGCATCAAGCAGGGCTGCCTCAGCCATGCGCTGTTAACCGCCGAAGCGATCGCACGCGACGGGCTGCCGCTGGCTGGCTGGGTCGCAAACCGCATTAACCCCGGCCTGGCGCACTATGCCGAGCTGATCGACGTGCTGCGCGACAGCATTGACGCGCCGCTGCTGGGAGAATTGCCCTATCTGCCGCGCGCTGAACAGCGCGATTTAGCCGGCTATCTCGATCTCTCTTCAATGGGCATCACCGCAATGCCCAGTTCAGGTGCAAAGATCGCCTGAGAGTGAAACATTATGCTGCAAAGCCGCTGCGGTTGAATCGATGGTTTCAGGATTCAGCCCAGCGCCTGCTGTTTTTAAGCGTTTTATAATCAATTGGTTACCGCTATATCCTTGTGCCGCTCGCGCGCGTGGCGTGATAAATGCATTAACAGCGTTAATCACAAGACTGCCGGAGCACCATTATGTCCCATCCAGAAGAGAAAGCACTGCTGTACGGGCTGGACGAACGTATCAGGCCTGCACCCGCTTTTTTCGCCGCGCTGCAGCATCTGCTGGCCAGCGTGGTCGGTATCATCACGCCGCCGCTGATCATTGGCTCGGTGCTGGGACTACAGGCCTATATTCCCTATCTGATAAGCATGTCGCTGCTGGTCTCCGGCATGGGCACCTTTCTGCAGGCACGACGCGTGGCGGGGATCGGCGCGGGTATGATCTGCCTGCAGGGCACCAGCTTTGCTTTTCTCGGCGTGATCCTCTCCGGCGGGCTGATTGTCAAAAGCCGTGGCGGATCGCCAGAGGATATTATGGCGATGATTTTCGGCTGTACGCTGGTCGCTGCGCTGATCCCGCTGCTGATTAGCCGCTGCGTTGCGCAGCTGCGACGCGTTCTGACGCCGGTGGTGACCGGGACGGTGATTACGCTTATCGGCATCAGCCTGATTAAGGTGAGCATCACCGACTGGGCGGGCGGGCATAACGCCGTAAATTTTGGCGCGCCCGGCAATCTGGCGCTCGGCGCCCTGACGCTGCTGGTGATTATCGCCCTCAACCGCATGCGCAACCGCTGGGCGCGGCTAATTGCGGTGATCGCCGGTATTGCCGTCGGCTGCCTTGCCGCGGCGCTGAGCGGCATGCTGGTGCTGAAACCGCTGCCGACGACGGGCTGGCTGGCGCTGCCGGGCTTTTTCCGTTTCGGCTTCGCCTTCGACTGGACGATTTTTTTGCCGATTGCGCTGGTGTCGGTGATCTCGGTGATTGAGGCGGTGGGCGACCTGACCGCGCACTGTATGCTGTCGCAGCAGCCGATCAGTGGCCCGCAGTTTCAGCGTCGCCTGCAGGGCGGCATCTGCGCCGACGGCGTCAGCTGCGTGCTGGCGGCCGTTTTTTCTGCTTTTCCCAATACCACGTTTGCGCAGAATAACGGCGTGATTCAGATGACCGGCGTGGCGAGCCGCTATGTCGGCATGGTGATGGGGGCGATGCTGGCGCTGCTCGGACTGTTTCCCGCCGTGGGCGCGCTGATGCAGCAGATCCCGCCGCCGGTGCTGGGCGGAGCGACGCTGGTGATGTTTGGCAGCGTGGTGGCCGCCGGTATCCGCGTCATGACCCAGACGCCGCTGGGGCGCCGCGAAATGCTGATCGTGGCAGTTTCATTTGGTCTGGGGCTGGGCGTCGAGGCGGTACCGGAGGCGCTGAAGCAGTTCCCGCCGCTGGTGAGCCAGATCTTTGGCCATGCGGTGACCACCGGCGGCGTGCTGGCGATCCTGCTGAATCTGGTGCTGCCCAGCGAGCCGCGCGCTGTCGCCTTACCGCAGACCGAAGCGGTGGAAAAAGGGCTGTAAGCGTGAGGCGGCTCAGGCGCAGTGGAATACTGCGCCGGGCCGCCCGGCCCATCGCACGCAGAGCCGCTCCGGAGCGCAACGACAACCGCCATTCAGGCGCTGCCTCAATAAAGCCAGCAAGGCTGCACGCGCAGGTTCATTTTCATCTTGCCATTTCTGACATCTTTTCGCCGTAGCCGCTGGCGATGCGCGCCCTGCGGCGCTTTACCAGGGCGAAGATGTCATGGTTATCGGCCACGCTCGCTTCACGCCATTTATTATCATCGGCCAGCATGAACGCCCGCGGTTGCGAGCTGGCGCACATCTCGCCTTATGCCCGCCTGATGTTATCCTCACTATCGCTCAGATAAAGATCTCTCAATCAGCCTGTATTGCTGCGCGACATCAGGTTTCAGCTTAAACCCGCTATTCCAGACGGGGTAACGTGACGCTGTCACGAAGAGGGCGCACGCGTGGCACACCGGCAGCAAGAATTTGAGCTAGCCTTGCTGAATAACAAAAGGGAGATGTATGACTGAGAGCGCACACCTGCAGGTCAGCCACCGCGGCTGGATCCTCTTCGCCTGTATGCTGGCGATGTTTATGGCCGCCATTGAGGTCACCATCGTCGCTACGGCGATGCCGACCATCATTGCCGACCTGGGCGGTTTTTCCCAGTTCGGCTGGGTTTTCTCTGTTTATCTGCTGACGCAGGCGGTAAGCGTGCCGCTCTATGGCCGCCTGGCGGATATGTGGGGAAGGCGCAAAATGTTTTTTATCGGCACCTCGCTGTTTCTCATCGGATCGGTGCTCTGCGGTTTTGCCCACAGCATGCTGTGGCTGATCCTCTTTCGCGCCTTTCAGGGGCTGGGCGCCGGCGCGATTATGCCGCTCAGCTCCACCATCGTGGCCGATATCTACTCGCCGCGCGAGCGCGCCAGCGTTCAGGGCTGGCTCTCCAGCGTCTGGGGCGTGGCGGCGATTGTCGGTCCTCTGACCGGCGCCTGGCTGGTGCAGCACTTTAGCTGGTCGCTGATCTTCTGGGTGAATCTGCCGATAGGGCTGATCAGCATGGCGATGCTGGCGCGTTTCCTGCCTGCGCACTGCGTCGATGAGCAGCCTCAGCCGCTAAACGTCGCGGGCAGCGTCTGGCTCATGATCTGCGTGAGCGCGCTGCTGATGGCGCTGCTGCAGGCGGAATGGCTCGGCTACTGGCTGGTCGCCTTTCTGCTGCTGGCGCTGTTCGCCGGCTGGCAGCTGAAAAAGCATGAGCTGCGCGCCGATGCGCCGCTGTTTCCGCTCGAGATCTGGCGTAGCCGCCTGATTATCGCCGGTAACGCCGGCAATTTGATTATTGGCGCGGCGATGATGGGGATTAGCGCCTTTCTGCCCACCTGGATCCAGGGCATTACCGGCGGCACGCCGCTGCAGGCGGGCAGCGCGCTGGCGATGATGTCAATCGGCTGGCCGCTCGCCAGCACGCTGAGCGGGCGGCTGATGCTGCGCACCTCATATCGATTTACCGCCCAGCTCGGCGCGCTGCTGCTGGTGGCGGGCAGCGCCTTGCTGCTGCTGCTGCGCGCGGAGAGCGCTATCTGGCAGGCGGGTGCCACCGCCTTTGTGATCGGCACCGGCATGGGGATGACCAGCACCACCTTTCTGGTGTCGGTGCAGAATCATGCGCATTACGATATTCGCGGCATCTGTACCGCATCGATTATGTTCAGCCGCATGATAGGGTCCGCTATTGGCACCGCGCTGATGGGCGCCGTGCTGAACCTGAACCTGGCGCAGCGGCTGCCGCACGCCGCCGATCCGGTGCAGCAGATTATGTCGACGTCGTCGCGCGACGCGCTCTCCAGCGAGACGCTGCGCCATATGGTGCAGGCGATCGCCGCCTCGCTGCACTGGGTATTCGTGGTGGCGCTGCTTATCGCGCTGTTTGCGCTGGGCGTGGCGTGGATGATGCCGCGACAGCGGCCGGAGCAGGCAGAATAGAAAAGGGCGACGGCGTCGCCCTTATTGAGCGCCGACGCGAAAGCTGCGTCAGCACGTCAGCAGATTAAGACTTACTGTGCAGGCGCGTCCTGCGAGCTGCCTGCGCTGTCAGGCACGCTGCCTTCATCGCCGCGCCCCACGCGCTTATAAACAATTTTCTGTGTGTCATTTTCACAGTGGCCCACGACCTGGCCGCCCGCCTGGTCGACCTGATCGTTAGGCACGATGTCCAGCGAAAAACCCGATTCCGGGACGCCGTTTTGAATGATTTTCTGGCTAATATCCGCTTTGACGGACTCGCATGAGGCGTGTGCCAGCATCGGCAGCGCCAGTAAAGTTGCGATTAACATTCCGGTCTGTTTCTTCATCA